>Ga0209125_1000740_pt1 | contig 37731 bp, 44 predicted proteins | sample BarGraIncub1131A_FD_184503 | JGI IMG/M metagenome (GOLD analysis project Ga0209125, IMG submission 184503) | Arctic peat soil microbial communities from Barrow, Alaska - Barrow Graham LP Incubations 11-31A (SPAdes) (version 2) | ecosystem: Environmental > Terrestrial > Soil > Wetlands > Peat... | reverse complement strand
ATAAGGTATTAAAAATATTTTTCCTTAATTTATGGAATTTATTATTATTTATGAAATAAAAATCACCAAAACCAACTATTAGAATAATATAATATAGAAATTATGAAAAAGAGGACTCTAATGGACAATTATGATTTTTGCCCTTACAATGACGGAGATTGTATATTTCAAAACTCAGACCAAATGCGATATATAAGTCCTGCAACATTAAGTTCCTATGTTGGGAGTAACATAACTTGTTACATTGAAGGCTATGGAGTAGTTAATGCTTACGTAGTTAGCTTTAATCCTTATACTGGCATAGCAAATTTAGCTATCCTCACGCCTTATGGTAATCAATATATACAGGTCCCAAATACTGCTATCTCTAATATTCTCCCTTATTCTGGATTGGCTTATCCTGGTGGTTATTATAACGGTGGTTATTATGATGGTGGTTATCACGGTGATGGAAATCATGGTGGCGGTTATCACGGTGGCGGAAAACCTGGTGGTGGTTATCCCGGCGGTGGCTATCCTGGTGGTGGTAAGACTGGTGGCGGAAAACCTGGTGGTGGAACGCCTGGTGGTGGAATGCCTGGGGGCGGAAAACCTGGTGGTGGTAACCCTGGTGGCGGACATGGTGGTGGACACGGTAGAGGACATAAATACTAAATTTAGTCTTTTATTAATAAAATTAGAAGCAACAACATTGCTTCTAATTTTATTTTATTTTTCTGCTAAATTATATGCTACCCTTATAGGCTTTCTCAAAAAGCATTACGTATGCTTCCTTAGTTATCTCCCTAGGATTGCTTTCATTTGAGCCATTTTTTACTGACATTTCAGCTAGAAGCTCAAAATCTTTAGTATCTACCTTTAAGGTATTTATTCCAGGTAAGTTTATTTCCTTAGACAATTCCTTAATGTATTCTATACCCTTAACGGCTGCATCATGATCTTCCTTTTCATTGATTCCCATAGCTCTAGCAACTCTAGCATATTTATATTCGCAAGAAGAGAGATTATATTCCATTACATAGGGTAGAAGTATAGCATTACACATTCCATGAGGAGCATCATATATACTCCCTAAGGCTTCTGCCATACAATGAACTGAAGCTACATCTGCGTGGCTAAAGGATAAGCCTGCAAGTAAGCTCCCCACCATCATGTTATCCCTTGCTTCCAAATCCTCACCGTTTTTAACAGCTTTAGCTAGATTTTTGGAAATATATTCTATAGCATATAGTCCAACGGCTTCAGCTATTGGTTCAGTGCAATTTGCGGTATATCCTTCTATAGCATGGGTTAAAGCATCTATGCCTGTAGCTGCCGTAGTTAGTGGTGGAACGGTTACAGTTAGCTCTGGATCAACTATTGCAGTTTTTGCAGCAATATAAGGACTTTTTATTGTAAACTTAAATTTTTCTTTAGTATCCGTTATTACTGAAGAAAAGGTAACCTCGCTTCCAGTACCAGAAGTAGTTGGTATAGTTAATAAAGGAAGACAATCCTCTTTAATTTTACCCCTGCCTTGATAATCTCTTACCTTACCTCCCTGTTTTGCTAAAACTGCCACTGCCTTTGCCGCATCAATAGGACTTCCTCCTCCGAAGGCTATTAAGGTATCAGTCTCTTCTTCCTTAGCCTTAAGTGCCGCCCTCTCAACATTGTAATCCTTGGGATTAGCTTCTATGTCATCATAAACTATATATTGAAAATCTTCTTTTTTTAATATATTAGTCACCTTGTCCAACATTCCTGTTTTAACAATCCCCTTATCTGTAATTATCATAATTTTTTTCGCACCTAAAGCCTTTAATTCTCCCCCTAAAAACATTAAACTGCCTCTACCGTATTTTATTTTCGTTGGTAACAAAAATTCAAATGTGTTTATCATATTCTATCTCCTTAAATAATTTAAAATTTTCTTTAATAGGATAATTATAGCATAAAAAATAAATAAAAAGCTATTGACCACCGTGGTCGATAGTAGTATGATTTAATTGACTGGTGTGGTCAACTAAATCATATGAAAGGAGGTAAAACATTTGTATTCAAAATTTCTTAACCAAAGTGATGAGAAGAAAGATAAAATAATAAACGCTTCAATAAAGGAATTTGCACAGAAAGGATATACACTTGCCTCCACCAATCAGATAGTTAAGGCAGCCGAAATATCAAAAGGGCTACTATTTCATTATTTTAATACAAAAAAAAGCTTATACCTTTTTTTATATGATTATTGCGTTGAACTTTGTCTTAAGGAATTCTACGGAAAGATGGATTCTGAGGACACGGATATATTTACAAGACTTGAAAAAGGTATATTAATAAAAATGGATTTATTATTAAAATATCCTGATATGTTCGAGTTTTTGCAGATAGCGCTTAGTGATGACTCTGATGAAATTAAAAGTGCCTTAGATAATAAAAAAAGAGAACTGATGAATGATTCCTACAAAAAACTGTTTTCTGGTCTTGATTATTCAAACTTTAAAGCTGGTATTGACTTGACTAAAGCTATGAATATAATCATGTGGACTTTTGAAGGATTTTCTAATGCTGAACTTAGAAAATCAAAAGCTCTAGGAATAAAAGAATTAAATTATAATGAAATGTTTAAAGAAGGCGAAAAATATATACAAATACTGAAAGATATTTTTTATAAATAAAAACTTCTTATAAAATTTTATATTATAAAGGGAGGTAAATATAATGAATGTTATTGAAATTAAAAATCTCACTAAAACCTACGGAAAATCAAGAGGAATTACTGATGTTAGCTTTAATGTAGAAGAGGGTGAAATCTTTGGTTTTATTGGACCTAATGGTGCGGGTAAATCCACTACTATAAGGACGCTTCTAGCGCTTATAAAACCAACTGCAGGTAGTGCTACTATTTTTGGTAAAGATTGTATAAAATTCGCTCCGGAAATTGCAAAGGAAATTGGCTACTTACCCTCAGAGGTGTTTTATTATGATGGTATGAAGGTAATAGATTTATTAAATTATTCTGCTAGCTTTTATAAAAAAGACTGCAGTGAAAGAATTAAAAGACTATCAACAATAATGGATTTAGATCTTAACAAAAAAATAGATGATTTATCCTTCGGCAACAAAAAAAAGGTGGGTATAGTTCAGGGTCTTCTTCATGAGCCAAAGCTTATAATTTTAGATGAGCCTACTAGTGGCCTGGACCCTCTAATGCAACAAAAATTCTTTGAGCTTCTAATTGAAGAAAACAAAAAAGGAGCTACCATACTATTCTCCTCCCATATATTAAGTGAAGTTCAAAAATTATGTAACAGAGTTGCTATAATTAAAGAAGGAAAAATAATTAAGCTAGAGAAAATAAGTACCCTTAAAGATAGTAATTATAAAAGATTCAAAATTGAAATAGATAGTACTATAGACATTAACCATTTCAAAATTAAGGGAGTAAGTGACTTAACTCTTAAAGATAATATAATAAACTTTTTGTATAAGGGTAATATCAACTTAATTATGAAAAAAATATCTGAAATTGATATAGCAAATGTTTGGATTGAGGAACCTAACTTAGAAGAAATCTTCATGCATTACTATGAAAAGGAGAGCTGAAAAATGAATATTTTTTTTCATGAACTAAAAGCTTATAGAAAATCCTCAATTATATGGGCATTAACGCTTTCAGCGCTAGCCATACTTTACTTAATAATTTTCCCCTCCTTTATGAAGGACGTTAATACAGTTAAAAAAATGCTTCTTGGTTATCCCTTACCAGTAAGGAATGCCTTAGGTTTGTCTATTGAAAGCTTTACTACTCTTATTGGTTTTTACTCCTTTGTATTTGGTTATATTATCCTTTGTGGAGCTATTCAAGCCATGAATATAGGTACTGGAATATTATCAAAGGAAGTAAGAGACAAGACTGCAGATTTTCTTTTAACTAAGCCAGTAAAAAGAAGTACTATACTTACAGCTAAGGTAGTAGCAGCTGCTGCTTCCTTGCTTATAACGAATCTTTATTATATAGTGATAGTTTTGATATGTGCCCTTATTATTGAGCCTAATACTTTATCTATAAAGCTATTTTTATTAATTTCCTTCTCTTTATATTTAATTCAATTAATGTTTATGTCCTTAGGTATTGTTATCTCAGTAATTGTACCAAAGATTAAATCTGTTTTATCAATTTCCTTATCCACTGTATTTAGCTTCTTTATCCTTAGTATGTTTGGCTCTGTAATAGGTGAAGCAAATATTAGGTATTTGACCCCCTTTAAGTACTATGATACTGCCTATATTATGAAAAATGGTAGCTATGATGTATCTTTTATTATAATTGAAATAGCTTTTATATTTATTGTCTTATCTGCGAGCTATATTATTTATAATAAAAAAGATATTCATGCTGTGTAAAAAGGAGACTTATTTATGAATGTGTTTATAAGAGAGATGAAAGCAAACAGAAAATCTTTAATCATATGGTCCATAGGCATATTGCTTATGGTTCTAAGTGGCATGGGCAAATTTACTGCTGCTACTTCTGGCGATGCTAATTCAACAAGTCAAATTTTATCTAGCATGCCCTCTTCTGTGAGAGCTATTTTAGGTATAGGTAATTTTGATGTATCTAAAGCCAGTGGTTATTACGGAATTATCTTTTTTTACTTAGTCCTCATGGCTACAATACATGCAGCTATCCTTGGAGCAAATATTATATCAAAGGAAGAGAGGGATAAAACTTCTGAATTCTTATATGTAAAACCTATGTCAAGAAGTAAGATAATAACTTCAAAGTTACTTGCCGCTCTAGTTAATCTTATTATCTTTAATCTAGTAACACTTCTATGTTCACTAGGGATAATGGCAAAGCTTGATAAGGTAGAAAATGTAACCGGTGGTATATTGATGCTAATGGTTAGTCTATTTATCTTGCAACTAATCTATTTATTTATTGGTACTGCTTTAGCAGCCCTGAGAAAAGAGCCCAAAGCTGCTACTTCTACCGCTACAACAATAGTTCTTTTTGGTTACATTTTATCTGTACTAATTGATTTAAATCAAAAGCTTATAAACTTAAAATACTTAACACCTTTCAAATACTTTGATACGAAAAATATTATATATGGTGGTAGCTTTGATGTAGCCACATTAATCCTATCCATCCTTATAATTGCCTTCACTCTATATATTACTTATAGCTTTGGAAACAAAAGAGACCTACTTTAATACACAAAATAAGATTTCTACCATTATCAGCATAAATTTTACAATAAAACATCATATTTTAAAAAATATTGTTGTAATTTGTAAAATGTAGATGTAGTATATACTTATTATTATTAATGGAGGTCTTATAATTGAAATCAGTAGGTATAGTAAGAAAACTGGATAGTCTTGGTAGAATAGTATTACCAAAAGAATTGAGAAGAACATTAAAGATAGAAATTAGCGATCCTATAGAGATATTTACAGAGGATTTCTCAATTGTCTTAAGAAAGTATACCCCAGCTTGTAACTTTTGTGGTGAAGCTTCCGATGTAATAAGTTTTAAAGAAAAATTGATTTGTAAAGATTGTTTAGAAGCTATAAAAAATATTTAAGGTGCTATAAAAGCACCTTTTTATTTTTAAATTTATTATGGATGGAAACATGAAGAATTTAAAATATTATTTTCTACTACTTGCTTTAATTTCATTAATTAATAGTGGCTTATTGGTTATTATGCCATCTACATTTAATTCTATCATTTTGATTACAACTTTCTTACTATTTACATTCCAAGCAAAAATTTTCTTTGCATTTTTATGGATAGATTTTACTAGCACTCTACTTATTATAGATTGCTTAACAGTATAAAAATCCACTTTATAATAATCCTCATAATCCGAAATAAAATTCATTAAATATCCAGTTATAATCTTTGCATTTAGTTCTTTAACATAAAGCAAATTTTTATAATCTAAAGATTGTACTACACATTCCTCTACAAAGTTATTTTCTTCTATTATCTTTACAACCTTACCAGAAAGACTATTGCCTTTTCCGTAGGATTTTAATTCTATTACTAACTTTAGTTTTCCTTTGCAAGTCCTGATTATTTCTTCTAAGCTGGGTATCTTTTCTTTTTTATATTTAGTAGAAAATAGATTGATTAAATTTAATTTTTCAATTTCATCAAGATTTAATTTGTTCACGGTTATATTTATTCCTGTTAGCCTTTTCAAGTACTTATCGTGCATAAGCACAACTGAACCCTCTTTAGTTTCTTGAACATCTATCTCTGCCCATTCTAACTTATTCTTTATATCACTTTTTATGGCACTCATTGAATTTTCTGGTTCATCTCTACAAATTCCTCTATGAGCAACCACTGTGATATTCTCAGCATTTTTATTAGTACTCTTTACAAAAGAAACTTCCCTAAAGGAATTAATTGTAATAAATGTAATTATAATAAGTATAAAATATTTTTTTATAGTTATCACCTCGTAACTTCTTCATAAAGGATTATATATATAACATGCACTTCCTAGAAGTTTAAAATACCAGGTATACTTAATAAAATTTAGCATAATTTGTTTGCAAAATAAAATCAAAATTTCAAAAAATAAAATAAAGCCTAGATCATTTTCTAAGCTTTATTTACTATACTCTAATTACTTATTTAACTTAATCTTATTGAGCAAGATAGGTTTGTTGGATATTATTTCATCCACATTTAATTCTAACATTTTGGTCATGTCATCATCATTATCCACAGTCCAAGCAAAAACCTTCTTATCACTTTTATGTATATCTCTAACAAATCCAGAGGTTATAATTGCTTGCTCAATGGTAAAAAAATCCACTTGATAAGTATCCTCATCACCCAAAATCATGTAAATTATATAGCCAGTTATAATCTTTGAATTTAACTTTTTAACATCTAATAAGCTTTGATAATCTAAGGAATGAATTACACATTCATCAATAAAATTATATTTCTCAATTAAGTTTACTACCTTAGTAGCCAGAGCTTCACCGTTTCCGTAAGGTTTTAGTTCAATTATTAGTTTGAGCTTTCCCTTACCAACCTTAATCACATCCTCTAAGGTTGGTATCTGTTCGCCTTTATATTTACTAGAATAGGAATACCCTAAATTTAATTTTTCGATTTCATCAAAACTTAAAATCTTTACAGTTTTATCTAAGCCCGTTAGCCTTTTCAAACTTTGATCATGCATTAGTACCACTGTGCCATCTTTAGTTTCCTGTACATCTATTTCTGCCCACTCAATTTTATTTTTTATATCACTTTTTATAGCACTCATGGAATTTTCAGGTTCATCAGTACAAATCCCTCTATGGGCTACAACCTTAACATTTTTAATGTTATTAATAATATTCTTTACAAAGTATATTGATCTTGTGCCGCTGATAATAAAAAATACAATAATAATAAGTACTAAATAGATTTTGTTTGTTTTGTAAAATTTTATTATTTTGTCTTCTAATGAATGTACTTTTGATATCTTTTTTATAGGGATATCCTCAAATACTAACTTACCTTCTAGCTTAACTTTTTGAGTAAAATAAAATTGAGTCGCTAAAATAATATTAATAGGATACATTAATATTGATATGATAAACAGTATAGGGCCTGCAAAGGTTGTAGTATAAAACTGAATGTCCGTACTATTAACTTTAGCTTTCATTATTACCATTATGAACAATAATATAAGCATTAAAATTAGTAATATTAAGCATATAATTAAAGCAGAAATAAAATTAACAACTAAAACCATTGCTCCAATTTTAGCTCTAGAGCCTTTTGTAAGTCTACTGCTTTTTTTCAAAGCCTTAGTGATGTTAAGCTTTTCTATTATAATGCCTTGAAAAACAAATATGTATTTAATATAAAAATAGTAAAGTAGAAACGCTACCAAAACATAAATTATTATAGATGTTTTAGTAGCATATATTGTATTCATTAAGAACTTTGGCACCTGAATATTATAACTATTACTCCAGCCAAAATTAAGGGCTTCATAAGGTATAATCAACAACATAAAGCCAATAATGAAAATAGTCCCAAAGCCTAAAATTTTAGGAAGTTTAGAAAGGGTTGAGCCTAAGGTGTCAATAATTCCAACTTTCCGGTGAAAATATTTTTCCTTTGAGATAATTATAATTACTCCTACCTCTATAAATATCAGCACCATTGAGAAAATGCTTATTAGTAAAATGCCTATAATGCCGTTTATACTGAATCCAAAGCTTATAAGTTGATTATTGGATATGTCTCTAAAGCCTATTGCTACCAAAATACTATTAAAAATATATATCAAAAATGGAATAAAAACAAAACTAGTTACTACTTTATAAATACTTTCAAATAGCAGGGCTTCCTCAAAGGAACTTTTAAAGATATGAAAACAAGCTTTTAATTCCTTTATAATTACCATAATATTATATTTCATAATTCCCCCATAAAAAAAACTTAAAATATATACCTACTATTAGTTTATCATATATTATTTACTATTATATCTTGAATCAAAAAATAAAATAGAGTCTGGTTGTTCTTCCAGACTCTATATATATATATTAAGGGGGGTTTATCTATGTGTTTATAATAGCTTTTTATTATGTCATGTATGTGTCAATAATATAAACATTTTATAAACAATCTCTAGTTGACTTAAATTATGTTCTTCTATGCCCGGATATCATGTCTACTATGAATATTATAGCTGCTACTACTAATAATATATGAATCATACCGCCACCTATTCTAAGCACCAACCCTAATAGCCAAAAAAACACTACAATTCCACCTAACCAACGAAGAAATCCCATATTAGCACCTTCCTTTAAATTGTATTTGTATCTTTAGATTTTAGTTTATGCAAATTAGGGTAGATATATTCGTCAAAAATATTTCCTTTATACTCCTGCTTCAAAGACTAAGATTTTCAAATCACTATTACTATTATTTTTTAAGCCATGTTCCCCATAGGGTTTATTTAAAATCACATCCCCTGGTGAGACCGCTTTTTCTTCTCCATCTACTTCCATGATACCTTGTCCCTCTAAAATTATATAAATTTCTTCATCATTGCCATGTCCATGTAGCCCTATAGAGGTTCCCGCTGGAAGAATGGTATAATTTATAAATCTAAGTTTACTTAATAAATCCTTATCCTCATATAACGATATATGCTTTAATACTCCTTCGCCACCATGGCAGTTAGGTTCATCCCCTAAATTAGCTTTAAGAAAATTTCTGATAGGCATTTTATCTTCTCCTCATATTTTTACTATTTTAGAACTCTTTAATGATATAATCGCAGCATTAATTATTGAAAAAGTTTTAATATTATCTTTAATGTCAGATTCACTAATTCGATCTTCTTTTAAGGATGAAATAAATTCATCTAATAAAAGACTTCTACTATCATCTAGGTTGCTTACTTTTATCTCAGTCTCGGATTCATTTTTGATAATATTTATTTTTCCATTTGAAAGCTTAAGTATGCCCTTTTCTCCTTCTATTCTCCAGTCCCCAAGCCAATCACTTTCATTCTTAAAGGAGGACAAGCTTCCCCGGTAGGAGACCTTAATCTCCTCTTCCATATCAATTAAAAGGTCTATACTTGAGTAGCCCTTATACCAGCTCCACTTTGGTGTCCAGGACCTAGCATACATAGTCTTCCCTTCAACGCTAGTAAGATATCTTAGCATATCCATATGATGTATGGTTACATCAAGTAAAAGAGGATGCTCTAAATCCTTATGATAGTTAGTCATATAATGGTTTCTATTAAAGTCTATATTTATAGAATCTATTTTTCCAATGACCCCTTCTAAAATAAGTTTTCTTGCTTTTCTAACAATATCGTTATATCTATAATTTTCAGCGATCATTATAGGTACTTTCATCTCTATAGACTTTTCTAGTATCTGCCATGCTTCCTCAAAACTCTCAGCAATGGGTTTCTCACTTAATATGGGAATACTATGTTCAAAGGCAATAAAATCAATTATCTTATGTATTCCAGGCGGAGTAACATTTAAAATAAAATCAGGCTTTAATTTAGTTAATGCCTCCTTTATATCAGTAAATGCCATAGCCTTCTCCATTCTAGGGAGCTCCATTGCTTTACTTAAAAGCTCTGAGTTTTTATCCACAATGCCTATTACCTCCAAGTCCTCCCTTTTCAATAATGTATCCTTAAGCCACCCAAAGCCAAAATCCCCAAGACCAATTTGAATAAGCTTCATAAAACGATCTCCTAAACTTTATTTTTTTGCACATGTTTATAACCATTTAGATAAAAATTTTATTACTTCCTTTCTCATTTCAAAGGTTTCTAAATGGGCTACCGGATATTTTAGTAGTTTAAAACACTCTTCCCCATTATCTGCTTTATAAGCCTTTTTTAGCTCCTCATTCACGATATCTAAGCCCTTTTCTGGAGTTAGCCTATCATAAATTCCATTTAGGCTTAATCGAGGTCTTGGACTAATTAGTGAATTAATTTGAGCGGTTGTAAAGTGCTTTAATAACCTTGGTACAAAGTAAGCTATAGAGTGTCCATCTATACCCTGAGCTTCTATTAAGGATTCGTAGTCTGTAAGGCAACAGATATCCACACATACCTTTATTCTAGTGTCTAAAGAAGATAACCACCAAGCCATGGTACTACCCATAGACATGCCTAAAGTAGCCATACGTTGTATATCAACATCAGGTCTTTTATAGAGATAATCAATAGCTCTCAGGCCGTCGTAGACCATCATTCCCCACATTACCTGGCCTCTCCAAAGCATCTCTTTAAATATTTCTTCTTCCGTTCTACCTCTTCTCTCCCCAAAGCCCCATTCATCTATACATAATATTGAATAACCTAATTCAGTCAATTCCTTTGCATAAGACTTCTTATACATGTAGGGAGCACTATTTAATAGCTCGTCCTTTCCAACATCATAAAAGCCCCCATGAGAATGATTAAATAGTATAACGGGGAGCTTACCTACTCTTCCTTTTGGCTTAATAAAATATGCTGGTACCTTCTCTAGTCCATTTAAATCTAATAACAGCTTTTCAATAATGAAGCTATCTTTTTCCTCTATATCTATAAGTTCTGAGGTTACGTCTTTGTTGCCCTTTGGTAAATCTCCTAAGAGGCCATAGAGTTCTTTTCTTCTTACTTCTTTTATCATATTTTTCTCCTCCATCATAAGTATGGTAAGCCGTTTATCAGTTATAATGAACAAACCTTTGTTAATACCTTTCCCTTAATTTCATTTATAAAGCTTTCATAATCATCAGTTTCTTCAAGGGTAATCTTTGAGAATTTTAGTACATTCACATAAAATTTAATATAAACTTCAATACAATTACATTTATATAAAATAAAATTTTTGCTCTCAATCTCATTTTTAATAGCCAACAATTTTGTTTTTAAAAAGTCTAAATCTAATTCTGCATTAAATTCTATAACCTTATCCCAACTTGTAGTATATTCAAACTTATAAGTATTTTCAGACACATTATAAAATAAAATGCCTAAATTGATCCATTCTTTTGAATAAATGGAGGGCTGATGGCTAAAGATTGAATATTTAATTTTTGCCATTTTAATTCCTCCTAAAATCATAATTTAATATTATACTGATAAACTTATCTATATTACTTAATCTATAATTTAGATACTCAGGCAAAACTATTTTTTCTTTTTCACCTATGTTCCAAGCGGGAGGAATTAAATTAACAATGCCTTCAAAAAACGATTTATTCAATTTGCTTTCAATTATAGCTTTGGTTTCTTCTAGCACAGATAAATTAATATCCATCGTTCTTCTAAACATTCCATAAATATATGCATTACCTTTCATTATTACTAAATCCTCTACATCCTTGTCCTCCATGCATTGGGTAAGAGAATAACTATCCCATATGCATTGCTTATTAAAGGTATGGGTATGATCTATTATAAAGAGTTCCTTATTTGACTTTGTAATATTTATTAGCAGATTACCTTTATTTCTATCTGCATTATAAATAAGGTGGTCAAAAAGCATTGTAAGCGGAATGAGTCTTTTATAGTTTTGTGCAAACATAATTATCTTATGGCTATTCACTACAGTCATATCTGATAAGTAAGTTGAAAAAAAGCCATAGCCATAATTTTCATCACTAAATTCAGAATCCTTATAAATAGATTCATTAACCTTTGTAAAGGAACCTATTTCACAAACCCCTGAAGGGGGAACATTTAAGCCTAATTGCTTAGCTATATAATAACTTATCAATTCATTGATTAGAACTCGATTACCCTGAAGGTTATTGAAGACTTTTACTACTACCTTTTTATCACCTGCCGTGGCAAGCATAGGTTCAGTACAACCATTCCCAACAAGTCTCTCAAGTTTATCAATTTTTAGAATATCCATATATAATCACCTCTTTTAATAGTCTTATTATAATCTAGTATCATTTTTTTTTCAATTTTAACTGTTCTATTTAGCTGCTTGCACTTCCATAATGTCTAAGCCCAAACTTCCAGGCGAATTGGCTTATAACAGTGAAAACTATACATATAATTATGGACATTATATATAAGCTGATCTTAAGGCTCGCAGTAAAAAACTCTGTAGGTATTGTAGCCATTAGTCCATAAGGGAGTATTACAAAGAAAATCAACTTACTTATACCCCTATATGCTACTCCTGGGACTCTAAAGCTGAAATTTACCATTTCATTCTCAAACTCCTGAAGTGAGTCTATTTTAATAAACCAAAATGCAGATGACCTGATGATCACCATTAAGTCATACATTAGTATTAACATTATTATGATTAAAAATATATACCCTGATAACTTCCCTATATTAAGGATAATTCCAAGCTTACTACTACTATAAACTAGCATAAGGATTCCAGGTACAGTTAAGAGTAAAGAACCAAAGTCCATATTTTCAAAGGATACAAAAAATAAGGTGTTAATTGGTTTAGTTATATATATATCTAATTTACCTGTTCGGATCTTTTCAGGTATTGCAATAACTCCAAAAAAATAGGTACACATGTATAAGCTATCTAGAACCGTAAAGGTTCCTACAAAAAATATCATTTGATACTGATTCCAACCATTCAAGTTAGTAATTTGAGAAAACACCGTTTTAAATACTCCAATTTGAATCATAAAGACTGTAAGGTCTACAAAAAATCCTGCCCAAAAGCTAAAACTATAGGCCATCTGTCTGTTTATCTTAAATTTTAATAAGGTTGTGCAGAATTTAAGATATCTTAATACTTTCATATTCCCACTCCTTCATAGGACTTAATTAACCCTTTATAGAGTTTTAAATCAACAAATAAAATTAACATATTCCAAAATAATAAGGTAGCTAAGGCAACTGGTATCTCCTCCTCTTTTCTCCCAATGAAAAGCATTACTGGTAGATAGTATATATAATAAAAAGGAAATAACTTCATAGCATTTTGTATCCAAATTGGTAGTAGGGATAACGGAATAAGCGTCCCCGTCAAGAATTCAACTATATTGTTTCTTATCATATTTAAAGGACCAATATCTATAAATTTTAAGCTTAATATTGCAATAGAATAACTAAAAAGCACTAGAAAAACAAGACCTAATATATTAATTCCCATACCCCAAAATAATAAATGTAAGTTTACGGTTAAAACGAAATAGTTATGAAAGATTAAAGTGCAAATACAAGCGGCAAATAAGTTTATTCCTAGAATAAAAACAGTTTTTGAAAAGCTTGAGGCAACAAAATACCATATGGGTTCTATTGGCTTCAAAAGATATTTAGTAAATTGTCCTTCCCTTATCTCTCCAGATAGCTGCCATAAAATTGAATCAGAACAATCTAACCTTTTCAAAAATGAGGAAGCTATATAGTAGGTAATCATCATACTAAGTGTAAAAGTGCCTACTTCTTTTTTATCTAAAAATATTGCAGACCACATTATATAAGCAAGGATAACTCTAAGAAATGATACTATTACTCCTATAAAAACATCAAATCTATAAGCAATCTGAGCCTTAAAGGTAATTATTACAACTTCAAAGTATTTCTTCATATAATGTTACCCCCTACTTTAAAGGTATACATCTTTTCTATAACACTTCCAATCTCTTCCTCCAAGATACTTATATCCTCAATATCATAATTCATCATAAGACTTTGAAGTGTTGACTTTACCAAGGACTTTTTAACTTTTATAACTGCCTTGTAAGGGCTCTTTTCTATCCACTCTCCCTCTATATCAGTTTTAATTTCAGTATAGACTGGAAAGGATATGACAATAGTCTTGTACTCATTATACTTTTCAAGAAGGGCCTCAAAACTTCCATCATAAATTTTCTCACCGTGATTTACTATCACACATCTTTTACATAAATGCTGAATGTCCTCCATATAATGACTTGTAAGTATAATAGTTACCCCTAAATTTTCATTCAAATCCTTCAAGAATTTCCTTATCTCCTTTTGTGCAATAGAATCTAATCCAATTGTAGGCTCATCCAAAAAAATAATTTTAGGATTATGCAGCAATGCAGCTATAAATTCCATTTTCATTCTTTCACCTAAGGATAGATTTCGCACCTGTACCTTTAATATATCTTCTATTTGAAGAAGTTCTGTGAAATATGAAAGCTTTTTTCTATACTCAATTTCAGATATGCCATATATTTCTTTGTTTAATTTAAAGGAATCAATAGCAGGTAGATCCCACCAAAGCTGGCTTTTCTGTCCCATAACCACTGCAAAATTCTTTTTGAAGCTATCCTTTCCCTCCATAGGTTTATACCCAAGAACTGATACCTCTCCAAAGGTTGGATATATTATTCCAGTAAGCATTTTAATAAGCGTAGTTTTACCCGCCCCATTTGGACCTATAAGCCCTATGAACTCCCCCTCTTCTATTTGTAAATCAAAATTCTTTATTGCTATTTTTTCTAGCTTCTTTTTTTTGAATAAATTTCTTATACTCCCCTTAACTCCTTCTTCTTTTTCAATTATTTCATAAATTTTAGTTAGTCCTTTAGTTGTAATTGCTGACATACAAATTACCATCCTCTCAATATTTATATAAAAAAAGCCGCAGATGAATAAACCATCTGCGGGTATAAAAAAAACAGGATCCTAGTCCTGCTAATTGTGATTTGAATAATAAATAAAATCAATAATATTATTTTTATTGATTATTTCGTGCAGTCTGTTAGGTTTTCTTAATTTAGTAAAAGGAAACACAAATAAAGAGATAAATCCCTGTAAATTTTAACCTTTTACCATTATTCTATTAAGAATTAATTACCCTAACAACTATTGATTTCAAAAAAACACAACCTTTTATATTAAATTTTGCTTTACTCTTTTATTTTAATTCTGCATATATATTATGTCAAGGTAGGATTTGACTATAGACATTCCTTACCTGAAGCACCGCTTATCCATATGTAATATTTAGGAACTATAAATAATAAATATTAATAGTATACGGTTTAGGAGGACTTATGAATAAAAGCAGTTTCGTTAAGAATTCTTTTATATTAACTTTATCAAATTTAGCTACTTATATATTAGGTTTTATCTTTTCCATTGCTTTATCAAAACAATTAGGACCAGAAGGTATGGGACTATATGGGCTGGTTAGGCCACTATATATGGTTTTTACATGTCTTGCCTGTGGTGGCTTGGTGACAGCAGTTTCAAAAATATCTGCAGCATATTATGGTAGAGGAGATTATAAAAATGTAAAAAGAACAATAAAGACTTTATTGCCTATTACTTTTTTATGGTCAGTATTTATAGCCGTTTTATTATTCCTATTTTCTTCTACTATTGGTACATACATTATAAGAGATGCCAGAACTATAAATGCATTGAAATTATTATGTCCTGCCATTGTTTTTGTTGCAATTTCTAATTGTCTAAAGGGATACTTTTACTGTACTTTTCAAGTTAGTGTTCCAGCAATTATAGATATTTTTGAAAAAGCTATTAGAATAGTTATTTTAGTTACTATCGTTAGCAGCCTAAAACTTGTCAATGTTACCACTACCGTTACTGGTGCTTATTTTGCTTTATGTATAGGTGAATTTATATCTTTTATACTACTCTATGGATACTATAAATTTAATATAAAAAAGATTCCTTATACAATAAATAAAGGTGAAAGTAGAGCCCAGCTTTTATTTAATACAATATCTATTTCTTTTCCTTTACTCCTGACAGGATTAATAGCATCTCTGCTCTCAACTTGTTCTGCCTTAATTATACCTAGCCGACTGGTAAGTTCAGGGATTGAATATAAAGTTGCTTTGGGCATGCTTGGTAAATTCAACGGTATGGCTAAGAATATTGTATTTTTTCCAATGGTAGTAATTGAATCTATTTCACTTATTTTGATACCTGATTTATCAATGAATTTAAGTAAAAAGCATTTTAAATCTGTTGACACTCGTATATCTAAAATCCTAGAGTTATCTTTTCTTTTGGGGATTACTACCATGATAATAAGTCTGTGCATAGGTGACAATTTAGGATTTATGCTTTATAAAAGAAATGATTTAGGAAATTATATAAAGTTTGCTTCTTTAGCCGCACCTATTTTTTATACTGCCTCCACCACTTTTGGAGTCCTTAACGGTCTTGGCAAACAGAAAATTCTATTAAGAAACTCAATCATAGTTTCTTTAGTAAGGATACTTCTTTTATATATTCTTACCGCAATCCCTTCAATAAACATTTATGGATATGGAATAACAATGATTGTAACTTCCTTAATCTCACTAATTCTTAATCTGTATGAGATTAAGAAACTATCTCACTTAAAACTCAACTTTTTTCATTATATATTTGATTGTTTAATAGCTTCATTTACATACTTTATATTGGTTATCTTAACAAAAATATTGTCTACTAATTGGTCAGTACTTAGTAACATATTGATAATACTTTTAGGTTTTATAATTATGTTTCTATTTAGAAATACATTTGGAAAGGGGAAAACTAAAACTCAATAAAAAAAATTAGGATTTCTCCTAATTTTTAATGTCATAGACTTATGTAATGATAATTCACTATTTCTTTGCCATGGCTTTTGAAGCTTCTTTAATAGTTGTAAGCTTATATTCTCTACTACTTCTTGTAATACCTATTAGATCATACTTTATTCCCTTAATATGATTAACAAATCTTTCCATGGACTCCAAACAGGATATTGTTCCATTACCTGATCCACCAGCAGCTGCAACACATATTATTGGTTTCCCAGCCAGTATATTTTTATCTCCCTTAATTGCTTCGCAGCGTCTTAATCTATCAATAAAGTTTTTGGCTGCTTCACTCATTTCTCCCCAATACACGGGAGTTATTATAACAAGGCCATCTGCCTCTTTTAATTCCCCATGAAGCTTTTGAAAATCATTTTCTACTTGGCAATAATGTTCATCCCTACAGCTTCCCCATCCATTGTTGCAAGCAATACAGGACGGTATATTTAAGTCATTAAGGCACACTAAAGTAACCTTTGCTCCACCTAGTTCTGCGCCTTCTACAGCTGCCAGGCCACAAGCTGCTGTTAAGCCATCCTTGTTAGGACTTGATGTTAATATAGTAATATTCATTTTATATTTCTCCTTTATTATATTTAATAAAATTATTTATTCAATTTCAGAGGTGCACTTAGGGCATCTTGTTGCTTTAAGGTCTATTTCGCTAAAGCAATACTTGCATTTCTTAGTTGTAACCTCTTTTATTATCTCTTTTTTCTTTGAAATCCTATTTAATTGTTTTATAACTAAAAATATTGAAAAGGCAATAATTAAAAAATCTATTATATTATTGATAAACAGCCCATAATTTAATGTGCCTACTCCTGCTGCTTTAGCTGCATCAATGGTTTTATATTTAACATTTCCAAGTGACAGGAATAGGTTAGAAAAGTCAACCCTTCCAAGTACTAAGCCAATCAAGGGCATTATAATATCACTAACTAAAGATGTTACAATTTTACCAAAAGCTCCTCCGATTATAACCCCTACTGCAAGATCTATAATACTGCCTTTCATAGCGAATTCTTTAAATTCCTTAGACATTTTTTCTTCTCCTAATTATTTAGTTATTAGATTGAGCCATGCATTAGTTATAAGAGCATGTCCAGCTTGCGTAAGTATATTTCTATAAGAATCTTCAAACTACTTAGCTGAAGTTAGGCCATTACTATCATATCTTCTCCAGGTATTCTCCAAATCTATGATTCTATCTCTCCCTTCCGAATTAATTTGATTACCCTCTTATAATAGCTTTTTATATAATAAATTAAAAGCTAAAACGAACAAATTAACTAAAAAGTCTATCATTAGAATATTCAGTATCCCACATATCTGTTGGAGCCCACATTTCTTGAAAACCAGGCATCAAATGTTCCTTAATTACTTCATCGTTTATATCATCAAAACCCAGACCAGGTTTATTAGAAATTGGTATAAACCCATTTTTAATAACCTTGCCATCATAGCCAATGATAATATCATCCCACCAAGGTACATCCGGTGCATTAAATTCGGTTGCTATAAAGTTTTCTGTTGCTACGCCCATTTGAGCAGTAGCTAAGGCTGCAACTGGAGTTTCGCACATATGGAGTACCATTCCAACATGGAAGCGCTGTGCTAAATCGCCAATCTTCTTAGTTTCATAAATTCCAGAGGAGCATATGTCAGGATGAATGATTGGAACAGCCCTGTTTGTTATAAGCTCTTCAAAGCTTTCAAGCGTTGTTAGATCCTCTCCTGTTGCTAAAGGCGTTGTGGTCATTTGAGATAACCGTTTATATTCTTCTGTATAGGTACATGGCAGCATGTCCTCTGCCCAAGATAAATTATATTTCTCCAGCCTTCTCAGAAGACGCACTGAATCCTCAAGATTCAAATAGCCTAAATGATCTATGGCTAGTGGTATTTTATAACCAAGCTTTTCTCTCATATGACTAACTTCTTCTTCATATCGATCCAGCCCCCTCTCTGTCATTCTAAACATAGTATAAGGAGATTGTGTATTAACTAAATCATATGCCCTATTTCTTTTTTCATACTCTGGTCCAAACTTCATGTCCCTGTGATGTTTTATATATTCGAAATTATACTTAGCTGCTTCTCTGAATTCCTCAATATAATTACCTGGTGCCGAAATAAGTTCTTCCTCGGGATATCGCAGTTGTAGGCTTTCTACTCCTAAAACTGCTTTCACCATTGTATATCCACCTTCATCAACAAAGCCTTTTAGACGTTCTCCCATGGAATAACCATCACCCTTAAGACCAGGTGTATTTATTCCTAAATCACAATATACACGTGCAGAATCTCTAAACTTTCCTCCAAGCATTTGGTATATAGGAACACCATAGGCTTTGCCTGCCAGATCCCAAAGGGCTAACTCTATGCCTGCTGCGCCACCCCCCTGTCTTGCGGGTCCCATAAATTGTTTGATTCTGCGAAAAAGCTTATCTACGTTACAAGGGTTTTCACCTAAGAGACGTCCCTTAAGCATAGCTGCATAGGTTTGACTACTAAAATCTCTTAGTTCTCCTATACCTATGATCCCTTGATTAGTATAGATTTTTACCAGGATACAATGCATAGGCGCACCGGTTAAATGGGTAAAGCGTATGTCTGTGATTCTAAGATTAGATGGACTTGAATAAGTACTCACATGATTTAAAGTCGATTCAAAATTATCTTGCATATTTTGTTACCTCTTTAATTTAAATAATTTTAAAATTGTAAACTAGCACAATTTATTTTTATATTACCAAGCAATATGATCAGGGTCTGGAATTTCGCTTCCCAAAATAACTATTTTATTTAATAAATCAATATCATTTTTTTCAAGGGAAAAATCAAATACTCTTGTATTGTCTATAATTCTACTTGCAGTAACAGACTTTGGAAGTGGTAGGAAGCCTCTATCTAAAGACCAACGAATACATATTTGAGCAATAGATTTATTATATTTTTTTGATAGTTTTTCCATAACCTCATTACCGAAGATTAATCCAGATGCAAGGGGACTCCAAGCCTCTAGTAAGATCCTATGCTCCATACAATACTTTACAATTTCCTCTTGAATTACACCAGGATGAAGCTTAATTTGATCTACCATTGGTAGAATTTTTGCTGTCTTTGTTAAAGCCTCTATGTGATGAGGTAGAAAATTACTAACTCCAATCGCTTTAATTTTCCCTTCTTTATATAATTCTTCAAAAGCTCTCCACGTTTCCGCATTCTTTTCTTCCCAATTATTTTTAAATTTAACTGGTATAGGCCAGTGAATCAAATATAAATCTAGATATTCTAGCTTCAAGTCTGCAAGGGTTTTTGCAAAAGCTCTTTTAGTTGATTCATAACCATGCTCCGCATTCCATAATTTACTTGTTATGAAGATGTCCTCTCTTTTTATGCCACTGTTTTTAATCGCTTTACCAACACTAACCTCATTTCCATAAGCTGCTGCCGTGTCAATATGTACGTATCCCGCTTTTATTGCTTCCTCTACAGAGGCTATTGCTACTTTTCCATCAGGTGTTTGCCAGGTTCCAAATCCAACACATGGGATTTTAACACCATTACTTAATACATACGAATCTTTTAAACTTTTCATAAATACCTCCATTACTTTAATTTAATAATTTTATTAATCTTAAACCTATTGCCAGTCTAAACCTATATTATGAATATTTTATTTTAATCTGTAAGAAACAAAGGCAAGTGTCTTACTATCTGGAGCCCAAGAATTAACATTCAAAGTTCCTTGCCCGCCAAATAGCTTCACAAGAGTTCTAAACTCGCCACCTTCTGCTGACATCAAGCGAATCTCAACATTCTTATTAGGTGGATGAGAACCTGCTTCAACATCGCCTTTCTTGTAGGTTATGTATGCAACTAATTTTCCGTCTGGGGAAACATGCCCAAACCAACTGTTGGACTCATCAAAGGTTAATTGAATAGAATTTGATCCGTCCATTTCCATATGCCAAATCTGCATAAGCCCAGTTCTAGTAGAATTAAAATATATGTATTTGCCACATGGGGAATATTCTGGTCCATCATCTAAACCAGGTATGTTGGTTAACTGTGTTTCATTTCCTCCGATTACTGGAATTGTGTAAATATCATACTGTCCGTTTCTTTCTCCACAAAAAGCAAGTGTACTACCATCTGGTGACCATCCATGTAGATAACTTGGTGCCATAGGTGTAATTAGAGTTGGTTCTCCACCTTCTATTGGGAATACATAAATTCTTGATTGACCATCCTCTAAGGTATGATGACTAACACCAATTTGTCTTCCATCTGGGGATATGAGATGGTCATTGTTACAGTCCACAGTAATTCCTGAATAAATCTCAGTACTTACCTTTGTTGCTAAGTTAAAGGTATAAATACGTCCGTTGCTATTATATACTAGGTATTTTCCATCTTGGGTCCAATTAGGTGCTTCAATTAAATCCTCAAATTCTGCCATTACAGTTCGTGCACCTGTTTTAACATCCACAGTTTCTAACATACTGATGACATTTCGTATTTCCCGTTTATGAGGTTCAGTAAGAACTTTCATATTATGTCTCCTTTTCTAACTAGTTATTTCCATATTGTATGGATCTCACCTTTAATTATATCACAATATTTTATTGGGGAATAATTAACTTACTTGCTAGTTCACTAATTTAACTGAAAATGTATAACTCCACAATCAGACTGAGCCCATATTCCGTGTCTGGCCTCATCCCCGCTTCTGACTCTATCAATTATATAATGTTCTTCTTCATCAAAATGCCCTTCAGTAATCTGAATATAATCTGTATTATTTGCTTGAAGACTGCCACTTGCAAGAAGGATTGGAATATGACCATCTACTGGTTCAGGTCTATTGAAAAGCAATCGAATCTTATGACCAACCAGATAAAAATCATTTTCATCTACTTGAATAAGTATTCCCCTGGCTTTTTCAACCTTAGAATCATCAATGCCCTTACCTTCTTCAAATATGTCATTTAAATGGTGATAATCCATGACATTCCAGCCATAGCCGTTACCCGCATAACAAACTTTGCACTTCCAACCTTGAAGCTTCAAATACCTTCCTTCTTCACCAGTATGTTGAACAAGAGAATGAAGTTTATTTGTTCCTTCATATTTAAAGAGAAGATGATCTATAGCTGATAGCATATGCATAGAACGGCTCATAATCTCTCCCCTTTCAGTAACAGCACCTTCGTTATCAAGAACATCTTCCGTACCAAAAATATGATAACCTATAGCACCTTTTTCCCCTATTGCATAAAACATTAAACTTGCGTTTAGATTAGCAGCAGCGGATTCAGGAACGTAAAGCGGAAAACCAAGTTCCGGGTGGGAATATGTATCTGAAACCTCATAGTGTCGGTTAAGCTCTCCTTGATAATTATCAGGTGCTATTGTATCCAGACTTTTGCAGGCACAATACCAAATATCAAGAGCTTTAATTACAGCACAACCTGAAGGATAATCTAAGCCAGCAAGGTCCCAACCACTCCCTTTTGTTCCACCATCAAGCCATACGTTGGTATAAAGGAATATATCATATATTTTCTTTCCCTCAAATGCTATAGAATCTATGTAATTTGCTATAGACCATGCAGTAACAGCTTCAGCTCCAAAGCTGCCAAAGACTTCTGCCCAGTTTCCAGATAATTTGCTACAATTTTCCTTCCAATAACCTGCAAGCGTACTACTGCTATGTTCATTGGCATATTGTATAAGTTGATTGGGAACCTTATATTGGTAGGCAGCTTGTCCAATTGGACTGAAATCACGCTTAGTTCCCCCTATTATCCCTGCCTCATTTTCTATTTGCACACCAATAACTGTCTGTTCTGAGCCGTCAAATTCCTTAAGAAGCTGCATCAGTTTACAGAAAGCTTTACAATCAGCCTTCCAATTCTCTTTACTGTGACTTGAAAGAACTGAAGTAACTGAGCCATCAAAACATATAACCCTTTGAAAACGCTCCTTGTCTTTTTTTACCCACGCCGGAGAGTACTCCATAGTTCCATTCTTCCAAGTCGCAAACCATAGTAATATCAGTTTGAGATTTTCTTTTCTTGCCTCAAGAATTAAATCCTTTACATAGTCTATATTAAACTTATCCTCTTCTGCTTCGAATGCATCCCAACATATAGGTGTAGCAACTGTATTTCCTCCAAGAGCTTTTACGCTTTTCCAAGCTCTTTCCATATCCTTTAGTACATAGCTTGATGAGTTATGGGTTTGTCCTCCTAAAGAGAGAAATGGCTTTCCTTTAACAGTAAATTTTGAATGTTTACTCATAAATAACCTCCAATCTATTTTTCACTCCATAGACTTTCGTTTTCTTCCATAAACTTTAGGATATCGTTTATACCTTTTATGCCACTATTCGCACCTACAGACATTACACAATGGGTTCCAACAGCATTAGCAAACTTACCACATTGATATAAATTCCAACCTTTGACGATTCCAGTAAGAAAACCAGCAACAAAAGAATCTCCAGCACCAGTTGTATCTGCAGCTTTTATATAGGTATATGTAGGTATTGTGAATTTCTCTCCTTGATTTGATTTAATAAAGCAACCCTCAGTGCCAAGCTTTATAACTACTAATTTCACCCCTCTTGAAAGGAATAAATCTGCCATCTCCTCTACATTATCCGTACCACTCAGCATTGAAGCTTCCTCAATGCTGGGTATAAATAAATCAAGATATGGTAAACATGGCCCAATTAGATCCATCCATTTTCCAGTTGAATCCCAGGCAGTATCCAATACTGTATATATCCCTTCAGCTTGAGCTTTTTTAAGTACTCTTGATGTTGGCTCTCCATCAAAATTAGGCATTAAAAGTGCTCCTGCTATAAACAAAACTTTAGCCTTTTTTATAACGCTAAAGTCTACATCCTCTTCACAGAACTCCGCATTGGCACCTAAGCAATGAATAAAGGATCTCTCACCCTGATTGTTGACAAGAACAATAGAAGCAGAAGTTTTAGCTCCATCTTCTCTTCGCAAACCATCAATATTCACACCGTACTTATTCAATTCTCCATCTATAAGCTTTCCAAAACCGTCATTTCCAATCTTGCCTATTATCCCAGTCTGGATTCCTATTTTGGCTAGATCAATACCAGTGTTTGCAGCGCAACCTCCTACATACATCTCCAATTGTTCAACAAGTTGCAATTTTCCAACACCAGGAAGCCGGTTTACTGGTTTAGCTATCACATCCGCAACCAAGATCCCCAAGCAAATTACATCAAGCATCCAATAACCCCCCTCTTAAGCTTTATTATTACTTCCAAATAGACGCATTTTCCCTTTGATCTCTTCTTTAATTCCCAGAACAGTTGCGTTGATAAGTTCTGGATAACTAATTTTATTGTTACTTTTATTTAACTCTACTCTAATTGTTTCAATCGCAGCCAAGGACATATCAGTAAAAATATTCACCTTACTGATTCCGGCTTTGATACAGCTTTTAAAGTCATCCTCGGATAGTCCAGACCCACCATGTAATACTAATGGAACATTGACTGTGGCTTTGATATCTTTTAACCTATTCAAATCCAATTTGGGTTTTGACCTATATTCACCATGCGCGGTTCCAATAGCTATTGCAAGGGCATCTATACCCGTTCTCTGAACAAAATCTGTTGCTTGGACAACATTAGTATAATATGCCTCTTGAGCATCATCTTCTCCACCTTCTGCTCCCCCAACATGTCCCAATTCTGCTTCCACTGAAGCTCCTAAAACACTAGCTATTTTTACTAATTCTGCAGTTTTTGAGATATTATCTTCATATGGAAGTGTTGAGCCATCAAACATAACTGAGGTAAAGCCCAAATGCATTGCTTTGACTATTAGGTTAAATGTCATTCCATGATCGAAATGAACTGCCACAGGAACCTTAGCTTCCTTTGCTGCTTTCACCATTATAGGAGCTAAGGTATCAAGTGAGCCATAGGGAATATGTACTTCTGCAAGACCTATTATAACTGGTGACCTTTCTTCCTCAGCTGCACCGATTATTGCTCTAACCATCTCTAGATTAATAGTGTTAAACATACCAACACCATATTTCTTTTTGTCTGCGTCTTTTAATATTTCTTTTAACGTTACTAATGACATCTTTACAACCTCACTTTTCAATATTCAACTTTTTTAATATTTATCGATTATTTATTAACTCGATTTTATCATATTAGTGTGATATTTGCAATATGGCTTGAATTATGTTACAATTATAATTACATTATGTACATAGTCAATGCAATTATTGCATCTATTGTTACAAATGCAAACATAATATTAATTTTTAAAAAGGGGTTTTAAGGTGAATAACGAAAGAAAAAATGAAATATTAACACTGATTAAGAAAGATAAGGAAGTACGCTTAAGCGACTTAACTAAACTATTCCCTTATGTATCGGAAATGACTCTAAGACGCGATCTTGACTTTTTAGCCAACAAAGGCTTAATTTTGAGAACACATGGTGGTGGAAAAGAAATTAAAGCAACTCCAATAATAGATGCTTTTAACTTTGAGAACCGTGTTACCAATAACATTGTTGCCAAGAACAATATTGCCAGCTGTGCAGTAAAACTCTTGGAGGAGAATAGATCTATATATCTGGATGCAGGAAGTACATTGTTAGCCTTCGCCGAGCAGATACCTGACATATGCCTTTTTATTGTTACAAATGCTCCAAATATAGGAATTGAGGTTGCAAAACGAAATAATACTGAAATTGTTTTTCTTGGTGGAAGTATGAACAAATCAGCACTTTCCGTGACGGGTTCACTTACTTCTGATAACTTAGATAAAATAAATATTGACATAGCTTTTATGGCCGCGGGAGGCTTCTCTATGGAAAACGGCTTTACTAACGCCTATATCAATGAATGTGAATTAAAGCGAAAAGTAATAAAATTAGCAAAGAAAGTTTATGTTCTGTTAGATCAATCCAAGCTTGGTCGTAACCTACCCTTTACTTTTGCAAACTTGGAAGACGTAGATGCAATCATAACAGATCATAAATTGCCTGAAAAACTCCATGATTCAATTACTTCAAAGGGTATCGATGTATTTGTATCCAAATAATGTGATAGTTAATAATAGAAAGATGATCAAATTCCAAACTTTGAAATTTGATCATCTTTCTATTTTTATCATTATAATTCTAGAGATATTTTTTACATTCTTCAACATTTCTTTGCTCGAAATCTAATAATTGCTTAGCTAAATCAACAATTTCTTTATCAGCATCTGCATATTCCTTTATCTTTTCTGTTATGTCTATAATGCCCATTGTACTTCCTTGAATTAGCATTTTAGAGATATGTGCGGGGGTCTTATATCTTAAAGTTTTCAAATTAATCATAAAATGAGATGACATTTTAGAAAGAGTATTAATATCTTTAGCTTCTTTATTATTATCCTTCAATTTTTTATCCACTAAATTAAAAATCATTTTATATTCATCAAATTGAGATTGTAACATTTTTTTGTATGCCTCATCCTTAGAAATTGTAATAAGTTGGTTAATTGTGATCTTTCCCATTTCAGAATTCTGATGTATATAATTTAAAAGCTCTGAATTTTTGTTCATTAAACTCATCTCCTATGATTAATCTTTAACAAATCAGAAGTATGTTCACGTGTCTGCACATATTCCTACTTATATCCATTTTCTTTATCTATTGCTTCCTGCTTAATTTCTTTTTTCATAGATCTAAGAGCAGTCTCTCTTCTTTCATTTTTCGCTTCAAGATTTTCTTTAGTTTTTTCATCATCAGTGATTTCAATCATATCATCCGCAAGTTCACTGTTTTTATTAGTCTTGTCAATATTGTATTGGATTCTTTCAACATTATCTGTTCTATCATCTGGTTTATTTAGCATAATCTCTAATCTCCTTTAATATTGATATTTTCTTTATTATGTCTAAAAAAATATTTATTAATACATTTAAAATTACTAAATAAGTCTAGTAAATTCATATGTTGAGCTTTTTTAGAATCATATTTTCCTATTCTAAATGCAAATTCCACTGAAGGACCTATTGCCACTGCCAATAGAAGTGTCCCAATTCCAACTGGTCCTCCCAAAATAATTCCTATTATCAAAGCAGTAATTTCTATATCTCCTCTTATAAGCCAAACTGGTCTGTTTAACTTAATTACAAGCCCTTCCATTAATCCATCTCTTGGTCCAGCGCCAAGTTCAACTTTTAAATAAAAATATGTAGCAATCCCCATGATTATTATAGCTAATAAAAGCATTAGTATTTTACCTAATATGTTATCTGGTGTTTTTAATATTCCTGTGTTATTTATTAAATCAATGAAAATGCCGATAAAAAACATATTTAATATGCTTCCGATTCCAGGAATTACCCCAAGAAAAATCGATATAATTATTATCCCAAGACCCACTAGCTCTGAGGTTTGTCCCAAAGAAAGAATGGAATGATTAACAATACCCATATGAAAAACATCCCAGGGACTCATTCCAAGCTTTGAATAAAGCGCTAAAAGTATTGCCACAGCGTATAAAAAGAAGCCAAAAAATAAGGAAGGCATTTTGAGTAATAATTTTAACCATATATTTTTGTTGTTTTTTATCATTATTTCACCATCTCAATGTATCTATTTTTATAGTATCTATTTCTATAATTTCTGTTTAACGTTATGGAAATTATATCACATTTCTATGGAATATATAACCTTTTAAAATATTTTTATTCATAAGTTAATAATAGTTATTGACATCATACTGTGTACACTCTATAATCACAGTATAACGGAGGTGATGTTTTGAATATTGTGGTGTCCTTCTTTTCGGAAGAACCAATATATGAACAAATATTAAACCAGATTAAAGAACTTATATTAACTAGAAAATTAAAATCAAGTGAACAATTACCTTCCATAAGACAATTAGCAAAGGACTTAAAGGTAAGTGTAACTACCGTAAAACGAGCTTATGAGGAGCTAGAAAAGGAAGGAATAATCGCTACCTTGCATGGAAGAGGATGTTATATAACAGATGTAAATATTGAAGAAATAAAAAAGAAAAATTTGGCCACATCAACTGAGAGACTTAAAGATCTAGTTAAATTTTGCACTTCCTGCGGCATATCGAGAAATGAGCTAAAGGAAATTTTAGATAATATTTATGAGGGGGAACAATAAGATGTCAGATAACGCTTTACAAATATCAAGTTTATATGCAAACATAGGTAAATTCTCACTTACGGATATTAATATAAAACTTAAAAAAGGAACTATAACCGGTTTTGTAGGTAAAAACGGTGCAGGTAAAACTAGTTTAATAAAAACTTTAGTTGATATTATACCAAAGGCAAAGGGAGAAGTTTTATTCTTTGATAAGCCACTTTATAAAAATGAAAAAGAAATAAAGCCCAGACTAGGTATTGTATTTGACAAGCTTATCTATGCTCAGAATGTGAAGGCTTATACAGTTATGACAACTATTTCTCCTTTTTATCCAAATTGGTCCACGAGAAAATTTAACGAACTTATGGAAAAATTCGAACTAGATAAAAGTGAAAAATTAAATCACTATTCTAAGGGTATGCAAATGAAATTCTCCATAGTCTTAGCTCTTTCCCATAATCCTGATTTACTTATATTAGATGAACCTACCTCAGGACTTGATCCAGTTGCAAGAATTCAAGTTTTAGATCTCTTATATGACATAATTCAAGATGAGGAAAAAACAATTTTCTTTTCTACACACATAACTTCAGATCTTGATAAAATAGCAGATTCTATAATAATGATTGAAAAAGGGGAAATTCTATTTTCGGAAGAAAAGGATAAAATGTTGGAAACCAATTTTTTAGTTCATATAGATAAGGAGGCTATGAATGATGAAATCAAAGCTTTATTTATAGGGCTAAAAGAAAATAGTTTTGGATTTGTAGGGCTAATTTCAGATAGGGAAAATTTAACACTTATTCCTAACGCGAAAATAACTAAACCTACTGTGGAAGATATTATGATATACAGAGGTGAAATGTAAATGACGGATACAGATCGATATTATATCAACATAAACAGTAAATCCTTCATGATAACAAATATACCTTCTGCAATCTTCGTTATTTATATTTTTGGTGGTTTTAGTATATTTAGCATAGCCTATTATTTAATAATAATATATATAAATGCTTCTAGATATTTATTTTTAGATAAATCAACCTTTAATAAATATGATAGCTTAAATGGACTTCTCATTCTACCCTTCTCAAGAGAGGATATATATAAAACTTATATATAAATGATGTTTATATCAGCTGGAATTTATACGGTCATCGGAACTTTAGCAGATATTCTAAGATATGTATTTAGAAATAGACCTTCAATATCTGTAAATGGAGCTCCGATTCTAACCAGTATGATAACTAAAACTGGATACTATCTATTAGATTTAGCTACCTTATTTATACTTCTTATTTTTCTTGTAAAGCTCATTAATAGCTTCTCTGCTAATTTTTTTAGAACAATGAAAATCGACATGCTACTATGGATCATCTTTAGTATTATAATAAATAGTTTTTTTGTTCTAGATCCAAGGATATCACTTTTAAAACAATATGTATATTTAGGTATTTCAACGCTTCTAACAATAGCATCCCTAAGCTTATTAATTAAAAACATAAAAATTAACCACGAAATTTTTGTAGTAAAATTTAGGGGGAAGGTTCATGTTAAAGAAAATATATAGCTTTCAAAAATTACTATTATTAAATATACAGTATCCTTTTGGTAATAGCACAATGGAACATAAATTTAATGATTTGGATAAATATGCTACACTAATACTATTTTTTATAGGAATTGCCTACCTTTTATTTTTAGATGGTTCCCTAATATTCCTTTTTATTACTATGGTTGTATTAACAGCAATAAGTAGCTTTTTAAGCTACAATAATGACATTATCGAAACAATTCCAGCTTCAAAACTTTTCGTCATCTTCAATTTATATTTATCAGGCATCTTGCTTTTTATAGTTTGTTTTTTGGTCTTAGCCTTACCAAACCTCTTAATGGAAAATATTTATTTACTAATATTATTTTGTACAGGTAATTTGAGTAATAGTAGCAGTACTACACTGCCAACTGGTTTTGAGAGTGAAACCTTAATCCTCCTTATTACTTTAATATTTTATTTCGTAATGCTAACTATTATGTTTATTAGAAAGCAAAATCTTAGATATGCTTTAGCTATTGGTTTTTCATCAGGATATTTCATAATACTTTTATGTTTTAAAAGAATTGTAAGTGTAAATAAGAATCTAATTGAAACAAACGACATGCTTTCGAACTTTCAAAGTATGCCAAATAAATCTACGATTCTTATATATTGGATTTTAGCTTTTATAATTCTAGTTGTAGCTTCAATATTTACTAGTTATTATTTATATAGGGGCAAAAGAACAGGATATTTAGGCTAAAACCCAAATATCCTGTTTATTCCTTTAAATAATAGGGAAAGTCTATCAAGAATAGCATTATCCTTCACCATATAGGTCCAAGTTGAAGATGGTGGTTTTATTCGTTCTTTTAGTTTAAGAAGACCCTCGTCAGTTAAATCCATATCTTCAAAGTCCTTTAATATTTTCATTTTAATATCCTCTTGTAGCTGCTCAAATAACTCTGCAGTTTGGAATTGGAATTCTCTAATGGGGTCCTTGCCACCTACCATGCTTAAGTGGATGCCCTCTTGAATAGTTGCTACACCTTCTAGATAATCTGCCCAAGCTTCATCCATATCGTACAAGGTTACTTGTTTTTCAATTTCTAAAACAATTACTTCTCCAAAAGTTTCAGTAAGTTTATTTAGAAGATGTGGGTTTTCATCTTCTAATATATTAAAGGGCTCAACATCTTTTAGTATGTCCATTCGTCTATTATGTACTTGGAGCCTTTGATTTTCAATTATTGATGAATACTCCCATAAATTCCTACGCATATCTGAACTATCCCCTTGAACAATTCTTTGCGCTTGCTCTACCTTAACAGCTATTTTCGGATCAAGTATGGCCTCCTCCTGCTCCTCAGGTCTAATTGCAGCAGGAATTATTTTATCTATCCCATACTTTTTTATCAAATCATCCTCAAGGCTAATAAAAAACTTTGAGCTTCCCTCATCCCCTTGACGTCCTGCTCTTCCTCGAAGCTGCTTATCAATTCGTATACTCTCATGCCTATTTGTTCCAATAACATAGAGGCCGCCTAGATTTATCAGCTTATCTTTATCAATTTCTTTAGTACCCCCAAGCTTAATATCAATACCTCTTCCTGCCATATTTGTTGAAACAGTAATAGCGGATAGAGTTCCTGCTTCTTCAATGATACTTGCTTCAATTTCATCATTTTTAGCATTTAGCACCTGGCACTTAACCCCTGCCTTATCTAATCCCTCTGCCAAATATTCTGACTCCATGACGCTGCTTGTGCCTATAAGGATAGGTTGTCCTGTTGCATTAACTTCAGTAATCTCTTTAATTAATGCCTGATATTTTGCTTCCTTATGGGTAAATACTACATCTTTAAAATCTTCTCTTATGGAAGGCATATGAGGCAGGATTACAAAGACCTCCAGACCATAAAATTCTCTAATTTCATCTGCTGAATCTAAGGCTGTTCCTGTCATTCCTGCTACTTTTTTATATAGTAGAATAAAATTCTGTAGAGTTATTTGGCTCATAATACGTCCTTTGGCTTGGATCTCTAACCCTTCTTTAGCTTCTAGCGCCCCCTGAATTCCATCTGGCCAATGTCTGTTTTCCGCAATACGACCAGTGAATTCATCAATCATTTGAATTTTATCATCCTTAATGATATAGTCCTTATCTTTTATTAGTAAAACTTCCGCATAGAGAGCATTATTTACTTCATTAAGTATTATATTATTACCCTGCCCATATAGATTTTCATAACCAAGAATTGCTTCTACCTTGTTCAAGCCTTTATCTGTTAAAAATGCATTCTTCTCATACTCATCCTTGTCATAGTCTATTTTATAGGTAAGCTTTCTTATTGCTTCAATGGTAGCAGATAGTCCATTTTCCCCACTACTTTTCCCTATGGCAATTACTAAAGGTATTCTAGCCTCATCTATAATGATAGAGTCTGCCTCATCTACAATAACAAAATTAAAAGCACGTTGAATAAGCTCTTTCTTTTCATAGCATAGCAAATCTTTCAAATAGTCAAAGCCTGCAACTTTAGCCGTTACATAGGTTATATCGCATTCATAGGCTTTCTGCTTATCCTGCCTAAACATATTGTCCTGTACAAAACCTACAGTTAAGCCAAGCATTTCATAAACTGGTCCCATCCAAAGAGCATCTCTCTTTGCCAAGTAATCGTTGAAAGTAAGTATGTTTACGCCTTTGCCGGTCAGTGCATTTAAATAAGCTGAAAACACAGCCGCCAGAGTTTTCCCTTCCCCTGTTCCCATCTCAATGACTTTACCTTCATGCATAGCTATGCCAGCTATTAATTGTTCATCGTAAGCTATAAGTCCAAGGGTTCGCTTAATTGCTTCCTTTACTAAGGCAAAGGCCTCTATCATTACTTCATCCATGGAATATCCCAGATCAATGGTACTTTTAAACTCATGGGATTTAGATGCGAAGTCCTCCTCAATTAGTGAATTAAAGGAAACTCTATTAATTTCCTCAACTTTTATATTATAGCTATCATATTCTGATTCTTTTGATTTAAAACCAAGATTCTTTAAAATATTTTTAAACATAATTTTTACCTCTTTCATTCTTTCCAAATTAGCTCTTAATATTACCATAATATCATAGCACAAAGTTTTATTCCCTGTGGCATATATATTAATATACTTATTTTTTAGCTATAAATTTCATTAATAGGTTTGTACCAAGTTGGAATAAAAGTTTCAAAATTTTTATAATACTCCATCATTTTATTTGCAAGAGTTAGCATAACATCTATTTCTTTTTTTCCAAAGGGTATTGCCCAAGTAATTGATGATAAAGCATTTGACCCAATATATAATGCTAATAATTTAAAGAATTCATTTGGAACATTTCCATTAAAATATCCATTTATTTGCCCTAAAGCGAATGGTATGCTTACACTATGCGAAAATACAATCCTATTAAATTCTTCCCATGGATCTCCAAAATCATATCGATTAAAATCAATAACACCTATTTTTTTATTCTCATTAACAATTAAATTCCCAACATGATAATCACCATGTTGAATAGTTTGTTTTCTTCCTGCTAATAAATCTCTGTTATCTAATATGTATTCTATAATTTTCTCACCCTTTGGTATTTTAATTGGGCAAGACTTGTAATTTCTTATATTCCGATCTATCTTTATATTAAAAGTTTCACTCCAGTTTTCTATCTCTTTTGGAGCCTCGATAGAATGAATTTTAGCTAGAATTTCACCACTTTCTACCCCTAACCCATATTGCTCTTTTTTAGAAAGCGTTGGTAATACTATTTCTGCGTCCTTTCCATGCACCCAGGAAAGTAAAGAGAAAACTTTGCTTTTATATCCGCAGACCCCAAATTTAATAGGTCTACTCATATTTATATTTAATTTTGAAATCCTGCTTAAATTGTCATATTCCTTACTTTTCTTTTCCATTTCAGAAGTATCAGATACTCTAAGCAAGAATTCATTCCCTGCTTTATCTTGAATATAATACTTCTTATCAGATGACCAACCTTTATCAATTTGAGAAATCGTTATCCATTCGGAATATCCAGAAATATCTTCAAAAATATTCATATTCCCTCCTCGTATTTAAATATTAAACTTCAATCATTTTTAAAGAATTGTACAAATTTTAAAAAACATTATAAAAAAATAAAGACCTGTTCTTTAACAAGTCTAATTTATGTATTATTTTATAAGCTTGATATTATTATTCTTAACTACCTTTTCTACGATAGAAACTCTATCACTTAACATCTCAATAATTTCTTGATGATTTCTCATATTCTGGTCAAAATGGTTTTGCTGAATTTCTGCAAGTTGCTTAAGTTTGTCGTTGACTTGTTCTGTATTTGCTTCTACCTTTGTTAATCTTATATTTGCGTCTTCTTGTCCTTTTCCTAAAATACTAAGTTTTTGAGATGTTTCCTTCTTGAAACCTAATAATTCGCTGTATAACTTTCCCATAAGTTCAAATAACTTTTCGCTTTCCATAATGTATTAAACCTCCACTAATTATCTGAATCAATTATATCATTATTTAAAATATATTTAAAGACACAACAACTATTTTTTTCTTTTAGCAAGCTCTTTTTCACTTACAAATTTAAATCCACTTTTCTCGTACAATCTTATAGCAAGAGAGTTTCTAGGATCCACAAATAAAGTAAGCTCATTGTGTCCAACTAATAGTAGGGAATTAATACTCTGCTTTATAATTTCCCCCGCCATGCCTAAATTACGATATTGTTTTTTTGTGAAGATCTCTGAAATTAGTGGACTTCCTTCATAATAATTTATCATGATCGCAGACAGGATTTCTCCATTTTGCTTAATTTGGTAGGAGGCATCAGAAATAAAAGGTGCAAAGGAACCACTGATAACACTATATAACTCTTCAATAATATCATCTATGCTTTCTCCAGCGTCCTCACAGCTGCCTTTAAAAGAATCTAACATAACTAATGCAAGTTCAGACAAATCAGCAGTATTTATTTTGTTCAACTTCAAATATCCCTTCTATTTCTTGTGATTCAAGCTTATATATCATTTTAAATCTGTCACTACTCAGCTTAAAGACTCCTTTCTTAATAAGTATTCAACTAATAGCCCTTAAGTGAATCCAGGAACTTACCTAGAGAAGTATTAGTCAGCGAATAGTTGAAGCCCTCCATACCTTTTATATTATCAACCAATTTTAGCATTTCCTGAACATAAGCAGTGTAGGAGAAATTAGGTTTCTTACACTCTTCCTCTAGTCCTTTGTTATTATATTTCATAGTGCCCATAAGAGATATAATATTACGCTGGAATTGCTCCCTTTCCTTAGATAACATTTTTTCTTCCATCTCTCTCCAAGCTTTTACGGAAGAAGGAGCTGAAAGTGGAGGAAATCCCAATGTTTTTATATGCTGCTTTTGCCATTCTAAGGTGTAATTAGTTAAATCGACTCCTGCCTTCTTTAATCTTTCATATAGTAGTTGATCTTCCTCATCTAAACTAGAACTTAGAACCTCATTAAAGTTTTGTCCTACATCTTTAGTACTAATACTATAATTTGTATTATAACTTGTATTATTGCTTGAATTTATTTCAATTGACATTAATATCTCACCTCAATAGTTATTAAAGTTATAAGACCTTTCTCATATATAGCTTCCCTTCTAAATTAGGGCCATAAAAATCAGGTACTATTCCAACTGGCATAAAACCGTTCTTCCCATAGAAAGCGATGACATCAAAATCTTGGGGATATGTATGCATGTACATGCAATAAACATGACATTCTTTAGCATATATTTCTGCATAATTTAGTAACTCAGAGCCATATCCTTTAACATTCTTGTCCCCTTAACATTTTTTCGCCTTCATTAAAAACAAGGAATAGTTAATTGTGTTACCCTCTATTATCTTTTCTCCATAAAAGAATGTTTTTACTTCCACATTCTTAAAGCCGGAATCTACTAAAACATTTTTTAGCGCCTCTTGATTAAACCCATTATGTCCTTGAAATCCTGGATCTTCTTTATGAAAGCTACCATCTTCTTCATCCAAATCAACTATACACAAATAACCGTCCTTATTAAGCAATTTATGAAAATTCTTTATTAATGAATTAATATCCTGAATATGATGTAAAACCATAGAATTATAAATGACATCAAATTTCATATCTAATAGATTACTTCCAGAAATATCTAAATTATAGGTCTCCATGTTAGTTACTTTGTACTTGTCAATTTTACTATTTAGTATATCTAACATTCCTTTTGATGAATCTACAAGCGCAATTCTTCTAAATTTATCATAAAGATTGAAACTTATGAGACCAGTCCCGCATCCAAACTCCATAGCACAACAATTCTTATCAACATCAATTGAATTACTTATTTCTTTTGCAATTATCTTTGCTCTTTCAATTCTTTTATCTGTGTCCCAGGTTTTTGCATAATCATCAAAACTCATTTTTTTACTCTCCTTATGCTTTAGGTATGTGAGGTCAAAGGAAACAATACTTCCTTCAATAAGGTATTCTTAGATCTAATAAACAGGGTATCATCTGCCTTTTCCATTAAGCTCGTATTTGCTTTGTATTTTCTTAATTCAGGTATAAAGTGAAATTCTAATTTTCTATCAGTAGACATACTAATTTTTTCTAAAACCTTATCTAATTCAAAAGGTTTTAAACTTAATACATCATATATATGTAATATACCTTCCTTCCTTTTTGAGATTACTATAATATCTTCATCCTCTAAATAATCCAGATCCTCATTATATTCAAAAAAACAATAAGCTAATAAAGGCCAGATGTCCTTGTGTACTCCTAAATTTTGAGATATTGGCCGTCTATTTGTTGCAAGCCTTAGGACAAGTTTATAATCTGCTTTATTTTCTATATTAAGCTTTCTTATTGATATTTCTTGTCTTTGCAGTTGTGAAGTATCTAATTCATATGCACTTTCAATAACTTTTTCAAAGCCAAACTTAGGGTAAAAATCCAAAACACTATCATTAGCAAAAAGATAGATGATATCCTGATCGTTTTCATATTTTTCAATAATATGCTTAATCAGTGATGAGGATAACCCATTATTTCTATATTCAGGGTGGGTCATTACAGTGCCTAACTGGATGGCTTTTTTATTTTCCCCTTCCACTACTAAATTCATTTTATTAATTGATACGTTTGCTATTACTTCATCTTCCTTGATATAGGAATAACATATATATCTATTATAGAAAAGCTCCTTTTTATACCACTTCTCAAAATCAAGGGAAAAGGTACTAATTGCCAATTTATTATAGCTATGTCTATATTTATCCTTATCTAAATAATCACTTATCATTGTATATTCCATCATAATTGTCCTCACTTCAATCATAAAGAAAAGTATCTATAGAAAGATACTTTTCTTTATAGAATTAGATATTTTCCACAAACTGAACTTTCAATCCATTAGGATCCATTACGTAGAAAAACTTTGTATGTGGGTTTGGCTGAAATGGTCCACCATGAATCTCTATGCTTTTTTCTTTAACTAATACCATCATTTCATCTAGTGAATTCACTTCAAATCCTAGAGAAATACTACTAGTAAAGCTTACTTCTTCTGTAGCTTTATTACATATTAATTCAACCTTAGTATCTCCATCCCCGAGAAATGCGATTTCCACTCCTGGACCTGCATTAAATCTTCTGCTCACATTAAGCCCTATGATGTCTTGGTAAAACTTTAAAGACTCATCCATATTTTTAACCATTAATGTTGTCCAACAAAATTTCATAGCTTTTTCCTCCATAAATGTATTTAGTAATTATAAATCAGGACCACCCGTAAAACGGGTGGTTTGAACCAACCCTATAAGGGTTTATTACTGGCTGTGTCTCAAGACACTCTGAAATGGCCGCCAGCCGCA
>Ga0209125_1000739_pt1 | contig 37777 bp, 30 predicted proteins | sample BarGraIncub1131A_FD_184503 | JGI IMG/M metagenome (GOLD analysis project Ga0209125, IMG submission 184503) | Arctic peat soil microbial communities from Barrow, Alaska - Barrow Graham LP Incubations 11-31A (SPAdes) (version 2) | ecosystem: Environmental > Terrestrial > Soil > Wetlands > Peat... | reverse complement strand
TCGGTGTGCCGTTAACAACAACCTTGACATTACGGACATTGGGCTGCTGTGTCGTAAGTGCACGACGGGAAACCTGTGAACGGGTTATGCTTATCTTTCTGCCAAAATATGTATCCTTTTGACAGATCTCGCATTTTGCCATGAAAAACACCTCCTGTGTGTCTAAATAACGCGCAGGTGAAATCATACCACATTTCACTTTTCTGCGCAAGATTAAAAATCAAGTATTCTTCTCAAAGTCATCTTAAAGTCTGCTCAAAACCATCTCGGAATTCAATTCGCGGAATTGTTTTCAAGCGCTGGTTCAAGATAGGCGATGGAATGTGTCGGACATACTTTAACACAGGCTCCGCATCGTGTACAGCGCGTCTGGTCAATAACGGCAAGGGCACCTGTCATGGAGATCGCGCCGACAGGACAGGTCTTTGCACATTTCTGACAGCCGATGCAGCCCACGTCACAGTTTTTCCTTGTCTGGGCACCGGGCCAGGTGTTTTTGCACAGCACAGCAACCTCGGCAGACCTCGGAAAAAGCTGCAACAGGTCTTTCGGGCACATCCTGACACACTGGCCGCAGGCTGTGCACGCTTTGCTGTCTACTTGAATGATGCCGTTTTTACCGGACAGTGCATGAAAAGCGCACACGGTGATGCAGTCGCCGTAACCAAGGCACCCGTATGTACACGCGCCCGGACCGCCAAGGAGGCCGTGCGCCGCGTTGCAGGTTAGTGTGCCTAAATACTCATAGCGACGCTTTGTGCGGTCCTCTGTGCCCTGACAAAGCAGGCGTACGACGCTTGGCTCCGCAAAGGTTGCTGCAACACCGAGAATCGATGCAAGTTCCGCTGAACAGGCAGCACCGCCAACCGCACACAGGCTGGTATCGGTTGAACCGTCCGCCAGGAACTGTGCATATCCGTCGCAGCCGGCGAATCCGCAGCCGCCGCAGTTAGCGCCGGGGAGGGCCGCCACAAGGGCTTCCTTTTTCTCGTTGACAGGCATCTGGAAAAAATGGGAAACAATAACAATCAGGATGCCAAGAAGAGCGGCCAAGCAAAGCACGATCGTTCCCGGTACCAGAATATTCTGTATTGTCTGCGGCATAAGCTGAAAAATTTGTAAAAACATGTCTGTGCACTCCTCTAATGATAATATTCCTTCCCCGTGTCTGTTAAGGAGGGATACGCCGAAGCTGTCTGCAGATCAACTGAAAAGATTTTCTACCAATCCTTTGAATCCGAAGAAAGAGACGGCAACCAAAGATGCAGCTATCAGTGTGATGGGAAGGCCCTTCAATACCTCGGGAACATCTGCCTTGTCCACTTTGCTGCGTACGCCTGAAAATAGGAAGAGCGCCAAAGTATATCCCAATCCTCCGCCCAGGGCATTTATCAGGGAATCCGTGAAGGAATAGGACTTGGTAATGTTCAGGATCGCAACGCCAAGAACCGCACAGTTGGTAGTGATCAGCGGCAGGAAAATGCCAAGTGCATTGTAGAGCGGAGGCATCGTCTTTTTCATGACCATTTCAATCATCTGAACCAGTGCGGCAATGACCAGAATAAACACGAGCGTCTGCAGGTAACCCAAATGAAAAGGTTCCAGAAGGAGTGTCTGAATCGGCCATGTCAGTGCCGTGGAGGCGACCATAACCAGAATGACAGCGCCGCTCATGCCCATGGCAGTTTTGAGGTTTTTGGAAACACCAAGAAAAGAGCAGATTCCCAGGAATTTTGAAAGAACAAAATTATCAACAAGAATCGCGGAAAACAAAATGATCATCATTTCTTTCATACGTTTGTTCCCTCACTTCCGCTGCATGACGTACATGATCCGCAAGCCTCGCAATGTCCGGCTTCCGGCGGGGGAGACATGGGCTTGCCTCTCTTCTTATCCATCCATTTCACGAATATCTGCGAAAAACAGATGCATATGCCAAAGACAAAGAAACCGCCCGGCGGCAGGATGAAGAACATCATCGGCTCAATTACTGTGCCGAAAAAAGGAAGCTGAAGCCCGAAGAAAGTCCCGTTGCCAAGGACTTCCCTTATTGAGCCCATTAAGAATAGTGCGACAAAAAATCCGACACCCATTCCGAATCCGTCAACCAATGACGCAAAGACCGGTTTTTTACTTGCAAAAGCCTCCGCTCTCGCAAGAACAATGCAGTTTACGACGATAAGCGGGATATAAATACCAAGAGAGACGTTTAATGCCGGAAGGTAAGCCGAGACAAGAAGCTGGACGATCGTAACAAAGCCGGCAATAATTGTAATAAAAGCCGGAATACGGACTTTGTCGGGAATGGCTTTCCTAAGCATCGAAATGATGACTTCGGAACCCATCTGGACAAAAATGACGGCAAGCCCCATGCTCACGGCGTTTTTGGCAGAAGTGGTTATAGCCAGAAGCGGGCAGGTGCCCAGCACCAGACGGAAGACAGGATTTTCAAAAAGAACTCCGTCCAGCAGAATCTGCATGGGGGAATCTTTTTTCTTCTGCTCTTCTAGCCGCTCTTCAGGGTCTTTGTATGTCTTGTCCATTACATTTTCTTTCATGAGATCACTCCTTCTTCCAGAAGATAGGAATACGCGCCCATTGCTTTATTGACGGCCGAAGAGGCAGCCCTTGAAGAAATAGTAGCTCCGGAAATACTGTCGATTTTATGTGTGTCGGAACCGGCGGATACGCTGGTCAGTACTTTGGTATCAAGATTGGAAAACTGTGCCTGAAAACCTTTTTCCTCCACTCGTTTTCCTAAACCGGGCGTATCGTCCGCCGCTGCGGCACGGACCATAATGACTTTGCCTTGGGTGTCGATGCCTGTTGTTGCGACAACATTACCGGCATAACCACGGCTGCTTGTGACAAAAACATATCCGATCACTTTGCCGCCGGCATCCTTGGCTGCGCTAATTTCAAGTGCAGCAATATCTTTGGCTGCCATAGCTTCGACCTGTACTTCACTCAGTGCGATATTGGAGAACTCTTTCCCGTCAGGGAAAATCTCCTGCTTCTGCAGGAGGGAGGCTTCTGCCTGCTGTCTGGCAATAGGGTCCTTCGTTATTTCGTAAGTTGCAGCAAGCATAAGGGTAACGATCAGACAGAGAACGGTGAGAAGGAGGGCCGGCTGAAACATTTTAAGCTTTCCCATGTTTCTTCACCTCCCCGAATGGTTTGGGTGCAGTAAATTTATCGAGATGCGGAGTCAGTATATTCATCAGCAGGATGGAGAAGGATACGCCCTCCGCCATATTTCCAAACAGGCGAATCACAGCCGTGATAAGACCGCAGCTGATCCCGAAAATAATGCGTCCTTTCCGTGTGACCGGAGAGGTGACATAATCCGTTGCCATAAAGAAAGCTCCGAGGAAAAGACCGCCGGCAAGAAGCTCATAGACAGGGTCTTTTCCGGCCAGGCCGGTCAGCAGCATCACCGTACCTATATAGGTAAGGGGAATCCAGAGCGTGATGACTTTGCGGCTGACCATATAGGCAACACCAATCAGCAGAGCCAGGATGGAGACTTCTCCAATACAGCCCGCCTTGTCGCCCAGGAAAAGAGAAAGATACGTGGGCAGTGATGCGGCTCCCTCGATACCCTGTGTCTTCAGAATTGCCAGCGGCGTTGCTGAGGATACAAGGTCAACACCATTAAGGGAATCCATAAAACGGAAAGCACCGCGGGCAACAGACCAGTTGGTCATAGCGTTAGGGAATGCGATGGCAAGAATAATACGCGCAGTCAGTGCCGGATTAACGAAATTGTTTCCAAGCCCGCCGAACATCTGTTTGACAACGACAATTGCAAAAAATGCGCCGATTATCACCATATAGATTGGAAGCGTCGGAGGAAGGTTAAATGCAAGAAGGATACCCGTTACGACAGCGGTCAGATCGGAGATTGTATTGTCCCGCTTCATGATGCGCCTTGAAAAATACTCGAAAACCACACAGGACAACACAGATATAAGAATAAGAAGGACAGCACGCAGACCGAAAAGAATTCCCGATGCTAAGGTGGCGGGCACGGTTGCGATAATTACATCCCGCATGATCGACTTTGTCGTGATATTGTCCCGGATATGGGGAGAACTTGATACTTGTAAACTCATGCAAATTACGCGCACGTTCACTTATCTGCTCAAAACGCAGAAAAGAAAGCGTCTGATTTAAGCGCGCTCCTCCTTCTCTGCGCGGTGCATTGTTTCAGCATCGCGAAGTTTTTGTTCCTGAAGAACACGGGTACGCTCGCAGCGGACCAGTGTTTTGCCGTTGCGGATACTCTGGGTAAGATATCTTTTGGCGGGACAGCTGTAAGTACAGCAGCCGCACTCAATGCAATCCATGACGTAAAACTGCTCGAGGCCGTCCGTATCCTGCCTGCGTGCCGCCTGATCAATTCCTGTCGGCATAAGGTTCATCGGGCAGACATCGACACAGCGTCCGCAGTGGATACAGGGGGACTCAGGCGGAACTTTCGCTTCCTTGCTCCCGAATACCAGGATCGCATTATTCGCCTTGATGATGCCGCAGTCGATTCGATCGAGTGCGAACCCCATCATGGCACCGCCCATAATGATTTTGGAAGGTTCTTCCTTCGTTCCGCCGGAGGCTGCTATGACATCCGGAATGCGCGCGCCGACCGGCACATTGACATTCCCCGGCGTATTCAGCGCGCTGCCGTCAAGCGTAATACGCTTGCGTACAAGAGGGATGCCGTTTTTCATATATTTGCCAATAAAACGAAGGGTGCCGACATTCATTACCAGCGCCTTTACATCGTGCGGCAGTTTGCCGGGCGGGACCTTGCGGCCTGTCAGTGCATAGATCAGCATCTTTTCTGCGCCCTGCGGATAGATCGTTTTTAAAGACTTAACGGTGATGTTCGGGTCTACTTTGGTATCCAGCCGGCGCTTCGTGATTTCATGTTCAAGTATCCCTGCTGCAAGCGGTTTATTATTCTCAACACCGATCACAGCACGAGGAATGGCAATCCATTTCATAACGGCGATAATTCCGTCAATAATTTCATCGGGATGTTCGCAGATCTGACGATAGTCTGAAGTAATGTAAGGTTCACACTCGGCAGCATTTACCAGAAGCACATCCGGTTCACTGCCTTTCGGCGGGCTAAGCTTGATGTGGACAGGGAAAGTTGCGCCTCCAAGTCCTACCAGACCGGCACTCCTGACCATCTTAATAAAATCTTCCCTGGATGCAATCGTGGGCTGGATGCAGGATGGATCCACCGTGAATTTCCTGTCTGACGTAATCGTGACAGCTTCAACCGGGTCACCGGTTGCTGAAATGACAAAACTTACATCCGCAACCTCACCGGACACGCTTGCGTGAACGGGAACAGACATAGGGTGATCGGCACGGCCGAGCAGCTGCCCAACATCCACATGATCGCCTTTTTTGACAACACAGACACATGGCGGGCCGACATGCTGCTGAAGAAGAATTTCAACGGATGAAAAATCGTCCAGACGAATCGAAGGAAAATCGTGCGTATTTTTATTGCCCTTTGGATGTACTCCACCGGAAAAAGGATGATTAAATGACAAAATTGACCGCCTCCCCATAATGAAACTCCCGTTATTATAAGCAATTTTCGGCAAAATATATACAAAAAAACTGAAATGATTTTCATTTGTCTTCAATGAGGGCGCCTTTTATCTTTCTATATCAAAAGATAAAAGGTATTATTTGAATAAACTCCGGCAACAGATATTTTTCGAAAATTACGTGAACCTTTTCCCAGGTCGTGACGATACCATAGTGAAAGGAGGTGCACACGGTGAAATGGATGATGCTTTTCTCGCTCGAGCAGTCCTCGGATTGCTGTGCAATCCTGCGGAATCTACTCAAAAAGCATCATCCATTCCACGCAGGGCGTCCTGCGGACGCTGCGGAAATCTCCTTGAGAGCGCCCGCCGGGCGCTAATGAAGTTGAAAATGCTTCGCAATCCGAGAATCTATTCGAAAGCTATTGAACCAATCCTTTGTCCAATCTGAGAAATTAATGTATAATGTCTGCAAATAATCTCATTATTTTCCATTACAAGGGGGCATAAAAATATGCTGGATATCAATCTCATTCGTAATGACCCGGCCGCCATGCAGGCTAAGCTTGCAAAAAAGGGCTGTCAGGTTGATTTTTCGGAATTTCTTTCTAACGACCAGCGCAGGCGCGACCTGATTGTACAGGTTGAGGGGCTGAAGGCCAAAAAGAATCAGCAGTCAGCGCTTATTCCCCAACTGAAGAAGGAAGGGAAAGATGTCTCCGCGATCTTTGTTGAGATGAAGGCAGTATCCGAAGAAACCCGCATGCTTGATGAACAGCTTGCTGCGATTGATGAGGTGCAGAAGACATTTCTCGATGCACTTCCCAATGTTCCCGCAGATGATGTCATTCCCGGCGGCAAAGAAAACAATGCCGTTGTATCCGTTTTCGGTGAAAAACCCACATTCTCCTTTGCCCCGCAGCATCATGTCGATATTATGGAAAAGCTCGGCATGATCGATTACGGCCGTGGTGCCAAGCTGTCCGGATCCGGCTACTGGATCTATCGCAAAGACGGCTCACGCCTTGAATGGGCGCTTTTGAATTATTTCATGGAACAGCATCTTGCAGACGGTTATGAAATGATCCTTCCTCCGCATATGCTTTTGAATACCTGCGGATACACGGCCGGACAGTTCCCCAAATTCAAGGACGAGGTTTATCATATCCGCAATACGGAAGCGGAAGAAGGCTTCACGCACTTCATGCTTCCCACGGCTGAGACAGCGCTTGTCAATCTTCACAGGGATGAAATTCTCTCAGAGTCCGAGCTTCCCTTCAAATACTTTGCCTATACACCATGCTACCGCAAAGAAGCCGGCTCGTACCGTGCGGAAGAGCGCGGCATGATTCGCGGACATCAGTTCAATAAGATTGAGATGTTCCAATACACGCGTCCGGAAGATTCCAATGAAGCCCTCGAAGAACTCGTCGGCAAGGCAGCAGCCCTCGTAAAGGGACTTGGACTCCACCACAGGGTATCCAAGCTCGCTGCGGAAGACTGCTCAGCATCCATGATGAAGACATATGATATCGAAGTCTGGATTCCTTCCATGAACGACTATAAGGAAGTCAGTTCTGCTTCCAATGCAGGCGACTACCAGGCAAGAAGAGGCAATATGCGGTTCAGAAGAAGCGACGGGAAGACAATATCTTATGTCCATACACTCAACGCGTCGGGACTTGCAACAAGCCGTATCATGCCAGCGATTGCCGAACAGTATCAGCAGGAAGACGGAAGCATCCTGATCCCCGAGGTCCTCAGAAAATTTATGGGCGGGCAGGAAAGAATTCAATAAAATGAACAAAGCCCATACTTTGTTCTGAGAAGGCGCTCCCTCCTTACACTGTGGCACCTCGCAGGTGATGAACTTTTAAAACAAGTTTCTGAAAGGTTAATGACTTTATCAGATTAACATGACGGCAAGTAATGGAATTTCATTATTTCCGAGTGACAGCTGAGACTCTTCGGATTTGATTAAATTAACGGATATACCTCTTTACCGCGCAAAAGACCAGGGGGAAAATAAATTCGTTCGACATTCATAATTCATGTCAAAAAGCGAAAATAGAAGATTTAATTTAAACCGTGTTACGAGGTATTGAAATATTGTACGTTTTGTGCTACATTGTATATACAAACATTGAAAGGGAGTGTTTAAAATGGCTCAAACAACTCTAAGCATCCGCATGGATGAAAACGTAAAAAAACAGTTTGACGCTTTTTGTTCAGAAGTTGGAATGAATACATCTGTTGCTATCAACCTTTTTGCAAAGGCGGTTTTGCGTGAGGGAAAGATCCCGTTTGAAATTTCCGCGAATGATGACCCGTTCTATAGCGACGCGAACAAGGCCCGTTTGAAAAAATCTATTGATGCCCTTAATGCCGGTAAGGGATCCGTGCATGAGCTAATAGGGGCAGACGATGAATAAAGTGTGGTCAGATGAAGCTTGGAGTGAATATCTGTACTGGCAAACGCAGGACAGAAAGACCCTGAAAAGGATTAATCAGCTGCTACAGGACATTGATCGCAACGGTTATGATGGGATAGGAAAGCCGGAACTGCTCAAACACGAATGCCAGGGATTTTGGAGCAGGCGCATTGACGAAGCAAACCGCCTTGTATTTCGCATTGAAAACGGTCAAATAGAAATTGCACAATGCGGAGCACACTATAAAGACAAGTGATTTTTTCGTAAACTGCGACAGAAGAACTAATATAATAAACGGGATCCGATGAAAGCCGGATCCTTTTTATTTGTCCCTTTCCTTGCACCCAGCGGGCGCTTTGCAGTGAGCGGACCTATTACTTGAGCGACCTTACGCAGGCGAAGCCGTCAAATGTTTTCCTTGCACCCGTAGGGTGCCTATCAGAGGAAGAAGCATATCTGTCGAGTGACCTTACGCAGGGCGAAGCCCGAGGACATGGGAGCGAAACAGATATGTTTCTTCCGCCTAGCTTATTCCGTCATATACTCCGTCCGGATATTTTGCCGAAGGATTCCATAAAACCCATTCTTTATAGCCTGCATCATGCACGGCTTTGATCTGTGCATTGATCTGTTCATATCCGTATGTAATGTAATTGCCCGCACCGATATAGCTGGCAGTGAATGCCTGCAGATAAGGGCGTACGGTTGCGAAGCCGGGAGCAGAGGCATCTTTTTTGCCCATTGTAAGTGAATTTAATAGGACGTCATATGGATAGTAGTCCGGTTTGTCAAAGTTCTTGCCGTTAAGAATTGTGTTGAGCGCATAATGGGATGGATAAAGCATCGGACACAGGCTGTCAACCCCGGTAAGTCCTACTGTTGTCCAGTCCTGACCAAGGCTTGCCCCGTCGCTTGCGCTCGAAAGGATGATCCCGAATACATCGGCGCTGAAAGGTATTCCGTACTCGTCAGATATACGGATTCTTGCAGTCTGCAGGAACCGGTTGATAACCTCTACCTTGGTTGGCGTAGTCGCCGGATCGCCGAAATAGGGTTTTTCGCCGGTTGTTGTTCCGCCCGTCGGAAACCGGATGTAATCAAATTGGATTTCATCAATCCCGGCTGTTACTGCTTCAATCGCCAGATCAATGATATAGTCCCAGGTCCGTGTATCATAGGGATTGGCGAAGGGATTCTTGCCTTCGTTTTTGAAATACAGGATATTGCCTGAAGCGTCTTTGATAACATAATCGGGTTTTTGCTTCGCAAATTCAGGATCTTTGAAACACACGATTCTTCCAATGACCTTTATGTTGTTGTCATGGCATTTTTTTATAACATCAGCAAGATTGTAATAACTTTTCACAACGCCAAGCTCAATGGCCAGTGCATTGGTGCTGTTGAACATGACACCGTTGGATTCCTTTAAATCTATGACAAATGTATTGATTTCGGAATTTTTGGCAAGCGCGATGCTTTTGTCAAGATTTGCGGCTGCACCAAGGTAAATCGCATGTATCTCATTATGGGTGACCGGTACGACGCTTTCCGCAACAGGCAGAGGTCCGAAGAAACTGTCCACAACGGCGGCCTGCTGGAGGATCTCGGTAACAGTAGGTACAGCAGCTGTCGGAGAAGGGGTGGCGGTGGAGGAGGCTGATGCTGCAGAAGAGGTAAGGGACGAGGCATCTGCTGATGCGGCTGTGGTTGCGGCAGTTGTTGTCTTTGTTGTGTTTGTGCCGGAGGAGAAGGCTCTGCCGATCAAAAATATGGACAATCCAATAATAATAAAAATCATAACCAGAATAAAAAGACGCAGGAAAAGTATGATCTTGCGCTTTCTCATTCTGGCATGTCTGTTGCGCAGCGAAGGCGGGTTCGGATAATTGTCCGAATGTCTCATATTGTAGTCCCCCAAATGATAAACCGCCTTAGGACCAGCGGCTTTTGCAGTCTGCAAAGTTTTTATAATTATAGCTGAAAAAGAAATGAAGAACAAGCGTTTGCCTTTTGCGCAGTATATTGTGGGATAACATTGTTCACACTTATGCTGCGTGCTACAATAAAGATACAACATTTATCCGAATGTAATGGCAGGGAAAGGCGGCTGAATATGCTGGTACGAAATTGTTCCGGAGGCATTGTGTTTTTCGAGGACTCAGTTCTCCTGATGTGCAACGAAAAATACGAATGGTGTTTTCCTAAAGGCGTAATACGATCTGTGGAAAAGCCTGAAGATGTTGCCATCGGACGAGTTTATGCGGAAGCCGGCATTCACGCGGCTATTTTATCACCTGCCGGACGGACCAATTATGAGTTTTATTCCGTTTCCAGGCAGAAACCGGTCTGCAACAAAATTATCTGGTATGTTATGAAAGCTTTGGACACGCACGTTATGCCAAGTGCTTACGAGCACTTTTCGGACGGATGTTTTGTTCCGATTAAAGAGGCGCTTGAGAAGGTAACATATAGTCAGGATAAATCACTTCTGATGCTGGCATATCAGAGATACAAGGAGCTAGTTTGATTGCTTAGAGAAGAATGGTACACTCTTTCGAAGATTGCCCATGTTTCGATTGAAGAGAAAAAATCAATTTTCATTGCCGATGCGGCACCTGTTTCTTCTGCGAAGGCAGCGGAGAATTTCCTGTCGGACGTGAAGAAAAAGTACCCGGATGCAAGACATCATGTATTTGCATGGCGAACCGGCGGAAGTGAAATCCTTCAGCGCTTCAGCGACGACGGTGAGCCGTCCGGGACGGCAGGTCTCCCTGTTCTGGATGTTCTTCGAAAGAACAATATTGATGATGCGATTCTTGTTGTGACCCGATACTTCGGCGGCGTTCTTCTGGGAACCGGGGGTCTTGTGAGGGCATATGGGAGAGCAGCTTTTCTGGCACTTACAGAGGCGGAACCAACGGTGTGCCGTATTTGTGAACTGTATCGTGTTATGATAAGCTATTCTCATCTTGAACGCCTTCGATTTGCTTTGCAGAAAGCAGGATATATCGTTGAAGAGCCTGAGTTTGGTATGGATCCGGTTTTGCCGGTGTGCTGTCAGGTCGGACAGAAGGATGCACTGATGCATATCTGTATGGACATGACGGCCGGTCAGGCTGTTTTTGAATATGTTGGCGACAAAACAGTTTCGATGGGAAGGGTGGGTGAGTTGACTTTTGAGTAATCAACCATATGAAGAACGTTCAGATTATTCTTTTGGAGAGACTCCTTCTCCTCAGATCCGCCAGCTTGACCACAGTACGTGGTGGGCTGCCTTCATGAGCCTGGTCGGCACGATGCCCCGGAAGGCAGAAGCTTCCCGGATGTCGGATGACCCTATTCACGTGGTTCACGGACAGTATTTTTCTGTCAGGGACTGTGCGATGCGGGCAATTGATGCTGCATATGCAGAGAATCTGCCGCACGTCGCACGTGACTATGAAGAGCAGGCCAGGCAGCTTGTTTTTTCATACGATAAAAGGGTATATATAAGAGTAAGCAGGATTTTTGACAAACAGCGCATGAAGTATCTTGTTATCTGCACTGCGTGTATGGTTTTGGGAGCCCTTCTGGCATTTTTATATGCCATCGGGGAGAAGAAGTCGCCGGGACTTATGGTACTGATAGTGATAACGCTTCTTTTTGCTGCCGCAAGCGCTGTTATGGCTTCCCTGACAACATGGCGCAAAAGAAAAATTCTGTACCGCCCGTCTTACCAGGACCCCCCAAAACAGCTCCGGTGATTCAGGAATCAAAACAGAATTGTAAATTATACAATTCTTGCCCAGATTTACCGCAATCCTGCCCAAAATAAGGACTGGACTCGTGGTAAAACAAAGATAGACACATACAGACCCATCACACACCGGAAACAGTCAATCACAATACATGCTCGATATTGAGAGGAGTAGCTGACATATGGATACATTTACAAACGGCAGTCAACCACCGGTTCAGTTAATGGAACCGGTCAACGCAAAGGTCAATTATGGCCTTTTCGGAAGATTACACAACAAAAAGGGTGCCTGGAAAACCAGCTCCATTATACTTACGATTGTTGGGGCTACCCTTGTTGCTGCCCTGATCATTGGATCAGCCAGTCTTATGTTTGTCTTTTTCCGGTATGTTCGTCCGTCGAATATATCAACATCGACAACGCAGACAATAGCAGCAGCCCAAAAGGATACTACTGCCGCTACCGCAGCAGGGGGGGATACTGCCGCCACGGACTCATCAGGCAAAATTTTCAGCATTGCCGATGCTGCGACGCTTCCTGATTCAGGCAGTAAAAAAGCATTGTCCACCACAGAAATTGCCAGCAAGGTAGGGCCTGCTACAGTCTCTATTCTTGCAGAAGTATCCTATGGAAGTGTTAATGGAGCACAACAGTTAGCCGAAGCCTCCGGATCCGGCTTTATCGTATCAGCAGACGGTTACATTGTTACCAATAACCATGTTATTGAAGGGGCAACAGCCGCTAAGGTAATTGTACCCGGCGAGAAAGATCCGATTGACGCTGTCATCGTTGGAACTGATTCGACCACGGACATTGCCGTTCTTAAAATTGACCGGACGAATCTTCCCTTTGTAACTCTCGGGGATTCGGATTCACTTCAGGTCGGTGAACTGGCTGTTGCGATCGGTAATCCGTTTGGAGAACTGGCCGGGTCGGTTACAGTGGGCGTTATCAGTGCACTGGATCGTGAAGTAAGTATCAGTAATACCAAATATAATCTGCTTCAGACAGATGCATCGATCAATGCCGGCAACTCCGGCGGACCTCTTGTGAATTCCTATGGTGAGGTTGTTGGAGTAACCAATGCAAAAGTTTCCGGAGGCGAGGGCATTGGATTTGCTATTCCGATCAATGACGTAAAGACAGTAATTGAAGATCTGATTAATAACGGGTTTGTAACGGGACGTCCCGTACTTGGGATTGGCGTAGTAACAGTCGATCAGGCAACAGCTGATCAGTATGGCTGGCCGGTGGGCGCATATATCCGCCAGGTTGATGCAAACAGTTCTGCTCAAAAAGCAGGGCTGCTGGTCGGTGACATTATAACCAAAATTGATGGAACGGACATCACAACAACAGAACAGGTAATTGAGATCAAAAATTCTCATAAGGTTGGTGACTCTATCACTGTCACAGTTGTTAGAAATGGTGGTACACTGGATATAACACTTACACTACAGGAGGGTTCCGCCACATGAGTTCTTCCAATAAGTCCGGTTTTATCAGAATAATGGCAATCATACTTGCGGTAATTATGTTTGGTTCTGTTATCAGCGGGTTGTTTTTTGCTTTAGCCGCCGGATTCTAAGTCCGGACTAAAGATCAAACCCGAAGACTGCATTGCCGTCAGACCGCATAAATAAACAAATACCAAATAGCAAAACAGCAGCAGATGGAAGACATTTTCTTCCGCCTGCTGCTGTTTGCATTTTTTTGCAAAAAATATGGTACATGATTTGGTGTATACCGGGGGACCGGGGGAATGGAATGAAGACCGGATGGAGATTGGTTTACGCCGGCTGATTCCTGACCAGAACATGCCATTTGACGTGATCCCATTGAAGGTGAAACAGAGACGTCTGGTCGACTTCCTGTCCCGTACGCAAAGTGGAGAGCTCGCGCCCGTCGCAGAGCATAATAATCGCCTGCAGCAATATGCAGTGAGTCACACCAAGGATCGGACCGGTATTATCCGGAAGTGACGCAAGATCTTTCAAAAATGCTTGTGCACGGGTGACGACCTCAACAAAGGATTCACCCTCTGCCGGCGGTATGTATAGGTCCGGCCTATTACGAAACTGGTAAAAGACTTCCGGATAATCGATCTTTGCGTCGGCAGCGGACATTCCTTCCCAGCTTCCGAGATCCATTTCAGCAAGGGAGTTCTCAATTACAAGAGGAACAGATCGTTCTCCGATTAACAGGAGAGCTGTATGAAGTGCGCGCGGCATTGGGCTTGTATAACATTTAGAGAAAGGAATTTCTCGAATTCTATCGCGAAGGATTAATGCACCCCGGATACCATCCTCTGTCAAGGGTGAATTCAGTCGGCCCTGCATGCGCGCTTCAACATTCCAGATGGTCTGGCCATGCCGGGTCAGGTATAAATCAATCATGTATGAATCTGCCTTTCTATGGCACATTTTCAGTGGGACGTCTCTGCAATAGCGCGTCCTTACGGTACTTCCATTACGGGACGTCTTTTATGTACTGGAGCCCGTCATCATTGAAAGAATACGGGTAATCCGTCTGTCTTTCAAGAAGGAAAGCCTGATAGTTATTCATTCGTATGTAGCTGTTGACCCGATCAAACCACTCAGGGTTCGGCGAGGCTCCGACATAGTACGCGATAATGATTTGTGTGTCGGTTTCAATCATGGTTTTGTCCCCGGCAGCCCGTGCCGGATCAAAAATCCAGTTATCCAGGTTACTGGCAAGTACACCCCTGTATGTGTCGGAATTGTGGGCGGCCTTTATCTTATCTGCGGCAATTTCGTCGGCATAGGTGGTTTCAAGGGACTGCATAGAAGATTCATCGGTGACTGAATCAAGAATTGTCTGTGCAAAAGGGAGGATCTCCGTATCCGGAATTCCCAACTGACCCGTGGCTGTATTTTCGCGGTTGATATAAAGGAAGCGGATATCCCGGAGTGGTTCCTGCTGACGTGTACGCGCAGAGAAACAAATCAGAATCGGAAAACCGTTGGTATCGTCAAAAATAGTGCAGTCCCCGGGCAGTCTTGCAGGATCAAAAAGCCATGCGCGCCAATCAGGATTGTCAACATTTGTATACCGTACATTGGAAATCAGCGTGGAATTCGGCACAAGAATTTTGTTTTTAGCCTCTCCTGTGAAGAAATTAGCGGCAACAGTCTCAAACTTGGTTTCATCATGTCCGATTCCGTCGATGATTTCCTGTGCGTGAAGATGGGCGGTAGCCTTAAAGCTTGCGTCCGTCTGCTCAAAGATGATGCGAAGAACACGGTATGATACCTGGTCATACTGATTCGGGCTTGCTGCATAAGCCTCTTCGGCCTGTACCTGTGTTGCTTTGAGTTCTTCGAGTTTGGCTCCGTTAGCATAATCCTCAGTGAAGTATTTTTTGGTCAGAATTTCAAGAATCTGATCTTTCGTAACGTATGAACCGAAATAACCCTTAATATAGGTATCCAGACTAACTCCGATGGCGTTCGCTTTTCCGGAAAGCCAGTCAATATATGCCTGGGCTCTTTGCTTTTGGGGTTCGGTTATCTGATAGCCCTTACCGGCTGCATCGTCATAAAGGAGCTTTGTCACCTGGATTTCGCGTGCAGCCATATCGAGGAAATATTCACGGTAAGACGCAAAGTTATCTTCGCCGGGACTGGATAACATGGCTGCTGTATTCGAATCGAAAATATTAATGCCGTTTTCGATCAAAACATAATGATACATAAAGCTGAATTCAGCATTGGAAATCGGCTCATCCTTAAGCGTCATCGGGCTTGCATACTGTTCTTTCAGATTTACTCCGTAATAGAGTGAACCTACGAGAACAACTACGGCCAGAATCACCAGGGAAATAATGACATACTTTGGCTTAAGCCAATGCTTCTTTTTCTGTCTGGGCTCATATACCGTACTGGAGCGGGATTTTTTAACTTTGGCAGCAGAATAGGAACCGGTATCGAGATACTCATCCTCTGAGGGGTCATTACTGGGAACCGTCATTTCGTGACTGCCTGAATGAGCGCTCAGATCAATTTCTACCGTGAGGTCATCAGCAAGATAATCCTCGACAGCCTGATTGTCCTCATCTGCCTGGCTCGATTCCGGCAGCGGAAGCGGCGGTATATGCATATCTGAATCCTGATCCGAAAAATTATGTTTCTTTTTCATCCAACATGCGCCACGGACACCCCTTGCTTTAGCTGGGGGATGAAGTGGCTCTCCTTTCTTAACTTACTTCTCTCAAGACTCTGATAAAAAATCATCGCCGGAGGGAATAATAAGGGTGAGTGCACGGGGAATGCACTCGACTGTGATTGGAAGCAAGTTGCCTTCTTCTCCGTCGAGATCAAGCCGTATCTCTTCCGCACCGGTAGTAGACAAAGAAAGACGATCTGTCTGAAAGTACGTAATGTTATCATTGCTCAGGTGATCGCCGATCAAAAATTTGCCAAGCAATGGCAAAAGACCGCCGATTTCAAGCCTTGACACGATAAGAACATCCAAAAGACCGTCGTTGAGTTCAGCATAAGGCATAAGCTTCCTGATACCGCCCACATTCATGGAGTTGGCAACTACAAAGAGCAGCGCTTCATCATCAAAAAAATCTTCCTTCGACTCAACTGTCAGCTGCAGTCCCTTGAGAATATTGGCAGGAATATCTTTGGCACCTTCCAGCCAATAGGCCATTCTGCCAAGGGATGTCTTGCTTTCGGAGGGAACTTTGTATGCTATATCTGTCAAGAGTCCGCCCGCGGCAACATTGAGAAAATACCGGCTGCCTGCTTTACCGACGTCTATCTGCATTTTGTTGAATTCAATAAGCATACGTGAGTAGGAATAAGGGTCGGCAGGTATATCAAGGGAAGTCGCAAAATCATTGACGGTGCCGGCGGGAAGAACAGCAAGGGGTGTATTCGTGCCGTTTTGCATCAGCCCGTTTACAACTTCGTTGACTGTACCGTCTCCGCCGACAACCATGACAAGATCATATTCACCCGGTTGCATTTCAGCTGCATAGTTCTGTGCATCGTCTTTGGTTCTGGTATAGCAGAAATCAGCGCGATACAGAGCCTTGGCTTCGACGAGATATCCGACGATATCATTTACAGTCTGGCTGATCGTTTGGCGGCCTGATGATGGATTAATGATTATTTTAATCTTAAGTTCCATTTTGTATTTGTTCCGCGCTCTCTTTTGATTTTTGTTATTTCTGCCATAGACCTAAATTTTAGCACAAAACTGGCATAATAAAAACGGTAATCGCTTGGCCGGGGCACAGATTGCGATTACCGTTTTCTTACTGATGCATAACGGGGCAGGGAAGAAACAGTTTATCTTTTGAATTCGCCATGCTTAACACGGTCACGAACTTCAGCGCGTTTCGCATCATTGAACCGGTCAATTGTACCGACCAGATATCCGGTGATGCGGCGGATGCGTTCAAATCCGAGGCCTTCTTCACCTTCGAATTCGCTTCTTCCGCAGCACGGGCAATGATCCCCGATAATGCCGTTGTATCCGCAAACCGGATCCCTGTCGATCGGGTGGTTGATGGAACCATATCCGATTCCCTGCTCACCCATGAAGCGGATGACTTTTTTGAAGGCTTCCAGATTGGAAGCTGTATCTCCGTCCATTTCCACATAGGAAATATGACCGGCATTTGTCAGCGCATGATAAGGTGCTTCGAGACGGATTTTGTCATATATTGAAATGTTGAAGTATACCGGTATATGAAAACTGTTGGTGTAATACTCTTTATCAGTAATACCGGGAAGCTTTCCGAAACGATTGCGGTCAAGACGGACAAAGCGGCCGGAAAGACCTTCAGCAGGGGTGGCAAGAAGCGTATAGTTGAGCTTTGTCTCCTCTGCTTTTTTGTCGCAGAATGCACGCATACGGGTGATGATTTCGATGCCGAGCTTCTGTGATTCTTCGCTTTCTCCGTGGTGTTTTCCAGTCAGTCCGATGAGCGTTTCTGCCAGGCCGATGAATCCGATCGAAAGGGAACCATGCTTGATTACCTCGTCGATTGCGTCCCTCGGTCCCAGTTTTTCAGAGTCAATCCAGCAATGTTCGCCCATAAGGAACGGGAAGTTGAAAACGTGTTTTCTTGCCTGAACCAGCATGCGCTCATACAGCTGATCTGCCACCGTTGCCATTCTTTCGTCAAGCATCTCATAAAATTTATCAATGCTGCCGTTTGAAAGAATGCCAAGTCTGGGGAGATTGATAGATGTAAAGGACAGGTTGCCCCTTCCGAATACGACTTCCCGTGAAGGATCGTAAACATTTCCGATTACGCGGGTACGGCATCCCATGTAGGCAATCTCCGTCTCAGGATGACCTTCTTTGTAATACTGCATGTTGAAAGGGGCGTCCTGGAATGAAAAATTGGGAAAAAGCCTTTTTGCAGAGCATTCGCAGGCCAATTCAAAAAGATCATAGTTCGGGTCACCCGGTTCAAAATTGACGCCTTTCCTGCAGCGGAAAATCTGAATAGGGAAGATGGGGGTCTCGCCGTTGCCAAGGCCCTGCTCCGTCGCGATCAGAAGATTGCGGATTACCATTCGGGCTTCGGGGGATGTATCTGTTCCATAGTTAATGGAAGAGAAGGGCACCTGGGCACCGGCACGGCTGTGAAGTGTGTTGAAGTTGTGGACGAGTGCTTCCATTGCCTGGAAAGTAGCACGGTTGGTCTGGATTTTGGCGTGTTTTCTTGTATAAGCGACAATGCGGTCTGTTTCGCCGCCGGAAAGGGATGAAAGCTCCGGGAAAAGTTCTTTGAGTTCGGACACGACATCTGCGTCAAAGGCAGGCGATTCGGTAAGTTCGGGCTTTCTATCGGTGTTTTTTTCCAGCTTTGCAGCAATTGCTTTGATTTTGGGTTCGCCGACTTCGGAAGGGACACCTGCGAGAAGCTCAAGTGCTTCTGCTAATGCTAACTGATACTCTTTACTATATGTACAGCGCACTCCCTCTGCCATGACATTGTCAAAATTCGGAAGGGACTGGCCGCCGTGCATGTCGTTCTGGTTGGACTGAATGGCAATACAGGCCAGGGCGGAATAACTTCTAATATCTTTAGGTTTTCTTAAATGACCGTGTCCTGTATTGAATCCGCCTTCAAAAAGCTGGAGCAGATCAATCTGGCAGCAAGTCATTGTCAGCGAATAGAAATCAAGGTCATGGATATGAATGTCGCCTGCTTCATGCAGCTTGGCGTGTTCCGGCTTTAGCATATAGGATTTGTAATAGGCCTTGGCACTCTCCGAACCAAAACGGAGCATGGAGCCCATAGCAGTATCACCGTCAATATTTGCGTTTTCACGCTTCAAGTCACTGTTCTTGGATTCGGAATTCACAATGTCATCAAGTGTTTTCATAAGACGTGTGTTCTTTTCGCGGACACGTGAGCGCTCGGCACGATATAGAATATATGCTTTGGCTGTTTCCGGACAGCCTTCCTCCATGAGGACATGTTCTACCATATCCTGGATTTCTTCGATTTTGGGAATCGCAATGCCCTGCAATTCCAGATATTCTCCCGAGCGGACAGCAAGATCAAGTGAAAGTTCGTCAATATTGCCTTTTGCCTCTCCTGTTACTTCAAAAGCCTTGTGGATTGCGATTGAAATTTTATCAATATTAAAGGGAACCTGTCGACCGTCTCTTTTTAACACTCTGGCTATCATTTTGACTCCTCCTTACTCCGCACGAACGCCCCGCTCGCTGGAGGTATCTTTATTTAACCCCTATGTTGTGGTGAAATCAAGGGGGCAATACAATATATTGTGTTTCTTTCTCATTACATTTTTCAGGACGATTAAGGGGGTCCAATTTGAAAACAAGCCGAAAACGCACCTGTGCCTGGAAAAGAGTGTGATTAACCGGTAGCGGCAGGAGTTGTCAGGCAATAAATAACTCAATAAATAATTGCCTTCTTTTAACCTAACGCACATATCAAAGAATATGATAAAATACCTAACAGGCGCAGAAAAGCACCAATCATAAGAATTTTTCCGGCGAGGTTGAAATATGACATCACATAAATGGTCCCAAATCCAACCAGCACAAAAGAGGACAGCATTCTATCTGTCCCTTTCTTTTTTGATTCCCTACCTGATCATGGCTTCCGCATTTATTGTGCAGGGAGTGCATCCGTTCGGTTCACATATGATACTTACCGTTGACTTATATCACCAATATGCGCCATTTGTCGCCGAACTCAGAGACAAAATCCTTCACGGTGAAAGCCTCTGGTATTCCTGGAATATCGGGTTGGGCACAAATTTCTGGGCGATTTTTGCCAACTACGCGGCAAGCCCGCTTAATCTTCTTATGCTGCTGTTTCCCCAGAAGTTTCTGTCAGACGGCATTGCGTTGGTGGTCTGCATCAGAGTCGGCCTGACCGGCCTCTTTTTCGCACTTATGCTGCGGGACATCGACGGCCGCCGCGAAGACCTGTTTCTTAGCTGCTTTGCAAGTTTCTACGCGCTCTGCGGATGGATTCTGGCTTACTTCTGGAACATTATGTGGTTTGATGCGGTCATGCTGCTTCCTCTTATTGTACTTGGCCTTCGCTATCTGATGCGCGACAAAAAACCGCTCCTTTACTGTGTCAGCCTTTTTCTATGTGTCTGGTCCAATTACTACGCTGCTTATTTCGTGTGCTTTTTCATGATCCTGTATGCGCCGGTCTGCTATATGTCGGTTTTCAGGCGTGCTTCCCTAAAGAATGCCTGGGCGTCCATCTGGCGATTTGCGGTCTATTCTGTTCTTGCCGGCGGGATGTCGGCGATACTTGTATATCCGACGTGGCTGGCACTCAAGCAGTCCTCCGCGACAGGCGACAGTTTTCCCAAGGACTATGCTCTGACCCAGAACATCTTTGACTTTTTGGGCCGGTTCTTTTTGACAAGCAAGCCGAATATACGTGACGGCATGGCGAATGTATACTGCGGCGTCCTTATTCTGATGTTTATTCCCCTGTATTTTTTGTGCTCACGAATTCGCCTGCGTGAAAAGATCGGGTATGGTGCGCTTCTGCTATTTTTGTATTTTAGTTTTGCCAGTAAGATTTTGAATTTTGTCTGGCACGGCTTTCATTTTCCCAACCAGATTCCTTACCGTGAGGCATTTCTCATGTCCTTTATTCTGGTTATCATGGCATATAAGGTACTAAGGAACCTGAAGACCTTTATAGTCGATGAAATAACAATCTCGGTCGCAGCAGTTCTCGGGTATCTGGTACTCTATGAGAAATTCGGCGGTGATAATAAGGAATGGATGCTTGCGATCGGCCTGACAGCCGGATTTGTGATTGCGTACGGCATCGTGTTCCGCATTATTATTCTGCAGCAAAAGAGTATCCGCACCCAAAAACGGCTTCTTGCAGGTGTTATCCTGGTTGAACTTATTGTAGCGACCCAGGTGACCGTCGGTATGGTTTCGATGAACGAGAGCTTTACCGGCTGGGACTTCTACGGTAAAAAAAGCAACGAGGTAACAAGCTTTATTGAAGAGCAGGAGAAGGCTGGGGATGCCGGACCATTTATCCGCGCCGAGATGTATCCTGCTTTTATCAGTAATGAGACGGCACTCTACCACGTGAAGGGGCTGTCTGTTTTTTCCTCAACGGCGGATGAAAGCTTTGTTGTTTTCATGAAGAGCCTCGGGTTCCATAATAACGGAATTAACGGAGTCAGAAATTTCGGCCTCACAAAAGTCACCGCTTCCCTTTTTGGAATTAATTATCTTATAGACGTGAATGGGGATGCACCCGTACCGACCGGATTCACTGCTGTCCCGGATACAGGGGATTTGACTGTGACGGAGAACCTGGATGCACTGCCGGTCGGATATATGGTGTCGCCCGATGTGCTCAGCTTCGCAACAATGAACAGGAACAATCCATTTGTGACAAGCAATAAATTTTTGGAATCGCTTGGTGCGGCGGCCGTATACAGTCCTGAGGTTCTTCTTGAAAAAGAGCTGATCAACGCTTCGCTTTCGAGCGGCAATGCCGAGAATGGTTATGATTATACGGTCACCGCGGATAAAGCGAAGACAGTTATCAACATCAAACCGAACGCACGTGTAACAGGATCACAGTTATATTTGTATGTTCAGTCTACGGAAGCACCGTCTGTTACGGTATCCGGAACGAATCCGGATACCTCTGAAGCAAGTTCAAAGCAGCAGGAGACAAGGACAGGCCAACTCATTGACCTGGGTACTTATGATCCTGCTATGGAACAAAATGTCCAGCTTTCCTGGGACAGTGCCAGCTCCGGACAGGTGACCATCCTGTGTTACAGCATCAATGACGAAGCGTACTGGAATATGCTTGCCACTCTCGGACAGTCCGGGCTTACGGTTACGTCCTACGATTCAACACATCTCAATGGGACGGTTGATGCGGTTTCAGACGGTGTACTTCTTTTGACGGTTCCATTTGATAAAGGCTGGACGGCAAAAGTGGACGGGGAGAGTGCTGCCATTTCCAGCATCGGGGATGCACTGATGGGTCTTAACCTGACTTCCGGAACACATGAAATTTCGATGTCATATTCTCCCGAAGGAATCGGGCCCGGGTCCAAAATTTCTTTGGCATCGCTCGTTCTGCTTATTCTAATTTCGTCAATTCCTTTTTCGGTTGAAATAAACCGGAGAATCAGGAAAGGCAGGGAGATACTTGCTGAGGAAGCGAATCTGCCGGACGGAACATCCACGGCACACGAAGCGAATCATCCGGACGGAACATCCACGGCACACGAAGCGAATCATCCGGACGGAACATCCACGGCCGGGGAATCTCTGCCCGAGGAAAAGAGCTTATGAAGGATTCATACAAAAAGCTTCTTCGCACGGAAATTAAAGGAATCCCGCATGAGTACCAGTGGGCAGCGTTTCTTCTGCCTGTTTTTCTGCTGATTGTTGCTTTTGCTTCATGGAAAGTACATCCGCTCGGGCAGACTTCCCTGCTTACATGCGACCTGTTTCATCAGTATGCCCCGATTCTGGCGGAGATTCGCAGCAAAATATTATCGGGAGACAGTCTGTTCTACACCTGGAATATGGGATCGGGAACCAATTTCTGGCCGATCTTAAGTTACAACGGAGCAAGTCCGCTGAACATTATTCTGCTGCTTTTTCCGCAGGCTTATTTGTCGGATGGAATTACGCTCCTGATTCTTATAAGGACAGGACTTTCCGGGTTGTTTTTCTCTCTGCTGATATATAAAAAGGATGGCCGTGAAGGCGCCTCGACGCTTGCACTATCCACGGCTTATGCCTTGTGCGGATACGTCCTTGCGTATTTCTGGGCTCTGATGTGGATGGATGCCGTGGTGCTTCTGCCGCTCGTTGTACTAGGGTTATGGAAGATTTTTACAGGTGAAAAGCCGCGTCTGTATGTAGCCGCACTTTTTCTTCTTATCTTTTCCAATTTCTATTTTGGCTTTTTTGCATGCCTTTTTCTCTTGTTTTTTGCACCGGTTCTGTATATGGAGGCCCGTCAAAAAAGCGTCTTTGCCATTCGTTCTTTACCGGCTGTGCTGCGTTTCGCGGGTTATTCAATCCTTTCCGCAGGGATGACGGCCGTTCTGCTTCTTCCAACTGTTCTGGCACTCAAAACAACAGCGGCCGCCGCTGACTCACTGTCTCTGACGCCGGACCTGTCCTTTACTTTCTTTGACTTTCTATCACGGTTTCTCCTGCATGCGGACCCGGTTATTCGTGAAGGCCTTCCGAACGTGTACTGCAGTGTTGTGATTCTTCTGTTGATTATTTTGTATGCGGTATGCCGGACTATTCCTTTTTCCCTTCGTGCGGCCAGTCTGGGACTGGCATTTCTCCTTTATATCTCCATGGACAGTCAGGTTCTCAATTTTTTCTGGCACGGTATGCATTACACCAACCAGATCCCATACAGGCAGGCCTTTCTTATATGCTTTCTCCTTCTGTACATGGCAAATCAGGTTATGCAGCACATGGATGGTCTTTCCAGGAATAAGGTATGCTATGCAGGGGCAGCCGTCCTCATCTATCTGGTTCTTCTGGACCGCTCCCAGTCAGCCGAAATCCAGAAGAATTACTGGCTTATCTATGGATCCGCCGCATTTGTTATTGCATACACGGTGATTCTGTCGGGCTTTTTTGCTTCCGAAAAGGGAAGGAAATGGGCACAGAAAGCGTTTCTGTATGCGATTATTCTTGAATTGTTTTTTGCCTCCGAATTCGCTCTGGCTAATCTTGAAAAGACGGAACATCTATCCTACGCTCCGGCATACGGTCAATTTCAGGAAGAGATTGCCAAAAATCTCGCAGCGGCGGACGGCGGACAGTTTGCACGGACAATTCTCCTGCCAGCACTCACCGGCAATGACGGTGCCCTGTATCATGTGAAGACGACCTCCATTTTTGCATCAACGACTCCCGAAAAGTATGTTCAGTTCATGGGCTGCCTGGGATTTGCAAACAATCAGAAATATGAAGTAAATGCGGAGGGTCTTACCGAAGTATCGGCCCGGCTGCTGGGAATCCGGTACACCGTGCAGTTCACCGGAGGACAATCGGTCCAGAAAAATACAACAACAGGTACATCTGCATTGAACGCTGCCGTCCTAGGCGCTTCTGCAGCAGGTGACTCTGCAAAAGCGGATGTGATATATTCCGGCTATACAATTACTGCTGACGACAAGGCGCTGCCCCTCGGATTTTTCGTGCCCTCCGCAGGCATTCTTACTGAACGCAATTTGGGTCTTTCCCCGTTCGAACAGACTAATGCACTGTTCGAAAGTATGGGTGTCCCGCCCGTATACGAGAAATCGACACTGACACTTATCTCGTCAAGCAATATTGTACAGACGCAGGATGCTGATAATTACCTGATTCAGGCATCGGGGCAGACATCAAGCATATCTTTGACCCCGGGTATTATTTCCGGGGAAAAAGAGGTGTTCCTGTATCCGGGAACAAGGCAGGAGCTTACAGTCCGTGTTACCCGTATGAATAGGGGTACAGGTGCTAATACAGTAACGGTGATGACATCTCTTCCCGGACAAATTATAGACTGCGGCAAATCGCCTGTATCCAGTGAGGAGACGATGACGATCCAATTGGTCATCTCTGCTGCGGAAACCGAGACATTCCCGATATACTGTTATTCGATTGATAGTGCAGCGCTCGATGCAGCAACGCAGACTCTGTCATCCCAGCCCCTGAAGGTCACATCCTTTGATACAACCCACATTGCCGGATCGGTTGATTTTGCCAAAGACGGCGCTCTTTTTACTTCGATTCCGTATGATGCCGGGTGGACGGTCAAGATCGATGGTGCTGCAGTGAAAACGCAGGCGGCATACGGAGCGCTTTTGTCCGTGCCGGTAACAAAAGGATTCCATGAAATCACCTTTTCTTACCAGCCGCCGGGATTTATACCGGGACTTCTGATATCCTTGGTATTAACAGCGGATTTTATTCTTCTCAGCATAGGGAACCCCTTTTCCTTGATACTTAGTCGACTAAAGGGCAGGAAAGAATCAGCCCGAACAGAAGAGAAAGAGGAATAATAGTGATCGAACGGAGTAAATATTCATATACCAGCATAGACCATCCTGCTACTTCCTATATTGTGATTGACCTGGAGTGGAATCAGCCGATTCCCTGGATCAAGACAAATGTAGATCCTAAGGATCTTCCCGGGGAAATAATAGAAATAGGTGCTGTCAAACTCAGCCTGACAGAAGACGGATATGAGCTCTCCAAGCCGTTTCATGTAATGATCCGTCCTGTCTGCTACACGGTTATGAACAAGAATGTCTCGCGGGTAACCAATAAGATTTCTTCGGATCTTCGATTCGGACTCTCTTTTTCCGATGCATATGACGCTTTCCGGCAATGGTGCGGTAAGGATTACATCCTTTGCGGATGGGGCAATTCCGATTTGTCCATACTCAAATCCAATCTGCGCTATCATAACTGGAAGGTCGATCTGAATACGCTCTTTCTGGATGTACAGCCCCTGTTTGCAAGGGTTGCGGAGGGGATGACACATCAGAGAAGCGTAGAATATGCAGTCGACTTTTTACGCATACCCAAAAAAGATGATTTTCACGCAGCTCACCGGGATGCAGAATATACGGGACTGATCCTTAAGGAATTGTTTCATCAGCTGGACAGCATCCGGTCTTCCGGTGCCTTGCACTCTTCCGGCCTTTCAAAAGTTTCGAATACTGCCAATATTCCGAATGATGTGCATACCTCGGATACAGCCGTCAGGGAAAAGTCCGCTCAGGACCTCCTGCTGCATGAGATGAAAACGCTGCGTCTGATGGCATATCTGCAGAATCCGGATCTTCATGCGGAGATTAGCAAAAGAACGGGTCTGTATACAACATGGGAACAGTGCTTTGACGATTATTCTAAAGATCAGGAACTTTGTCCCGCCTGCCAAATGCCGCTCGCATGTCATGTTGGATGGTTTCGGCTCAAGAAAGCCGGCTTTTCACTCTGGTGCTGCGAAAAGCATCACATGGTGCTCGGTCGCATGCGCATGAAAAAAACACCCGACGGCAAGGTATACGCATCTGTTTCCGTTCGCCTTACTGATCCGGGAACAGCAAGACTTGTGACCGACAGACATGACGAATACCTTTTATACGGAAGCCAGGGGCAGCCCGTAATGATGGCTGTTGTGGACACAGCAGATTCCGCCCTTATGACCCCGGATGAAGAAGAGCATCCGCAGCCAGATCCACATCCCGAAATGACTTCAGAGGAGTAGACCATTTGCTTCCGTTTTTTCTGGCGTCGGTCAGGAGTTCCATCAATTTCGTAAAACGTCAGAAGATGCTGGTAATCCTGTACCGGGATGTAATAATGAATGCCGTCAAAAAAGCCGAAAGTCTTTCTTTTATCAAGATACCCAAGCTCGAAATTACATGCAAGCAACGCAGGAGAGAGATCGATAATACCCCCAAGATCCAGGCTATTGCAAATATGAGTAATACGAAGGCGATCCGTTGAAAACGGGAAGGGCGGAGCTGGCCAAAAATATAGGAGAAAAATTGATCCTGTGGTATGTCCGATCGCCAGACCTTCATGCACGAACGATTCCGCAGTGAAAACGTGAAGAGACCATATTCGACAGAAGATGAATATATAAGTGCAGGATCAATATACTGCACGAGTAAATCATAAAGAGGCGATTGATCAATTCCGCCATGGGCGATTACTTCTTTAAGAAGCAGACCTGCGTGCTGGCGGTCAATAAGATTTTCCGAATTGAATTCGATATTTTCAGGAAGCCGGACACACTGCTCAATCCGAAGGTTCCGCCACATATCAATAGCTTTGCTGAGATCACCCTGTACCATAAAGGCGCCGTTAATCGCTCCGATAGAGGTACCGGTCACTGCTTCATACTCGACGCCAAGCTTTTCCAAAGCCTTCCATGCACCGATCTAGTAAATCTCTCTTGCTCCTCCGCCTGCCGGTGCAACTGCATATTTTTCCATATAAAGTCCTCGCGTAGATCGCTTCAAAAGAAATATTCATATATTTTTTGTTATAATACTTTTTATTCAAGGTTTATCATGCCATCAAGCAAATGTCACAGGGCAATCGCTTACGAAATGAAATGAATAAGCAACGGAAATGTAGCCAAAGGAAGGAGATAATCGGTCAAAATAGAAAGAAACGGGAGAAAGCAAATGGATCAAACGTTTCTTGAGTTGTTGAGCGAGATCGAAGATTTTCGAAAAGGCAATGCGATCCAGTACCGACTGCAGGATATTTTATTGACAGGCATATTAGCGATCATCTGCAACATGGATACCTATACGGAGATGGAAATGTTTGTCAAACACGAGAGCGTCTATCTGGAAGCCTTTTGTGACTTCAGCGAAGGGGTACCGTCACACGACACATTTGGCAAAGTGTTTTCGCGGCTCAATCCAGCCGTATTATCCGAAAAATTCAGTGAATGGATGGGCAGCCTGCGGCTGGAACTGGCTGGAGTAGCGGAGTTGCGGGGAGCAACGATCGCCATCGATGGGAAAACGATCCGGCGCAGCGGAGGAGAAAAACACAAAGCCAGTCATGTGATAACAGCATTTGCCAGTGAACTCGAATTGGTTTTGGGGCAGGTCAAGACAGAAGAAAAAAGCAATGAGATTACCGCGATACCAGAGCTGTTGAGGTTGTTCCAGATCAAGGGGAATATCATAACGATCGATGCAATGGGAACGCAAAAGGAAATCGCTCAAACGATCATTGACAGAGAAGCCGATTATGTCTTGGCCGTCAAAGGCAATCAAAACCGTATGTACGAAGACCTTGTCTTTCATCTGGATAGTGAGATCAAGGAAAAAGGCACAGCAGCGATGAAACAATCAGGCCACTATGCGATCAGCCGGACGAAGGATCACGGTCGGATAGAGACAAGAGAATGCTATATATCCCCGGAAACAGACTGGTTTGATTGGAAGAAAGACTGGGCTGGACTGAAAGGCAGCGGCGTGATCAAAAGTCGCAGACAAGAGGGTGACAAGCCTGAAACGGTTGAATACCACTACTTTATCTACAGTCTGACCTCGCCAAGTGCGGCCGATCTGCTGCGCATCAAACGAGAACACTGGGCGATCGAGAACAAATTACATTGGATGCTGGATATGGCATTTGCCGAAGATGATTGTCGGGCTAGAGCCGAAAATGCGGCAGAAGTTTTCAATATCCTGCGAAAACTGGCACTTCAGATGCTCAAGACGCACTCATCCTACAAGTGTGGCATGAAATCAAAACGTAAACTGTGCGGATTGGGTGTTCCTTCTGCCATGAGAGTCCTCGGAATTACAGATGCCCTTTCGTAAGCGATTGCCCTGCAAATGTCATTGAAATTTGCTGCGATTATATTATAATAATAAATAGGAGTTCTATGTTTATAAGGAGCATGATGTATTTCATGTTCTGGTACAGTAAACGAGCAATGGAGGTAGTTAAGATGGTGGACAGAACAATCATTCTTTCCCGACGTATTGGGTATCCATCACAAAACAAACGCAGCCGCTCCGGCAGCATGTTGATATTGATTCTGGTCATTTTGGCTGTTGCATTAATTTTGATTACATCGGCACTGATGATTTCAATGGCGGGCAGACAGCGTTTTTATAGGAGCGCCGAACAACAGCAGGCAGGTTTGACAGCAATGTCCGCTGCAAAGATGATTGGTGAAGCGGCGGCGAACAATGATATTACGCCAACACAACTGGAATTTCTTGCTACAAATAAGAAGATCGTCAGAGTATCTTCTTCTGACCTGACAATACCTGGTTTGTCAGGAAACTCAGACGCTTCAAAAACAGAAGCAACGTTTGGATATTTTCCGAAAGATTCAACGTCTGATACAGCAACATATGTAACAGTTACTGTCAAAACTACAATAGATGCAGGTATTGCCTCTTCTGCTTCCGATGAAAAGGATGAAAAGGTTACGATTCTTCTTCAAAGAATAACAATTACTTCGAAAGCATTTCAGAATTTGATTACATTAGGAATCTCTGGTGTGACCGATAATAATCTTGTTAAAGTTGCGGTTGGAGATCAGGGTGTCATTAATACTAATGGGACAGGTTATACAGTTGTGCACGGCGATATCGGTTTTAGTACTGAAGCGAGCGGCAGTCAAACATTTAATTCTGATGTTATTTTTACTGATCACCTCTCGCTTGCATCTGGGTCAGATTTTTACGGAAACATCATTTTCTATGGAAATGATGCATCACTCGAAACAAACAGTTCCGGGCATGATCTAACATTGAAGGCCAATATGACAAATCCTTCAGCAACCAGTAATTTGTTATTTCTAAGGAGTAGCTATGGAAATGTTTTCACGAATAATGGTGGAACCTTAGGAATAACAGTTAATGATGGAGGAATTTATCTGCTCAATTCTGACTTTAGAGATGCGTCTATAAAGAAATCTAATGGCGTTGTTTACGGAACTGATTCAACAGCTAATATTCCGGCAACTTCGGATCAGGCTTTAATTACTGAACTTACAACCCTTGCCAGTAACTCGATTGCATATGTTCAGGCAGCTTCTTCGCGTCAAGTTTTAACTAAAGATGAAGCAGAAGCATTGCTCTTTTCTTATACAAATGGTGTCGCCGTCAGCTCTGTCCCTACTTCAATAACCAACATAACAAACGACTTAGGTGCAGATTATGCATTACCTACTCCTACTAGTACTGATAAAAAACAGTATTATATTGATACAAGTAGTAATCCCAAAATATCAAACACCCTTTCGTTTGATCTAGCATATGGAGATATTGAATTATATATTATTGGTGGTAGTGCGCTGGTGATTGATACAGGTGCCATTCGCTTTGTAGATAGCAAAAATACAGGTAACATCGGGAAAATATTCCTTCTTGATGGATCTGATATAGTTATTGATTCCAAAAACAATAAACCAGCGGGAATCTACGGAAGACCCTTAGATCCTTTAAAACCACCCTTTGTATTTATTTATGGAAATGACAATAATCAAGTAAATGTTAAAAATGGATTTATAGAGGGATATATTGGATTATATGGATTAAATGGAACGGTAAATATCGAAAGCACTCCTTCCGTATATTCCCGGATTGAAGCCGCATATATCATAAATCAAAAAGCAGGAGCAGCAAACACTCCGATTCCATACTGTCCGCTTCCTGCCAAAGATGCACCTGGATCAACGTATACATACAGTTATATAATTAAAGGGTATGATGTGTGGTAGGATGACTTTGGAGCGATTTCTAATGTTGGTTGATATGTTCCCGTCAAAGTTGACAGTGAAAACAAAAAACTGTCTGCAGTGAAGTGTACCGCAAACGTTGGACGAAAAAAGGTTCGATTTTTTGAGGTGCATTTTTATGACTTAATAAAGTCATGAGTTAAGAATGAAGATTGTCCAGGAGTTGGAAACAGGAAAGCCGGCTAAAGGGGATGGCAAAAAAGTATGGCTTACCCCTAAAAGTCGTGCGTGAATGGTAGGTTAATTATTGTGAATCCGGCATCGATGATCTCATCGGAGTAAAGCAAAAATATACAACTAAATTCAAGCTGCATGCCATTGAATATCGACGGGCACATGAATTATCCTATCTTCAAGCAGTCGCGCAACTGGGGATTCCAAACGAAGGAACATTATTTGCCTGGGAGAAGAAATATTTGGAATCGGGTATTAAGGAGCTGCAAGATACAAGGAAAGGCAGGCCACCAGAAGTGCCAAAGCAACCACCGCCAAAGAAGCCTCTGACATATGAAGAACAACTTGAAGAACGCATTAAACAATTCGAGATGGAGAATGCCTACTTAAAAAATTGAATGCTTTTGTTGCAGAACGGAAAAAATTCCCAAAAAAGACAAAGTAAGAGTTGTCTCTGAACTAAGGTGTGACTATCCGTTGGAAGCGCTTCTGAAATTCGCAGGAATCCCCAGAAGTACTTAATATGCCATTCTGAAACGTCTGGAACGTCAAGGCAATCCAGTGAATGTGCAATCTGCTTACATGTCATCTGCAGCGAAAATTCTGGCCGATATGGTTGCGGGCGCGTAACGATGGAACACAAACGAGGCTATAACACCAACCACAAAGTGGTCATGAAGCAATGAAGCTAGAACAGTTGATATGCCTGTCCGCATGAAAAAGATTGTTCGTACAAAAGAGAGATTGATTTGGTGGCAACCGAAAGAGCATGTTCCGCAAGGAGAACTGCGTGAATAAAGTGTAATGGAAAACTTTTTCGACCTACTAAAAGTCTGAATTGCTGTATCTTTAAGATTTTGGCGCGTTTAAACATTTCCGAGAATAGTTTGAAGAATATATTTGTTACTTTTTAACCGCCGGATTAAGAGCCAATTTAAAAAATGAGTCTGGTTGAATTCCAAACTCACTTCATTCTTTTGCTGCTTGATCCATGTTCAGCATTTGGGGTGCAGAACAAGTGAATATCAAAAAATGGGATCTATGAAATAGAGATCAGACCCTGTTCCGACAATTTTTTCCGTATTGTTTGGGAGATAAATAGATCGGGTCAAAGTATAATATAGATTAGATGTTGAATTATCATAAACATCTAAACGAACGGAAAGCATCAACCCGACACCTTTATATGTTGGAATGATAAGCCACTTGTTAGTTATTCCATCAGCCAATTTATACTGTTCATATGAAAAAGCAGTATTGTCTGCTCCATATTTGAGTACAGAATTAACATAATAGAGTTTGGTATAATCGGTTGTCCCAGGGTCAGTCAACTTAATTTGTCTTGAATTAATAACCAAACGATTAATTGAATCCATGTTTAAAGCAGCATAGTCTTTGGCATCATTTATCACCGCAACTCTTGCATGCGAAGAATTAACAATATAGAATGTCGAAAAAATTAATGTGGTCATCATCAAAATAATAGCTATTGCAAGCATCATCTCAATCAAAGTAAAGCCACGCAGACTTTGAACTCTTTTCATTATTTTGTACATTGTCTATACCATCCCCTCATAGAGATCATGGCTTATAAATAAACACATTGCGATGTGCGGCTGCATATGGTCCAAAATCATAATTTATTGGTGGTACAGGTGTAGCAGAATATTTGGTGATTGGAAGAGGACGAATAGTTGGAACAGGAGTCCCGGATGAATCAGGAAAAAGAATAACCTTCCCGGATAAATCAGTTAGCACAACCGTACCTGTACCATTTGCAGTCAATGAAGCAGTCTTGGATAAAACAGCATTTGCCTGACTGTCGGCTTTGTTTCCGGCTTTTTCGAATGCTGAAGTATTCGCAGAAAATTTCATTGTTGATACAAATCCCCAATCCACAATAAGTATAAGAATTAAAAGAAGAGCTACAGAGATTAGTGTCTCAAGCAAAGTAAAACCGCTCTTGCAGGTATTTTGCAGGTCTTTTGATCTTATAAAAAAGTTTGAGCTATACATATTATTACCTCCGGGCATCGACAGATTAATACCCAAGACTAATAAAATCTTGATTGATTTTGCTGTTTGCAGAAGAAAATGAACTGTTTTTTGAACTTACGTTACTTGCAGCTTTATGTCCAATATCTAAATATTTAGTCACAGACATATAGAGCACAGCAGCAAGAATAACAATAATCGCTATGACTAGAACCATCTCAATCAGCGTAAATCCAATTCTTTGCTTTTGTAGTTTCTTCAATCTAATATCCTCCAAGAATGAAACACACATATTCGCTTAAGACAATGCAATTATAACATAAATCATGGCTATTTGTTGTATGCATTTCCCGAGTTTAACAGATAAAGAGGGGCAAAAACTCCTGGAACCGTTGCCGTTCCAAGAGTTTTTGTCAGTACGGGCAGGTATAAAAATGTAGTCACATATCAGTAGCCTTGTCGAAGCTGTACTTGAGCTGTCTCAGCTCGCTGACAGTAGGCAGCCTGAGGTCGCCGTTGATGCCCAGGGCATCAAGGATCAGCTGCATATCACCATTGGGTTTAGTCAGTCGGTAGTAGCCTCCCGGCAAAGCGTCAGCCCGAAAAGCAGCCAGTGCATTTTTGATCCGATCAGCCGAAAGGCCTGACTCCCAGCCATCTTCATTGAGCAGGTCCTTGCCCTGGAATTCGAGAACTTTGCACTGGATGAGCCGGATCATAGTCAGGGAGATGAAGCAAATCAGGAAATGCGCATTGATATGGTCAGGGTTGCTGACAAAGACCGGCCTGCCTTCCAGATCACTTTTGGTAATGCGAAACGAATCCTCAATTCTGGAAAGGCCGTGATACTTGTCAATGATGTTGCGGTCACTTTTGTCAATCTCGGAGGTCATGATGGTGTAGTACCCCAGCAAATCCATGTATGCTTGTATTTTGGGCATATCGATAGACAGATGTGTTTTCGTGTCCACGACTTCGCCTGTTTCCTGATCGACTTCCATCTTTTTCAGGAATTTCTCGATCTTCCTGGACTTGTCCTTAAGCTTGTCGGGATTGGCAATGACCGACTCCAGATACTCGATGAATTTGGCATTTTCCCGGACTTCCTGGTCGTAGTGTTTCTTGCTCCAATAGCAGACCAATTTTTCGGTGATGTCATGGCTCTGCCCGTTTTCATCCTTGATCGTTCGTTGCCTGATCTTGGATTTTACCTTGAAAGTCCTTTTTTCATTCCAGACATAACCTGCCTCGTCCTTGATCCAGTCCTTGACACTTTGGGCACTCTTTTTTGTGCTCCTGGAGAGAATGTAGCCATTGCCTTCGGAGAGGATGTGAGCGATGTTTTTGTCACTGTTCAGGCCACCGTCAGCAACGATGATGACCTTGCCGAATTTGAGCTTGTCGATGCTCTTTTTCATGGCTGGCCGCAGAGTCGTCTGGTCAATATTGTTGCCGGGGAACAGACGGTAGGCGATCGGTATGCCCTTGTCATCGATGAACAGTCCCATCTGTACGATCGGTTCTGAACGCTTCTCCTTGGAGGGGCCTTTCTTGCGCAGCCCTTCCTGCACAACCGTTCCGGCCTTGTCCAGGATATCCGCATCGTTTTGCTCGATCTCAAAGTAGTAGTTGGTCACGTCATAATAGCAGATATCCGTATTGCGGCCGACAGACTGCTTGATCTTGCCGTTCATGCGTACCTGAATCGCGTCTGCCTTCTCATGCAGGACATCCAGGGTCCGGTAAGCCTCGATGAGATTGTCCGAGGCTGTCACGTCGAAGGCATACTGGCCTTTCCCTCGGAAAGGTTCAACCTTCGAGTCCGGCCAAAGAATCCGTCCGAACACGAAAAGCTTGGCCAGACCATTGATGTCATATTCGAGTTTGGTCTGGGACTTGTGCTTGTTGAGCACGTCGTAGATCCCCAGTCTGTCATAGAGTCCGTCCAAAAGGAAATAGCCGATGTTCTTGGGGTCGCAGAAGCAGTTGTCCGCATTTTCAAGGTCATATTCGACGACCATTCGTTTGCACAGCGGTTTTCCTTCGACAAGGTCTGACAGGCTTTCAATCATAGGATACCCATTGGTGAAAGACTCTCTCAGGCGGGAAAGATAGTCTGGCTTGTCGTCGTCAAAGCGCGACAACGGTCCAATATTTCTGACAACCCGACGTCTGCATTTGGAATGAGCTCCTTCATTGACACGAAAAACGGCAGTGACCCGCAAATAAGGAGTGCCGTTATTTTTGAAACATTCAATAAACACATGCATCACCATCCTATATAGTATATATCTACTCTAATATACCTTTCTCGCGAACAGATTGCAAGCGAAAAAGCCGCGATTTCTCGCGGCTTTAAATGATTTTCTCTTCATTTTCAATCTATTGTTCTGTTAAATTCCATAGTTTGGCACAAAGAAATAATACCTGAAACGCTGTAATACTTGCAATCAGGCCCTTGTGGCCATTTTTTGTTGTCAAATTGTAATCTAATTGTAGTTTACCGTTCGTTTACCGTATGGTATAATCTAAATAGAATATCTTTGATTGGGAGGCCTCACTATGTACCTCAAGCAAATCCCAAATAAGAAATCCGGCAGGATCTTTCTCTCCATTGTCCAGCCTTATAGGCACAAAGAATCTGGCAACACCCGAACAAAAACGGTCAAGTCACTTGGTTATCTGGATGAACTTACCAAAGAATACGATGACCCTATCGCCCATTTCACAAGCATGGCCAAAACGATGACACAAGACTACAAAGTGGCTGCGTTACCCATATCTCTTGAGATTCAACCGTTAGAAAGACTGTCGGCAGATCCTGGCCAACGCAAAAACTTAGGGTATGCAGCTCTGAGCAGCATCTACCACGAGTTGGGCATTCACTCATTCTGGGCAAATCGCCAGAGAAATCTTGCCTTGGATTACCAGTTGGACCAGATTTTCCGGATGTTAGTGTACCAACGCATTCTGGATCTCGGATCCAAGAAGTACAGCTTTGAACACAAAGAAGGATATTTCGAGACCTATGACTTTTCTCTGGACGATGTTTACCGGACGTTAAGCCGCATGAACGGCTACAAAGAGGCACTGCTGCTTAAGCTGCACCAGAATGTGACCAAGCTTTATGGGCGTGACACAAGCAACGTCTTCTACGATGTCACAAATTACTATTTCGAGATTGAATCGGGCGATGAACTGCGTCGCAAGGGCGTCTCCAAGGAACACCGACCGGATCCAATTGTCCAGATGGGCCTGCTGATGGATCGGCAGGGTTTGCCCATAACCTACAAGCTGTTCAGCGGCAATACCAACGACTGCAATACGCTGCTGCCGGTTCTGGCTGAAGTGAAAGAGGATTATGACCTTAAAAGGATGGTTGTAGTCGCGGACAAGGGGCTCAATACAGGTGAAAACATTGGTTACAATCTCATTCAAGGAGATGGGTACATTTATTCACAGACGATCCGCGGAGCCACTCGGGAATTGCAGCAATATGTCCTGGATCCTTCGGGCTATCGCAGCATGGGCGAGAACTTCCGGATAAAGTCACGCTTTTATCCCAGGGTGATCACGGTGACGGACATCCACGACAAACAAGTCAAAGTCACGATTGATGAGAAGCAGATTCTTTTCTTCAGCGAGAAGTATGCGCGTCGCGCCAAAGCCGAACGAGAGCCCGCGATCCAGAAGGCACTCCAGCTGATCCAACGACCGGGAGCTTTCACACAATCGACTTCCCAAGGGGCCGCCAAGTATGTTAAAGACCTGATTTTCAACAAGAAGACAGGGGAAATTATTACCGCGGGGCATGTCCCTCACATTGATCTTGACCGGGTTGCACAAGAGGAAGCCTTGGATGGTTATTATGCCATTGTGACAAGTGAACTGGACATGACGGACGAAGACGTCATCGAGACCTACCGCGGCCTCTGGCGCATTGAGGAGAGTTTCCGGATTACCAAGAGCGAACTGGAAGCAAGGCCTGTTTATGTTTCCAGAGAAGATCGTATTAACGCACATTTCCTGACCTGCTTTGTTTCGCTCCTGCTTCTACGCTGCCTGCAGACCAAAACAGAATTCCACTTCTCAGCCAGACGGCTGGTTGACAGTCTTAACTCCTACTCAGGCAGCAAACTGGAGGAAAACCTTTTTGTCTTTGACCACCGTGATGAGGTTCTTGATGCGGTCGGACGAGCCTGTAATATTGATTTCTCGTTGAAATACCGAACGTTGGGTGAAATAAAAAAATTGCTTGCCAAGCTTAAAAAATAATCTGTACGGTATACAACTTTCGGATTAAATTGAAACGCCGCAAACCATTTGATACCAATGGTTTGCGACGTTATTTTTATCTTTTTTCTGCCAAAGTCAGATTATATAGTATATATCTACATTATTATACTATTTTCGTGAACAGATTGCAAGCGAAAAAGCTGCGATTTCTCGCGGCTTTAAATGATTTTCTCTTCATTTTCAATCTATTGTTCTGTTAAACTCGGGTTATATCATAAATCATGGCTATTTGTATGCATTTACTTCATTTGAAAATGGTAAAGTAGACTACACAGAATTCATCAGTAGAACTACACTCTTTCTCGCAACAAAATGCACACATTTCCGCCAAGAACGAGAAGTCAACGGTTTTTCGGACAATCTGCTAAGCAACACTTTGTAGATGCAGTTGTTGCCAGGCGTTTAGGAAATTGAGAGGGATTTGGTAGCCCAGTCGTTTCTGTACCCGGCGTCGGTTGTAGAAGAAGCTTTCGCTCCAAGCATTGTCTCCCGGTCTGCCGACATAAGAGAAACTCTGCTTCCAACCGTAATCAGATACTTGTGTCATCACGTCATCAGCTGTGTACTGGCTTCCGCGATCACTGTGAAAGATCACATCTGCCGGCAAGTGCCAGCGATCCTGAGCAGCCCTCAGTGTTTGCAAAACCAACTCCTTCTTCATGTTCTCAGCCGACTCGAAGCCAGAACCGTATTGGTGAATACATCTCGAATCTGACAGAGATAATCGAATCCTTCGCCCGTTCGGATGTAACTGATATCGCTTGAAATGACCTGG
>Ga0209125_1000738_pt1 | contig 37781 bp, 38 predicted proteins | sample BarGraIncub1131A_FD_184503 | JGI IMG/M metagenome (GOLD analysis project Ga0209125, IMG submission 184503) | Arctic peat soil microbial communities from Barrow, Alaska - Barrow Graham LP Incubations 11-31A (SPAdes) (version 2) | ecosystem: Environmental > Terrestrial > Soil > Wetlands > Peat... | reverse complement strand
GCGAAGACCGAGGCGTTGCGTGACCCCGAAACGGTGCTGCTCGTCGACGATGGCCAGCGTCAGCTTCTTGAAGGTCACGTGCTCGGTCAACAGCGCGTGGGTGCCCAGGAGCACGCTGATGGTCCCGGCTGCCAGTGCGGCCAAAGTCTCGCGACGCTCCGCAGCCGGAGTGGACCCCGTCAGGAGCCGCCAGCCCACACCCGCCGCGTCGAGCAGATCTCCGACCGCGTGGGCGTACTGCCGTGCCAGCACCTCGGTCGGAGCCATCATCGCGGCCTGTGTCCCGGAGTCGGCGACCGCGGCCAGGGCGAGCGCCGCGACGACGGTCTTGCCCGTCCCGACGTCGCCCAGGAGCATTCGGTTCATCGGACGTTCCGCGCCCATGTCCGAAAGGATCTCGGCAGCCGCGCGTTGCTGGTCGGACGTCAGCGCGAACGGCACAGCATCGAGCAGGGCGCGCTGATACGGCCCGTCGATGACATGGCGATGACCGGGACGCTCCTCGACCATGGCGTGCCTGCGCCAGGCCATCCCCACCTGGATCGTCAGCAGCTCGTCGAAGGCGAGCCGCCTCCGGGCAGCGTCCCTGGACTCGATGTCCTGGGGGAAGTGGATCGAGCGCAGCGCCGATGAGAGCGGCATGAGCCCATGATGGACGCGCAACTGTGCCGGGAGGTGATCGGGGACATCAGCGAACTGGTCCAGCGCTTCGGCCACGAGACGGCGGATCCAATTGGAGGAGAGCCCGTCGGTCGCCGCGTGGACCGGAAGCAGTCGTCCGAGCCACGACGCGTCGTCGGACGATCCGAGCCGCTCCACGAACGGCGTGCGCATCTGGCGCAGGCCGAATTCCATGTTGACGGTCCCGGCGAAAGCGACGCGGTCGCCGGGGCGAAAGCGCTGCTGCAGATACGGCTGGTTGAACCAGACACCGACCAGGACGCCGCTGTCGTCCACCAGCGCGACCTCGGTGATAGAGAGCCGCGGTCGCGGGTGCTTGACGATGACCTCGTGCACCGTGCCGACAGCGGTCGCCTCGACCCCGAGCGGGAGCGACCCGAGCGGAGCCGTGGTGCGCAGGTCCAACCAGCGGTGCGGATAGTGCCGGAGCAGGTCGCCCACCGTGGTGATGCCCAGGCGGCCCAAAGCCTCGGCTCGTGGGGCGTCGACGTATCGGACAGCCGTGACCGGTTCGTCGAACGCGGAGAGTCGCTGCGCGCGTCCCGCGCCGGTACGGCTCACCGCGATGTCATCTCGCAGGCGCGTAGCCGACGCCGACGGTGCGCGGGCCCACATGCGTGCCGATGACGGAACCGATCTCGTCACACGACATCTGTGCGATATCCGTGCCCGCCGAGCGGATCGCGTTCATCAACTCGTCGGCGAGGTTCTGTGCGACCGCGTGCACCACCACGATCTTCAAGGGCCCGAGCTTCCGTGACTCACCGGCGACGTGCTCCGCCATCTCGCGTATCGCGCGGTTCGTACCCTTGCACTTCTTGAACGGCTCGATGAGGCCACCGGTCACGCGCAGGATGGGCTTGATGTTGAGCAGGGCGGCGGCCATCCCCTGAGAACGGCCGGCCCGGCCGCCCTTGACGAGGTAGTCGAGCGTGTCGATGACGAAGAACAGCTCGCTCTCCGCGACGGCGTCCAGGGCGGCCTTCTCGACGGTATCGAGGTCGGCTCCGGTGTCCCGAGCGGCGCAGGCCGCCTCGATGGCGAAGTCCATCCCGCAGGAGACGAAGGTCGAGTCGATGACGCGCACCGGCACCGGAGAGTTCTCCGCGGCCATCAGAGCGGACTCCACCGTGCCGGACAACTTGGCCGACAGATGGATCGAGACGATGCCCTCGGCACCCTCGTCAGCGAGGGTGCGATACACCAGGGCGAAGTCACCCGGCGTCGGCTGAGAGGTCGTGGGCAACTGCGCGGCTGAGCGAAGCTTCGGGAAGAACTGCTCGGGAGTGAGTTCCACCCAGTCCCTGTAGGCGCCGTCGCCGAAGTGCACCATAAGGGGAACCATCGTCACGCCGGCGGCTGCCAACGCATCGGGCCCACGGTCGCACGTGCTGTCGGTCACTACGGCGATACGAGGCATGCAGGTACCTCTCTACTCGACGGCCATAATGAGCGGGTAGAGCGGCTGCTCGCCCCGATGCGTCTCGATCTCCAGATCAGGGTGCGCTTGCGACATATCGGCTGCGATCCTCTCCAGCGTGACGTCGTCGATGTCAGCGCCGCCCAGCAGTGTCACGGTCTCCCCGTCCTCGGTGATCAGGTCGAGGAGCCGGAGCGCGACATCGGCGATATCCGAACCGATGACCTCGATCTCGTGATCGACGATGCCGATGATCTGCCCCGCCTTGATCTTGCCCGCCTTACCCTTCGAGTCTTTGATGGCCGTCGTTATCTCGCCGGTACGGACCGCGTCGGCAGCCTGCGTCATCGCGGCGAGGTTCTCCTCGAGTGATACGTCCGGATCGGCTGCGAGCAGCGCTGAGAACGCCTGAGGCACCGACGTCGTCGGAACGACGGCCACGGGCTTGCCCGCGATGCCGATCGTCTGGTTCGCCGCGAGGATGATGTTCCGGTTGTTCGGGAAGACCATTACCGATTGCGCCGGGACACGCTCGATGGCTTCGAGGAGCTCGGCGGTGGAGGGGTTCATGGTCTGCCCGCCTGAGACGATCTCGTCGACGCCAAGGCTCCGGAGGATGTCGGCGAGTCCGCTGCCGGCGGCTACGGCGACGAACCCGAGCGGCTTTGTGGAAGCGGCCTGGGCACGCAGTTCCGCGGAACGCGCTTCGGTCTGACGACGCATGTTGTGGATGTGGACCTCGGCGACCTCGCCCAGCTTGAGCGCGAAGCCCAGTGCCTGTGAGGGGTCGTCTGTATGGACATGGATCTTGAGTTCTTCGGGCGAGCCGACCACGAGTTGCGAACCACCGATCGAGACCATGTGGTCTTCGATCGCCTCCCGGTCCAAGCCCTGTCCGAACAGGAGGAACTCGGTGCAGTACAGGTACTCGTCGTCGTCCCAGTCGTTCTCGGGGCCGACCTCGGGCATCTGGCCCGTACTACGGACGGTCACATCGAAGTTCCGCAGGCCCTTGCCCTCGAGGACATCGGCAAAACCCTCCATGAGGATCGCAAGGCCATATCCTCCGGCATCGACGACCCCCGCCTCCTTGAGCACGGGAAGCAGGTCGGGGGTGCGCTTCACCGAGGCGTAGGCCTCGTCGACGGCCGCTGCGAGCACCGTTGCGATATCAGCGTCCTCCTGCTCCGCCACCGGACGGGCGGCGTCGGCCGCATCGCGCAGTACCGTGAGGATGGTCCCCTCGACCGGACGACGGACCGCCTGGAACGCGACCGAGACGGCGCGATCGAGGCACTCGGAGATCAGGGCCGCATCGATGCGTTCGGCGGAGACCAGCGGTTCACAGAGGCCGCGCAGTATCTGAGAAAGGATGACACCGGAGTTGCCACGAGCGCCCATCAGAGAGCTGTGGGTCACCGCGTGACAGATCTCCTCCAGGGACGCATCGACGCCCAGCTTGGCGACCTCGGCCATGACCGAGTCCATGGTGAGCGACATGTTCGTCCCGGTGTCCCCATCGGGCACCGGGAAGACATTGAGTCTGTTTACCTCATCGCGACGGCCCTTGAGGGCGTCAGCCGCCGCCGTGATGAGTGAGATGGCTGAAGTCGACTCGTTCGCATCGGTCGAAGTCACTTGCGCACCTTGATGCCCTGGATGTGAATGTTCACCGCGTCGACGCGAACCTCGGCATTGCTGGTCACGACGTACTTCACGCGATCGGACATGTTGTGCGCGACCTCGGCGAGGTTGGTGCCGTACTCGGCGACGACGTACAGGTCGACGACGACCCCCTCACCGTCGCTCGTGACACGCACGCCCTTGCGGAGCTTGTCGAGCGAGAGCAGCTGAGCCACGCCGTCACGCAGCGTGGGACTCGCCATGCCGACGATGCCGTAGCATTCGAGCGCGGCGTAGCCCGCGATGTCCGCTACCACGTCGTTGTCGATCTGGATGCTGCCGGTGCATGGTGCGGTCATGCTTCCACCTCACTGTCGTTGCTGTCGAGCGCGTTCAGGTCGGCGATGAGACCGTCGACCGGGATGTCATGCATCGTCGCGACTGAGGCAAGTGTCTCCATGTCGGCCGCCAGGCACATCGGACAACCGAGGCTGTAGCGCTCGAACACGGCGGCGGAACCCTCGAGGGAGTTCAGGACGTCCCTGATGAGCGTGTCGCGTGTATATGCCGCCATCGATCTGCCCCGATCTTCGCCCAAGTCGTACCGACCCAACACCACCATCGCGCGCAGTATGGAGTATAACCGTGACTCGGGCGTTCTCGCACTCCAGGGCTGTTCGGGGTGATGGTTGAGGCGCCCCCGTCTCCTGTGCTACCATGCCCTGCGCTTCACCTCGAAGAAAACGCACCCGCGCGTATCGACCGCGACGGGCTGACCAAGGAGATACACGATGTCGCAGGTATGCAGTGTGTGCGGGAAGCATCCCGCGGCGGGCCGCAACGTGAGCCACTCCCACCGCGTGACGAACCGGATCATCCGGCCGAACATCCAGCGTGTTCACGCTCTGGTCGACGGCACCGTCAAGCAGGTCAATGTCTGCACGAAGTGCATGAAGGCCGGCAAGGTCACCCGGGGCTAACCGCCCGGGCGCCGAGTTCTCCGCACGTATCGATCCGCGCGAAATCAAAGTGCCGGGTCGGGTCCCCCGAAAAGGGGCTCCGACCCGGCACTTCTTTGCGTCGGCGACAGACGATGCGTCTATTCTCGACCGTCCTATGCTCAGTCCACATCATCGACGGAGAGTACGAGCAGACGGCCCTGCTCGACGCTCACGGTGATGTCGGCGTCGAGGGCCTCGTTGCTCACCCCGCGCCCGCTCAAGGGCTGTAGCACCTGGCCGGCCAGCTCCCACCGGCCTCCCCGTGCGGTCACGCCGCTGCAGGCCTCCAGCGCGATGATGCTGAATGTGGAGCCGACAGGCAGTCGCAGCCGCAGAGGATGGGCGGGGTCAGCGGTCCATGCGCGCCAATCCGGTTCGGCGATGCGCGCCTGCGCACCCGCGCGCGTCAGGAGCCCGATCGCCGCCAGCGTGTGGTCGAGTCTGCCCGTGAACGCCGCAGTGATGCAGATCGGCGCCGTCCAGTGCCGAAGCGCCACATCGACGGCGATCTCCAAGTCGGTGAGGGCCTTGTCCGTCGGGAACCGCTCGATGCTCGCGCCCAGTCCGGTCAGCCTGTCGACAGCGCCCTCACTGGAACTGTCGAAGTCACCCACCACGAAGTCAGGCACTCGCCCGAGGCGGACGCACCATTCGCCGGCCGCATCGGCGGCCACCACATGGGCGGCCTCCGAGAGCAGCGCGCCGTAGAAGGCCTCGGCCCCGGCGATCGGGGCAGCACCGACGACGAGGATCTCGTTCATCGGACAGGTACCGCCCTTTCCAGGACGGGCAGGACGAACAGGGCCGCCACAAGGCACAGTGCCGCCGAGGGGCCCATGTATGTCGCGTTGTAGATCAAGGAGTAGAGCGCGACCGGCTGGCCGGCCGGTGCGTATGCGCCGAAGAACACGATCCCGGACACGAAGTGGGCCCCGAAGCGGGCGAACATCGCGGCAAGCGCGAACGCCCCCGCGACCGCCGAGGCCGTTGCCGGCGAGGTGAAGGCGAGTCGACGCCACGACCGGGAGCCGAAGCCCGCAAGGCCCACCAGCCCGTAGGCGACCGCGTAGTCGAGGACGAATTGCGCCCAGTGGACGATGCCGACAGGGTCGATGGTGTAGTTCAGAAGCCCGTACAGGGCGCCGGTGACGACGCCGGGCACGGCTCCGCGCCTCAACGCCAGCACCAGGATCGGCAGCATGTCCAGCGAGACGGAACCCCCGAACGGCAGCTTGAAGATCATGAAGCGTCCAAGCACGTACGCCAGGGCGATTGAGAGCCCGGCCTCGGCCAATATCCTCGTCCTTGATGCGGACATCGCAGCACCTCTCCTCTTGCGTCGGCACGCCGACGACAGTGACTACCGTGCAAGGAGCGATGCTGAGCGAAGGCATGGAGCACCTTCGGATCCGTTGTGCGGCGCCGCATTACCGGCACCGTCCTTCTCGGTCGCGACCTCCAAATGGAGCGGGTCGCCTCTCAGCCGCGCTCGACGCGGCTCCCGACACGGTAGTTCTTCCCAAACGGGCCGGACGGCCCGCGCCCTCATCGTAGCACGCGGATAGACGGCCGCTACTCCATGGATCGCAGATAGGAGTACGGATTGACCCAGCGTCCACCGGGCCCCATCTGGAAATGCAGGTGGTTCGCTCCGCCGGCTGCATTGCCGGTGTTACCGACGTATCCGATGAGCTGGCCCGCCTTCACGTGGCCGCCCTTGATGGCGTAGCCGTTGAGGTGTGCGTAATAGTAGGTCCAGCCGTTATCCCCCTTGAGGGTGATCGACTTGCCGCCCAGGCCGTTGAAGTGCGGGTTCGCGCTGCCGCTCGACACCGCTACGACCGGGGTACCCTTCGGCGACATCAGGTCGGTGCCCATGTGGTGCCGGCCACCGGAACGCGGAGCCCCCCAGGTGTTCGAGTAGAAGTGAACACCTCTGACAGGAAACACCATCCCGTTCGGCCCGGGAGGATACGATCCCTGCCCGGGGTTCTCTGTGGCCATCTGAGCTGCGATCTGTCCGAGCACGCGGTCGTACTCCGCCCTTTTGCTCGCAAGGCGCGCTTCCAGAACATCCTTGCGCGTCTTGAGGACGGCCACCTGCTTGGCCTGGACTTTCGCATCGGCCACGAATCGGACGCGGTCCTTCTGAAGCCCCGCGCGCGTCGTCTTGACCTCATCGACGAGCGCGGCATCGCTCGACGCGATCAGCGTCACGTAATCGAGGCGTGTGACGAAGTCATCCCAGGTCGTCGACCCGAGGACGAAGCTCACCATCGAGTCCTCGCCGCCTTGCCGGTACATCGCATCCGCCCTGTCACCGAGCCGCGTCTCCGCGGTGGACAACTTCTTCGTCTGGGCCTTGATGCGTGCGTCGGTGAGCTTGATGCGGTACTGGGTGTCCTCGAGCTCGGTCGTGGCCTTCTCGAAAGCATCACCGGCCGGCGATGCGTCCTTTCGGATCGTCTCGAGCTGGGCACGCAATTGCACCAGGGTCGCTGCGGCCGCAGGGGCCGGCGACAGCGCGCCCAGCGACAGGCACACGAGAAGCGCGAGCGCGAGGCGTACAGGAGCGGTGCCCACACCGGGGCGCCGACCGGTGACCGACCCGGCCAGTGCACGCACGATTGGATGAGACATTCGAGGTGCTGTCATAGCGCGGAGTATACCAGCGGCGCTTGCGGTCCGACGAGCCGGCGAAGTATCATGCCGCCCATCCCCCGGCCCGTGAACGCGCACCCATATGCGCACGAAAGAGGTACCTCGACGATGCCCGCATACGACTTCCGCTGCGTGGAATGCTCGACGGTGTGCGAGATCACCCGTGCATCGCGCGACGACTCCCCTGTCCCCTGCCCCGAGTGCGGCGGCATCACCAAGCAGGTGTTCCACCCCGTCGGTGTCCACTTCAAAGGCAGCGGCTTCCACAACACGGACAACCGCCCGAAACCGCCGGCGGAGTCCGCCGCACCTGCCTGCCCCACCGGCGGATGCGCCGGGTGCCCGGCCGCCGAGTGACGGCGCGCTGCATTCTTACGCGATGCTGAAAAGAGGCGGCCCCCGATCGGGGGCCGCCTCTTTCAACGTGTAGCACGACCCCTTGGGGTCCTTAGTCCATGCGGACCCAGAACTTCTCGTCACCCTTGCGGTAGATGGTGTCGATGAAGCGCACCGTCTTGGACTTGGCGTCCATGGCCACCGAGTTGGTACGGGCGCCGTTGCCGAAGTACCGCACGCCTCGAAGCATCTCGCCGTCGGTGACGCCGGTGGCGATGAACGCGGCCTCATCGGTGTTGACCAGACAGTCCATATCGAGGACACCGTCGATGTTGCACGTGCCCATCTCCACGGCACGCGCCTTCTCCTCGGGATTGCGCCAAGCGAAGCGACCCATGAAGCAACCGCCGATGCACTTCATCGCGGCGCAAGCCAGTACGCCTTCGGGTGCGGCGCCGATCCCCAGGTACAGGTGGATGCCGGTTCCCTCGATCGCGGTCGCAACCGCACCGAACACATCGCCGTCGGAGATGAGCCGGATCCGGGCACCTGCCGCCCGGACCTCCTTGATCAGGTCGATGTGGCGCTCGCGATCGAGGATGCACACGACCAAGTCCTCGACGTCGCGATTCATGGCCTTGGCGACGTTGCGCACGTTCTCTGTGGCGCTGGCGTCGACGTGGACGGCCGACGCGGCGTCGGGGCCGACCGCGACCTTGTGCATGTAGGTGTCCGGAGCATGAAGGAGGGTGCCCTTGGGTCCGAACGCCATGACCGCCAGCGAGTTCGACTGGCCGTACGCGGTCAGGTTCGTTCCCTCGAGGGGGTCGACGGCGATATCGATGCCCTCGCCGCCTCTGCCGACCTTCTCGCCGATGTAGAGCATCGGCGCCTCGTCGCGCTCACCCTCGCCGATGACGATGGTTCCGTCGATGTCGACCTCGGCGAGCGCCTTACGCATGCCCTCAACGGCGGCATCGTCGGCCGCGTGCTTGTCGCCCTTGCCCATCCAGCGACCGGCAGCCAAGGCTGCGGCCTCAGTGACCTCGAGCATTTCGACGATCCTCGTCGTGCGCATGCGACCTCCCCGATGAATGATTCGGCCAAGCCTGTTCGGCGGCCTCTTACCGTACGCGCCGCAACAAGGCGACGAAGTGACCGTCAGGTCCGTCGACACGAGGTGTCGACTGGAAGCACCCATCCGGTCCGATGTCACCGCGCCATGAAGGCGGCACGGCCTCACTCAGGTCAGCGGTCTCGAACTCCCCCGCACGGTCAGCGAGGAAGGAGGCGACAAGATCGCCGTTCTCTGCTCGACTCACGGTGCAGGTAGAGTACACCACCACCCCACCGACCCTGACAAGCGATGCGGCCTCATCGAGCATCGAGCGCTGGAGCAGTGCCAACCGATCGATATCCTCGGCGGTGACGCGCCAGCGCTTCTCGGGACGTCTGCGCAGTGCTCCGAGCCCGCTGCACGGAGCATCCACGAGGACCGCGTCGACGCTGCCCTGTGGCGGCAAGCCCTCCACCGCGGCCGCGTCGGTGGCGTCGCCCACGAGCGGGATGACACCCGGGACCCTGAGGTCCGTCATGCGCCTCTGAAGCACCTCGCACTTGAATGGGTGGATGTCGAGCGCATAGAGGGTGCACGGCGCGCCGGCGGCAACACTGAGCGCCTGGATCTGCGCGGTCTTGGTGCCGCGACCTGCGGCGAGGTCCACGACCGTCCCGCCGGGATGCGCTCCGACGACGCGCGCGGCCAGCTGCGCCGCCGCGTCGGTCACGAGCGCAAGGCCGGAACGAACGGTCTCCCCGCGGACCGCGGACTGCGCGTTCCCGGCGCGGATGCAGCCGGGCGACTCTTCGACAACCGGCTCGGCTCCGTCCGCAACGAGCGCGTCGATGATCTCCACCGGCGATGCCCGGAAGGTGTTCGCCCACAGATGCAGCGGGGCCGGGTCCAGATCGGCGTAGAGGGCCTCGGTGGCCCGGTCGCGGCCGAGCTCGGCGATCCAGCGGTCGACGAGCCAGCGCGGATGTCCGGTCGCCCGCGCCAGCGCGGCGTCGTCGGTCTGCGGGTCTCCCCACGGGAAGGTGTCCGCGTCCGCCGCGATGCGGCGCAGGACCGCATTCGCGAGTCCCGCTGCCTGCGAGCGGACCTTGCGCGCCGCGTCGACGCCCTCATGGACGGCTGCGCGGGCAGGAGTCCTCATGAACAGGAGCTCGTAGGCGCCGAGGCGCAGCACATCGCGTATCGCCGGCTCGAGAGCACGTGGGCGATCGAGGGTCCGTTCGATCGCCTCGTCAAGGCTGCCCATCGTCTGCAAGACGCCGTACGTCAGCCGCGTAGCCAGGGCGATGTCGCGCGGACTCATGTCGCCGGCGCGCAACACGGCGTCGAGGGTCTCGGGGCCGAACGACTCCCGTTCCCGAACGCGCCGCAGGACCATGAGGGCAGCCCGCCGTGCCGGTGAGACGCTCATACGGCACTCCATGATTCGTCAGCGGACAGTCGAGCTCCGCGCAGATAGGCCTCCGAGGGCATTGCCGACCTTCCTTCCGGGACGATCACATCAAGGCGAAGTGCGCCATCGGCTAAGCCGAGGGTCAACCCCGCATCGGTCGCGACGCCCGCAAGCGCCGGTCGAAGATCGGACACGGTCGCGGACACGACCACGAAGCTGCGACCCGCGATGCACATACGCGACGGAGCGGTGGGCCCGGAGGCGCGAACGCGCCTGAGCGCCTCACCCACCGTAAGCTCCGGCGCGAGCGCCACGTCGGCGGCTGTGACCTTCGCGGCGTACGTGACGAGCGCCTCGTCCTGGGCGACCCATTCGCAGCCGTCGCGCGCGAGGAGTTCGAGGGCCGCAAGGAGCACCGTTGCCCCGAGCTCGGCCAACTCGTCGGTCAGCTGCGCGGTCGTCTTCGCACCGACCGGGGTCGCGGCCTGGATGCACCACGGACCCGTGTCGAGGCCCGCCTCCATCCGCATGATCGAGACGCCCGTCTCCACATCGTCGGCCAGTATCGCCCTCTGTATCGGAGCGGCGCCCCGCCAACGCGGCAACAGCGATGCGTGGACGTTGAAACAGCCCAGACGCGGCAACTCGATGATCTCGGAAGGAAGGATGACGCCGTACGCGGCGACGACGATGGCATCGGGTCGCAGTGAACGCAGGACGTCCGCGTACTCGGGATCGCGAAGGTTTCGCGGCTGCTCTACGCGGATGCCGTCACGGATCGCCCGCTCCTTGACCGGAGAGGCCGTCAGGCGCCGGCCACGCCCCTTTGCGGCGTCCGGGCGGGTGTAGACCGCCACGACCTCGTGATCACGCAGCAGCGCCTCGAGAGACGGGACGGCGAAGGACGGAGTCCCCATGAATACGACTCGCATCCGCGCACCCCCCTCTCCCTCAGCGGGACTCATTCGCCTCGCGGTAGCGTCTCAAGGCCGCACGCCGCTCCTCGAGCGTCGCCCGATCGATGATGAGCATGCCGTCGAGATGATCGGTCTCGTGCTGCAGGACTCGCGCGAACAGGCCTTCGGCGCTGATCCTCACGGGCTTGCCCTTGAGATCGAGGGCCTCGCAGACGCAGGAGACCGGCCGCTCGATCGGTATGTAGACCCCGGGGAACGACAGGCATCCCTCGTCGTCGATCTCGGTCTCTTCGGAGAGTTCGGAGATACGCGGGTTGCACAGCGCCATCAGACCGTCATCGATGTCGAGGATGATGACGCGCTTCTGGACACCGAGCTGCGTCGCGGCCAGACCGATGCCGGGCGCTTCGTACATGGCCGTCGCCATCGCGTGCACAAGTTGCATGAGGCCCTTGTCGGTGGTCGGATCGACCGCCACAGCCGTCTGCTTGAGTGCGGGATTGGGGTGTTCGAGGATCTCCATCGGGCCCTTCGGGGTTCTCGTGCCGGCATGGCGGCGCTGACACCCGGGAGTGCCGTCGCAGTGCAGGATTCTACACCGCCACGGGCCGCTACATCATGTCGACGGGATCCACATCGGGTGCGACCGACACACCTTCGGGCATCCGAGCGCCAGCAAGACCCGCCCGAACGACCGCGGAGATGTCTCCATCGACAGGCGCCTTGACCAGTATCTGCCATCGATAGGAGTCCTTGGCCTTGGCGATCGAAGCAGGACCCGGGCCAAGGATCGCGTATCCCGTCGAACCCTCGGCCGCGACGCCCAGCGCCTTGGCGAGCTCTGTTGCCGACGACTTGACCGCCGCCACATCCTTCCCGCTCACGACGAGGCGGGCGAGACGGCCGCACGGCGGATAGCCGAGCGACCGGCGCTGTTCGAGCTCGTCGCGGTAGAAGAGATCGGGATCGTGTGCGGCCGCCGCCATGATCGCGGGATGGTCGGGCCAATACGTCTGGATCACGACGCGGCCACCGGCGGCGCTCCGTCCGGCGCGGCCCGAGACCTGCTCGAGGAGCTGATAGGTGCGCTCCGCGGCCCGGAAATCCGGCATGTGGAGCGTGGTGTCGGCGTTGATGACACCGACGAACTCCACCTCGGGGTAGTCGAGGCCTTTAGCGACCATCTGCGTCCCGAGCAATACGCCGGATGACATGGCCTCGAACTCGGCCAGTCGCCTTTCGTGACCGCCCTTGCCACCGGTCGTGTCGGCGTCCATGCGGACGACCGGGAGGCCGGGAACGGCGGCGGCCAGTTCGGCCTCGACGCGCTGGGTCCCCGTCCCGAACTGGCGCAGATACGGGCTGGAGCACTTGGGGCAGCGACCGGGCAACGGTCTCGTTGAGCCGCAGTGGTGACAGACCAGCCGATTGCCGACCTCGTGATACGTGAACGCGACCGAGCAGCTGTCGCAGGTCGGGACGTGTCCGCACTCACGGCACAGGACGAACGACGCGAACCCGCGGCGGTTGAGGAAGAGCACGGCCTTGGCACCCGAGTCGCGGACCTGCTCGAGGGCGGCGGTGAGGGGGCGGGAGAACATCGAACGCTGACCGTCGCGGAACTCCTCCGCCATGTCGACGACCTCGACCGGCGGCATCGTCCCGCCGGCGACGCGTTCGGGAAGCCGGACACGTCGATAGAGCCCGGCGTCCGCGGCGATGCGGGTCTCGAAGGACGGTGTCGCGCTGCCGAGGACCAGGACCGCCCCGACCGCGGCGCAGAGCCGCTCGGCGACGGCGCGCGCATGATAGCGGGGCGCGGAGCCCTGCTTGTAGGAGCCGTCGTGCTCTTCGTCGATGACCACGAGGCGCAGGTCGTGTGCCGGCGCGAACAGTGCCGACCTCGGCCCGATCGCCACGCGGGCGTCTCCGGCGCGCATGCGGTCCCACTGGTCGTAGCGCTCCCCTGCCGACAGGCGGCTGTGGAGCACCGCCACAAGGTCGCCGAAGCGTGAACGGAACCTGCCGACGGTCTGGGGTGTGAGCGAGATCTCCGGAACCAGCACGATGGCCGATCCACCGGCGGCCACGACGTCCTCGATGGCCTGCAGGTAGACCTCGGTCTTGCCGGACCCCGTCACGCCGTCGGCCAGCACCACCGACCCGGGAGCCGCTCCGCGTATCGCCGCCAGTGTCTCGCGCTGCCCCTTGGACAGAACATCGGGGCGCGGGGCGGGCCGGGTGGTCTGCGCGGGCTCGCGGAGGCGCCGACGGCGCTCGATCCGCACCGCGCCCGCCGCCGCAAGAGCGCGCAGCGGACCGTCGACCGAACCCATCTCTGCGGCGAGCTCGGCCACGCGGACGGGGCCGGCACTGAGCGCGTCGAGCACGGCGCGCTGTGCCGTGGCGCGCGAGGATGGAGTGAAGGCAACGCCCGGCTCCAGGCATGCCCACCGGTCGTCGACCGCCCCGACGGCGGCAGGACGCAACCTCCAGGTGCGTGCGAGCACTCCCGAGCGCGCGAGAGCCGAAGCGGATGACGGGAATCGCTGATCGATGGTCTTGAGCTGAGGAGCGGTCAACTCGCCGGAATCCCGCACGGCGTCGAACACCGCGGCGCTGACCGAGCCGGACGGCCGCTCGCCCGCGACCGTGTACGTCGCGACGGCCGCGGGGGAACCACCCGGAGGCAGCAGCAGTCTCAGCGCGTCGGCCAGGGCGCAGACGTACTCGTGCGCGATCCACGATGCCAGCTCGAGCCCGTGCGGTCCGAAGATCGGCTCGCCGAGGACCGCCTCGATCGGCCGCAGGGTACCGGTGAAGTCGCTGTGGGTGATGCGCTCCACGACATAGCCCACGACGCGCTGACCACCGAAGGGAACGACGACAGGCGCACCCGTCACGGCCCCCGTATCGAGCTCGGTAGGGACGGCGTAGTCGAAGGGCTCGGTGAGGGCGCGCGTCGGCACGTCCACAACGACCCGGGCGATGGGCAGGTTCAGCGGTGTGGTCATGCCGCAAGCATAGCGGAGGCCGCCGACACGGACGTCGGCGGCCTCCGGGATCATGCTGTGTGCGGATCTAGACTCCGGCAGCGGCCTTGAGCTGCTCGACGCGATCGAGACGCTCCCACGTGAAGTCGGCGTCCTCACGACCGAAGTGGCCGTAGGCCGCGGTCTTGCGGTAGATCGGGCGGCGCAGGTCGAGGTCGCGGATGATCGCACCGGGACGCAGGTCAAAGGTGGCTGCGACGGCCTCTTCGATGCGCTTGACCTCGATCTTCTCGGTCCCGAAGGTCTCGACGAGCACCGAGAGCGGATGGGCGACCCCGATGGCGTACGCCAGCTGGAGCTCGCAGCGGTCGGCGAGCCCGGCGGCCACGACGTTCTTCGCGACCCAACGGGCGGCGTAGCTCGCGGAGCGGTCCACCTTCGTGCAGTCCTTGCCGGAGAACGCCCCGCCACCGTGGCGGCCCATGCCACCGTAGGTGTCGACGATGATCTTGCGGCCGGTCAAGCCAGAGTCGCCCATGGGACCACCGATGACGAAACGACCGGTCGGGTTGATGTAGATGTCCTCGTCAGCGACCTCCCACGCGATCGACTCGGTCTCGAAGACCGGACGGATCACGTGCTCGATGAGGTCGGGCCGGATGAGCGTCTCGACGTCCGCCTCCTCGGCGTGCTGAGTCGAGATGAGGATCTTCTCGACCGCGACGGGCTTGCCGCCAACGTAGCGCACCGTGACCTGGGTCTTGCCGTCAGGCCGCAGGTACGGCAGGACCTCGGCCTTGCGGACCGCGGTGAGCCGTTCGGCGAGGCGATGCGCCAGGTAGATCGGCATCGGCATGAGGGTGGAAGTGTCGTTGCAGGCGTAGCCGAACATCATGCCCTGATCGCCGGCGCCGATCAGGTCGAGCGGGTCGGTGTCGCCCTGCTTGGCCTCGAGCGCCTTGTCGACGCCCATGGCGATGTCGGCGCTCTGTTCATGGATGGTGCTCATGACGCCGCAGGTCTCGTAGTCGAAGCCGAACCGCGCGTCGGTGTAGCCGATCTCCTTCACGGTCCTGCGGACGAGCGAGGGGATGTCGACGTAGGCGTGGGTGCGCACCTCTCCACCGACCATGATCAGGCCGGTGGTGGTGAACGTCTCGACGCCGCACCGCACGTATGCCGGGTCCGCCTTGCTGCCCTTGTCGGTCGCGTAGCCTTCGGCGGTCAGCTCGGCTTCGCGGCCGATGATCGCATCGACGATGGCATCGGAGATCTGGTCGCACATCTTGTCGGGATGGCCCTCGGTCACGGACTCCGAGGTGAAGAGGTACTCGCGCTTAGTCATTCGTCTTCCTTCCTGCTTCTGATCCGCCCCGGCCGGTCCGCGGGACAGTGCTGCAAATCCCGGCGACGGAAAAACCCTCGCCGATGTGCGGACGAGGGCCTCGTGAGCGCACGCGCAGGAGCGCGACGCGATCTTCCCTCATCTGCCAGGCCTCGAAGTACGAGTCCTGCCGCAACTTGGCACCTTGCTCCACTTTCGAAGCAGGTTGCCGGGGCGTCACCGGGTGCGGTCCCTCGGCCCTCTGCACCCCTGTCTCCAGGGGCGCCTCATGATGATGGTTGCGACGATACCACTGCGCGTGGTCCACGCCAACCGCGGCGAAGCGGGATTGTGGGTATCCTTGAAGCCGGCGCTACGAAGGGACACTGATATGGGATTCACCGAAAGGGCCAACGCATTGCTCCAGTGGGTGGTCACCGCGATCGAGTGGGTGGTCGCGGCCACCCTTGTGGTCCTCGCGGCCTTGGCCACATGGGGGATCGTTCACGAACTGTTGGCGCTCCCGACCCAGAGTATGAGCGGCTTCACCGCTGTGCTTGACGGCACGATGCTCGTATTCCTCATCGCGGAGCTGTTCAAGATCGCGCTTGCCTATATCCAGCACGAGCGGGTCATACCGACCGTGATGGAGGCGGCCCTCGTCGCCGTCGCACGGAAGGTCGTCGTCCTCGACGCGCATGCGGCAGCATCGGACGTGGTACTCCGCGCGGCGTCGCTCGGAGGATTGCTGCTCGCGATCGCCCTGTCGTGGTACCTGCTGTCACGCGCGAACCCGGCGTTCGCCAGGGTCCCGCCGCACGAGGAATAGGGACCGAAGAACCCGGCGCGCTACCATGTACCCCGAACAACCGATCACCCACAAAGCCTCGGAGGCTGCCTTGACCCCGCCTGTCCGCGTTCGCTTCGCACCCAGCCCCACCGGGCTCCTGCACGTCGGTGGCGCTCGCACCGCCATCTACAACTGGGCACTGGCCCGCCGCATGGGCGGGACCTTCGTGCTCCGCATCGACGATACGGACCCCGAACGCTCAACGGACGAGAACGTCGCGGCGATCCTGCGTGGCATGCGCTGGCTCGGTTTGGACTGGGACGAGGGACCCGAGGTCGGCGGCGACTTCGGCCCGTACTTCCAGACGCAGCGCGCGGCGACCTACGACGACGCACTCGAGTCGATGCGCCACAGCGGCACGGCGTATCCGTGCTTCTGCAGCACCGAGACGCTCGCGGAGCAGCGCGACGCGGCGCGCGCCCGCGGCGGATACGCCGGCTACGCCCGCACGTGCCGTGCCCTCGATCCCGTCGACGTCGCCGCTCGTCTTGCCGCGGATGAACCGCACGTGTGGCGCCTGGCCGTGCCCGAGGACCGTACCGAAGTCACCTTCGTCGACGGCATCCGCGGCGAGATGTCCTTCCCCGCCGATGCGCTCGACGACTTCGTGCTCGTGCGCACGGACGGCACGCCGACGTACAACTTCGCCACCGTCGTCGACGATGCCTTGATGGAGATCACGCATATCGTTCGCGGCGACGACCACCTTTCCAACACTCCACGCCAGATCCTGGTCTTCGAAGCCCTCGGCCACGACGTGCCCGTGTTCGCCCACCTGCCGATGATCCTGGGTGCGGACGGCAAGCGGCTGAGCAAGCGTCACGGAGCGGCCTCGGTCGAGGAGTATCGCGAGGCGGGCTACCTTCCGGAAGCGGTGCTGAACTACCTGGCGCTGCTCGGCTGGTCGCTCGACGGCGAGACGACGATCATCTCCGCCGAGAAGTTGTGCGCATCGTTCTCCCTGGACCGCGTATCGAGCAACCCGGCGATCCTGGACATGGACAAGCTGGATTGGATGAACGGCTCCTATATCCGCGATCTCGACGCCGCCGCGTTCCTCGACCGCATCGCTCCGTGGCTCGAGCAGGCCGGTCTGCTGACACCGAAGCGTCTCGAGACGGAGCGCGACTGGCTGCTCCTGCTCGCTCCCCTCGTCTCCGAGCGGATCAAGCGCCTCGACGAGGTCGTGCCGATGGTGCGCTTCCTGTTCGTCGATGCCGTCGAGATCGATCCCGCTGCGCGCGTGAAGGTCCTGGAGGCGCCCGGCGCCGCCGAAGCGCTTGCGTCGGCACGCGACGCGCTCGCCGCCGCGGAGCCGTTCGAGACCCCCGTCATCGAAGCGACGCTGCGCGCGCTGCCCGAACAACTGGGGGTCAAAGCGAAGCTGATCTTCCAGGCAGTGCGTGTCGCGGTGACGGGCACCGCGGTGAGTCCGCCGCTTTTCGAGTCGCTCGAACTGCTCGGTCGATCGAAGACCTTGGCGCGCATCGACGCGGCCTTGACGGGCGGGGTTGACGACCCCTCGGTCCGCCCGTAGAATCTCTCCTCGCGTCCCGTCCTCGGACGGGGCGGTGTGAGCCTCATTGGGGCGTAGTCTAATGGTAGGACGGCGGGTTCTGGTCCCGTGTGTGAGGGTTCGACTCCTTCCGCCCCAGCCATGAGGTTCTCTTGCACGGTTTTGGCCCGTTCGTCTAGCGGTTAGGACACCGCCCTCTCAAGGCGGAGATCACGGGTTCGAATCCCGTACGGGCTACCAGCACGCATTCGAAGGGCCTCCATCCGGAGGCCCTTCGGTCGTTCTATGGAGACGGTCTCGGCCTGTTCGGCGTGCCGTGACTACTTCACTGTGAAGGAGCACGCGCCTGATGAGCTGGCGGCCCATCCGCGGGAGCCGGAGAAGCTCGCGATCATCTTCCACTTGCCCGCAGCGGGCTTGTACTTCAGCGTGAGTCTGCCGTCGGCGGACGGCGTCATCACCTTGGTCGCTCGCAGACGCCAGTACTTGACCTTGACCTTCTTGTACTTGCCGTGGACCTTCTTCTTCACGGTCTTGGTCTCGTACCGGTAGAGGGACAGCGTCGAGGTGCCGGACAGCGCCACGGCGCCCTGGCCGAGCACGGCGGTGAAGACCGCGGTCTTGCCGTGCTTGGGCTTGCCGGGGCTGACCTTCGGGGTGGAGACGGTCGTGGTCACGAGCGGCGCGAACGTCGCGGCGATCGTGTGGTCCGCCGAGATGTTGCCGAAGTTGTAGCTCGTCGGCGCCCCAACGGAGTGGCCGTCCACGAGGACGTCCTGGACGAACCAGCCCGGGAGCGGCGTGATGTTGCAGGTGTGCGGACCGAGCGAGTACACAGTCTGCGCCGTCGCAGGCGTGATCGACCCGCCGACCCCGGCGCTCGGGCTGAGCGTGAACTCAGCAAGCCTGGCCTGCCCCGCGATGCGGATGCTGTCCGCGCTTATGTCCGGATAGAAGCCGTATGGGTAGGCGCTCCATAGACCACCGGGCTCGATGACGACGTCCCCGTAGTCGAAGAGCGTATCCATCAGGTAGTTGTTGTCGATCTCGTATCCGCTCATGAGCGGCGCGCAGACGATGTACGCCGAGTCGTTGCGGAAATTGACGGTGAACTCCCGCATCGAGTCGACGGGCGATGCGCTTGCGTTCAGGTAGGTGAGATCGACCACGGGCGAGCCGGTGTAGGCGTCTCCGCCGGCCGTCACGGTCACGTCGGCGATGGTGCCGTCGAAGTCCGAGGGCTCGACCATGCAGCCGAACGTGCACCATTTGCCCGCGTCCGTCTTGTACTTGTCGGCATGCACCGGGAACGGGCCGTACGTGCCGGTGTCGGTGTGCAGCGTGATCAGGACCTCGACGTCACCGACGGCAGATCCGGTGTTGTTGGTCACGAGCCCGTCGACGCACAGGTAGCCGCCTGACCAGTAGTAGCTGCGAATGACCGGAAGCGAGTACTGGACGGCCGCGATGCTGAGCGAAGCTGCCTTTCCGCTTCCCACCGACGCACGCTCTCCCGCAGTAGAGAGCAGGGCCGCCGAGCCCGACGTGCGGGCCGGCGCTCCGGCGGCGATGACGCTACCCGAGTCCGTGTAGCCTGCCAGAGACGACGCTGACAGCCGTGCGAGCGGTCCTGCCGAACCGCGTCCGAGCGCGAGCGACGGAACGCACAGAACAAGAACCGACACGATCGCGAGCAACAAGACGAGTCGTCGGCGCATGCATCCCCCCGATTCATCCGAATCCGCCGCGCCAGTTCCCCCCAGCGCGGTCGGTGGCCATATTCTACCTGTCGGCCGCGCATACGCCACCAGCAACTCCGTTCGCGCGCGCGACCGCCGTCGCACCTGTTAGAATCCGTGCACGGAGTGGGCCGGGCGGCCGCGCGTCACGCGCACCTGTGCGCGTGCGTGAGGAAAGTCCGGACTCCATTGGGCAGGGTGCAGGCTAACGGCCTGGCGCCGCGAGGCGACGGAAAGTGCCACAGAAAAGAAGACTCCCCCGATACCGCCCGGTGACCTCGGTCGCCGGTACAGGTCGGAGGAAAAGCTGAAACGGTGCGGTAAGAGCGCACCAGCATCGTGGTGACACGGTGGCTTGGTAAACCCCACCTGGAGCAAGAGCGAATAGGAGCGGTCAAGACTGGCCCGGTCGTCGCTCGGGTACGCTCGCGAGAGGCCGTCGGTAACGGCGGTCCCAGATAGATGGTCGCACGAGACAGAATCCGGCTTACAGGCCCACTCCGAAGTCGGATATGCAAGGAAGGGCGGCCCCGCGAGGGACCGCCCTTCCTTCTTGATCCCTGCGGTCCGATCGGCCTAGCGCGACCGCCACTGGAAGTTGCCGCACGATGACGGAGTGGCCGCCCCGGCCTTCCGGCACGTGCGCTGGTAGACGCAATCGCCGCAGACCCACACGGCGAAATCCGTGTTGGCCGGGCGGTAGTACGTCGCCGGAGGTTGCCAGTCGACCGTGGGGCTCTCCACGCGATCGGCGTCGGGCCGGTCATCGACCGCGGGCTCCACATCGACCGGGTCCGCGACCGCGACCCGCATGTGAAAGGTGTCCTCCGAAACGGCATCCGCAAGCGCGGGCTCAGTCTCGAGCGAGGACCACCACCCGTCGGCGATCGGCTCATCCGCATCCGCAGGGTTCTCACCGAAGGAAGCGTCGTCCTGCTCGGACTCGAAGACGTCCGCAGCCTCGATGAGCGAACGTCCTTCCTCCCGCGCCGCATGGAGTGACCCATCATCCGGGAGCGCATATTCGTCGAGGGTGCGCGCGTCCCAGTCATCCACAAAGCGATCCGTGTCGTCGCCGTCCCCGCCGCCCAGGTCGGCCTCCATACGGAGTGCCACGCGACGCAGGGCATCGGCCAGGTCCTCGTCCGAGAAGAAGTCCTCTTCGGCGGCGCCGAACAACGGGAATCGTGGCTGCGGGCGCAGCGAAGGAGCCGGGCGCGGAGCGAACGCCGCCACAGCGACCCGCATGACCTCTGCGGCGTCCGAACCCGAGTCCGGGGCCGGATCGGCTGCGGCAGCTCCATCCGGAACACCGACCCGCAACACGAGGACAGGGCCGGCACCATCAAGGTCGACCGCCAAGACCTCATCATCGCTCAGATCCAGGGTGGCAGCGGTGACCGCAGCGGCGTCCACGGCTTCCAATCGCGAATCGAAGGCGCGCTCGGACAGCAGCCGGACACGGCCGGTCGACCGTCCGCGGGCAAGAAGAAGAAACCTCATCGTCCACCCTCGACTCGTTGGTGCATACGGGCAACGCGTTGACTCGGACCGCGCAGCGCCCCCCATCCTACGGGGAGCCCGCGCCGCACACAAACCCCCATCGGGGCGGTGCTATCATCGCAGGCAGCCGAAACGCGTACGAACCGACCCCGGAGTCCTCCAAGCCCATGCTGAGCGGCTATGCCCTTACGGAGTGTGACTTCGTCGCCGTCGACCTCGAGACCACCGGTTGCCGTCCCGGACGCAACAGCATCATCGAAGTCGGTGCCGCGAGATTCACCGCCGCAGGCGTTGTGGAGACCTTCCAGCGCCTCGTCCGCCCTCAAGACACCATCCCCAGGGCCGTCGAGGAGCTCACGGGGATCACCCCGGCGATGCTGGTCGGAGCTCCGTCGATCGACCAAGTCATCCGGGAGTTCCGCGAGTTCGCGGAAGGTGCCGTTCTGGTGGCACACAACTACCGGTTCGACCTCTCCTTCCTCGACCATGAAGCGGAGAAGGCCTGGGGCGCACCGATGCACCGGCCGACGATCGACACCCTCACGCTCGCCCGCCGCCTGCGCCCTGACCTAAGGCGCTACCGCCTCGGCTCGCTGGCCGAGGAGTACCACACTCCGACGACACCCGACCACCGCGCGGGAAACGACGCGCTCGCAACGGCCGAACTGCTCATCGCGCTCCTCCCGGACCTCCTGAGGCTGGGTATCACCGATGTCGGCGGCGTCTCCGCGTTCTGTGGTCTGAGCAACCAGTCCCTGCTGGCCGACCGTCTCATACTGACCCGTGACCTGCCCGACGAGGCGGGTGTCTACCTGTTCCGCGACGTCGACGGCAACGTGATCTTCGTCGGACACGCGCGCAGTCTCCGGACCCGCGCGCGTCAGTACTTCTACCCGGGCTCGGCGAGCGACGCGATGGCCTGCGAGGTCACGTCGATCACGGCGGTGCGCACACCCTCCCACCTCGATGCGCTGCTGCTCGAGCATAGGCTGGTCGACCGTCACCGGCCGCGCCACAATCCCGCCGCGCACCGCTCCCGAACCGACTACCTTATCAAGGTCGAGACGACCTCGCCGTACCCCGGGATGAAAGTCGTCGAAGCGCCACGCTCCCGTGGGCGGCTCATCGGACCGTTCACGAGCAAGTGGGCGGCGCTCACCCTCGTCGACAGTCTTCGCGACGTCTACGGGCTGCGCCGATGCTCCCGCAAGCTCGACGCGCGGCTCGCATTGACCCCGTGCGCGCACCGCGACAGCGGCACCTGCCCCGCACCGTGCGTGCGTCTTCCGGACCCCGTGGAGTACGCCGAACACCTCACGAATGCGCTGAAGGTCCTTGATGACGATGGTGACTTCCGCCTGCAACTGCTTGCGGGCCAGCGCCGCGCCGCGCGCGAGGGCCTCTATGAGGAGGCGATCCGTTACCGGGACGGCGTGCGAGCACTCGACCGTGCTCTTTCCAGTCTCGCGACGGTCTCGCAAGCCGTGACCCGCGACCTCATCTTCGTCGAGGAGTCCGACGGCGAGGTCGTGGTGAGCTTCGTGCGCGGCGGCCTGCGCGCGGCAGTGCTCCGCGGAAGGCGCGAACACATCGAACCCAAGATCGCGTCGACGATCGAGCGCGTCTACTTCTCGGGGGCGCGTGAGGTCGACCCGTTGCGCCTCAGTTCCGAAAAGATCGCCGAACTGCTGATCATCGCGGCGTTCATCGAGGGCGATGCGCATCTCGAAATACCGGTGGCCGAACTGCCCGAGACGGTCGCTCGTGTCAGGCGGGCTCTTGGTCTGGACCGGCGGACGCCGCGGCGGCGTCACGCAGTCGTTTCAGCCGGCTGACGTTCTCCGCGTCCTTGACCGGCGGCTCGCCGGGCATCTCCACCACCGCGCTCGCCCGCTGCAGGTACGGCTGTGCGAACATCGCGGCGAACCCGCCCTCCCCGATGCTCGCGTCCCCGATCCAATCGTGGCGGTCGCGGTGCGAACCCAGCTCGCCCTTGCAGTCGTTCGCGTGCACGAGGGCCACGGCATCGGGCCCACACTCCCCCTCTATGTGCGAGAGCAGAGCGGACCAGCCCTCATCACCTCGCACATCGATCCCGGCCGCGAACGCATGACAGGTGTCGAGGCACAGCGCAGCGGCGATCCCCTCGGCCCTGACGGCCAGCAGCGCTGCAGCCATCTCACGGGCGTCGGTGCCGTACTGTCGCCCCGCCCCCGCGGAGTTCTCAAGCAGCAGCGTGGCAACCGGGCCATCGGCCAGCTCCACTGCTCGGACGACCGTCTCCGCGACACGCGCGGTGCAGTCACCGTCGTCGTCACAGAATCGTGTGCCGAGGTGCACGACCATCCCGGCAGCTCCGAGTCCGTACGCCCGCAGGAGCTCGTCGGCCAGTGCGGCACACGAGCGCTCCCACTGGACCGGGTCAGAGGCGCCCAGGTTGATCAGATAACTTGCGTGGGTGAAGACCGGCAGCGGACCTCGCGCGGCACATGCCGCCCGGAACTCCGCGGTCAGCGCCGGATCGCGCTGTGGCCCCGACCACCGGCGCGGGCTTTTCGCGAACAACTGGATCGCCTCGCACCCTGTCGCCTCCGCATAGGCGAGCGCTCCCGCGAGACCCTCGTCCATCGGGACGTGTGCGCCGATCCTCATGAGGCGGTCTCCCTCGCTCTCCCGCGCAAGCGCGGTCCTAGCTGTCCACTGGCGGCTATCATCTTCGCATGACCCGAGCCGACGACACCCCCGCTTCCGATGCTCCCCTCCCTGAATGGCGGGGCCGGGCGGTCCTGCACGTCGACATGGACGCGTTCTTCACCTCGGTCGAGCAGCTCGATCATCCCGAGTGGCGCGGCCTGCCGGTGGTCGTGGGCGGTTCACCGGAGGCACGCGGCGTGATCGCCGCCGCTTCTTACGAAGCCAGGCGCTACGGCGTGCGCTCGGCCATGGCGTCCGCCCGGGCCGCCCAACTGCTGCCTCCCGAAGCCATCTGGTCGCGCGGGCACTTCGAGCGCTACGGCGAGATGTCCGCCAAGGTCTTTGCGGTGTTCGAGTCCCGGACGCCCGAGGTCCAGGGGGCTTCGATCGACGAGGCCTATCTGGACGTCACGCCCGTCGGCGACGCGCCTCATCCGATCGCTGTGGCCCGCGAGATCCAGGCGGCTGTCGATGAGCTCGGTCTGTCGTGTTCGATCGGCGTGGCGACCAACAAGACCGTCGCCAAGATCGCTTCGGACCGCGACAAGCCACACGGGATAACCGTGGTATCTCCCGGCACCGAGGCCATATTCCTAGCGCCACTGCCCGTACGCGTGATGCCCGGGGTGGGCCCTTCGACGGCTGCACGTCTCGTCACGCTCGGCTTCCGCACTCTGGGCGACCTCGCCGCGCTCGACGACGAGACCGCGCGGCAGGTACTCGGGTCGCATGGACCCGGCCTCGTGCGCCGGGCATCCGGCGAGGATCCTCGCCCGGTGCGCGAGCGTGAGCCGGTCAAATCGGTGAGCAACGAACGGACATTCGCACAGGACCTGCGCGACCGCGCCGAGGTCCGGGACGTCGTCTCCGGCCTCGCGGAACATGTGTCCGGACGCCTGCGGCGAAAAGAGCTACGAGGTCGGACCATCCACCTCAAGCTGAGGTTCGGCGACTTCTCCACGAAGACGGCCCAGGTGACACTCGACCGGCCGGCCAATGATTGCGAGACGCTGACGGCTTCGGCGCTGTCGCTTCTCGACGCGTCCTGGTCTCCCGGCGTCGGAGTGCGCCTGCTCGGAGTCGGGGTCTCCGGCTTCGGCGCGGCCCCGCAGCAGATGGCACTGCTCGATGACGCATCCGCCGCACGTGACGCGCGCCGAGAGGCCATAGACAGGGCGGTCGACGAACTGCGCGAACGTTTCGGCGACGACGCGATACACTTCGGGACGAGGCGTCCCGCATCACGCGATCCGAAGGACCGGTACGGTCCCGGATAGCGAACGACACCGGACCGGGGCTCAAGCAGGCAGACGAGGGGGACTCTGTGCGTATACGAAAGACGATCCGGTCGATGGCGCTGGTGCTGCTGGTGGTGGTGCCGATGCTGCTCGTCGGATGCGCTCCGGGAGCGCGTACGACCTCTCCGGTCCCTCCGTCCGCAGCAGCCTCTCGAACGGTGACGCCCGGCATCTCGGAATGGGGCGATGGCCAGGTGGAGGCAGCCGGGTATGTGACCTGGGTCGATCTCGAGGGCGGCTTCTGGGCGCTGCAGGACAGGGTGTCGAAGTCCGCGACGACGGACCGTCCGAAGGTCGTCGCCGTGCTCTTGCCGGGGGCCGTCAGCAAAGAGGGCATCGCCGCTCTGGAGGGCGTGTACGTCATCGCATCGGGGCCGATGCAGGGCGGTGCGTCCATCCGGATGGCGGGACCCGAGGTCGTCGTCAACAAGATCGCCGTCGCAAGGCCCGGCGCCACCCGATAGGCGCGACGAAGGCGCCGCCCGATGGATCGGACGGCGCCTTCGGTCAGAGCATAAAGGTGTCCCGAGAAACCTCGCCTGCGGGGACATCTACTCGCCGGATTCCCGTTTCACGCCTCCCCAGACTCCGGTGGAAAGTTCGCCTCGCGACAGGACTTTCACACAACGGACACCCTGGTCGGGCAGCAGCTGGTACTCCGGTTTTCAACGCTCGCTCAGTCCGACTTCTCGGGACACGAAGTACACTAACGATGCCCCGACACACCGTCAATGGCTTTTTGCGCATTCGCCGATGTATGTTTCGAACGGGTGTAATCAGTATTCGAACGGCTCATTATCGCTACCGAACGGTCGCGACTCCCCTACGCACGCAAAGACGGTCGGAGCGCCTAGTGCGCAGCCTCGTCCGTCTCGACGAACACGAGGGCGGCCACCTCGCGGGACAGCGGATGCTTCGATCCGTCAGCCTCGACGAGCAGCGGCCCTCCGAAGGGAGCGACCTCGACGACCCTCACCGGCGAGCCCGGGACCAGATGCAGCTCACTGAGATACGACAGCACCTGGTCGTCCTCTTCGGACACGCGCACGACCGTGCCCCGGGCACCTTCCGGCAACGTGCCGAGCGGCACGCCGGCAGGTTCGGGGATCGCGCCGTCCACGGAAGGTATCGGGTGCCCGTGCGGACACACGTCGGGATTGTTGAGGAACTGCTCGAGAGCCGCAAGCACGCGCGGGGACATCGCGTGCTCGAGCAGGCACGCCTCTTCGTGGACCGACTCCCACGGAAGATGCAGCGCGTCGACCAGGAACCGCTCCGCGATCCGGTGCCGCCTGATGACGGCGATCGCCTCCTGGCGTCCCAGATCGGTCAGCGCCACGCCTCCGTCCGGTCGCGTGACCAGACCGGCGGCCTCGAGACGTCGGAGCGTCGCCGTGACGGTCGGACCCGAGACCGAGATGGCCTCGGCGACCTGCGTCGGGCGCACCTCACCGGCAAGCGAGATCTTGTAGATCGCCTCGAGGTACTCCTGGAGTGTAGAGCTGGGCATATGTCCGTCCGCTTCCCGGTGGGTGGATCCAGGCCCGCGGATGGGGCTGGTCCTTGGATGAGTATAGACGACTGGGTGCGACATCTACGCAAGGTTCGACATAGTCCGTCCGGTACCGATACGGCACCGTTCGCATAAGATATGCGACCCTTCGGCACGATGTACGGAATATCGCAGAAAACCCGTTGACGGGCCTGGCATCGCGGGGTTACGGTACATGGCGTCCCGAGAAGTCGGACCGAGCAAGCCTTGAAAACCGGAGTACCAGCAGCTGCCAGACTTGGTTCTGTGCGAAAGGGTGACGTCGCGAGGCAGACCCCGATTACTGCAGCCAGGGAACGGCGTGAAATGGGAACCCGGTAAGTAGATGCTTTCGCAAGGCGAGGTTTCTCGGGACACTACTTTGTCCAAGATAACGGGGTGCCGCAACAGCGGCGCCCCGTTCTGCGTTCTCTTTACGGCCGGTAGACCAGCTTCGCGACCGGCGACTCCCACACCGCGACCTCCCGCACCGACACTGCGGGATCCACGACTTTGGCGAGGCGGTCATAGACCACGCGCGCCAGGTTCTCAGCGGTCGGGTTGAGCTGGTCGAAGGGCGCGATCTCGTCGAGAAAGACATGGTCGTAGTCATCGAGGACCGCGCGCAGATCGGTCTTGAGCCGCTTGAAGTCGTAGACGATCCCGATCTCGTCCAGCGTCTCGCCCGCGACCATCACCTCGACGTCCCAGGTGTGGCCGTGGAGTTTGCGGCATTCGCCCGGATATCCGCGCAGCGAATGCGCTGCGTCGAAATGGTCACGAACGGTCAGCTCGTACATGGCTTCATCTCGTCTCTCGTCTAGAAGAGTGGGGGCTGCGCGGGATCGTCGGGGTCGACTCCGTCGCCGACCGTAGCGCGCCCGTCCATCGCGGTATTGGCGAGTTCGTCCGCCGCCGCGTTCTGCTCGCGCCTTACGTGCACGATCTCGACGGAGGCGAAACGGCGGAGCAGTGCCTGGGCGCGGGCGAACAGAGGCTTGAGGCCCTCGTTCTTCACGCGATAGATCCCGTTCATCTGCCGCACCACCAACTCGGAGTCGGCGCACACGCGGAGTCGGGCGACGCCGTGGTCGAGGGCCGTCTCCAGACCCCAGATCAGCGCCTCGTACTCCGCGACGTTGTTGGTCACCGACCCCAGGAAGCGGCCGCCGCGGCGAACGACCGCGCCGCCGGAGTCCTCGAGCACGAAACCCGCGCCACCGGGGCCGGGATTACCTCGTGCGCCGCCATCTGTGCGGAGCGTGTGCGTGTGAGATACCGCCACGTCACTCTCCCCGAACGATCAGGATGCGACCGCAACCGGGGCACGACCCGATGTCCGGACCCTCGTTGAGGCGCAGCACCTTGACGGACGGGAGCGTCACGCGGCAACCGGTGCACATCGCGTCATCGAGGGTCGCGACGGCGACCCCGTGATGGGACAGGCGCAGCGCCTCGTATCGGGCGCCCAACTCGGCGCCGAGAACGTCCAGCAGTGCCGCGCGCTCGCGCCGCGCCGTCTCGATCCTCGTGAGCAACTCTCCCCCACGGTCCTTGAAGCGATCGAGCATCGTGGACTCGGCACGGTGACCATCGGCCAGCGCGGCGTCGATCTTGGCGAGCTGGGCGTCACCGTTCTCGCGCTTCTGCATCTCCGCGAGCAACTCGCCCTCGAGCAGGGCCACGCGCCTGTTGAGCGCGTCGAGTTCCATCGAGACGGCCTGGACCTCCTTCGCGGAGTTGATCTCGCCCGACTCGAGTTTCTTCTGCTCCGCTGCCATCTTGTCGGACGCCACCGCGATCTGGTCCTCGATACGCCTGGACACGGCATCCATCGCGTGGATCGCCGCCTCGGTGCGCTCGCGGATCTTCTCGATATCGGCGAGCTTGGCGCGCGCGGTCAGGATCGCTCGCTTCTCCGGCATCTCCTCCAGTTCCTTCTCGAGGCGGAGGATCAACAGGTCGTGTTCCTGAAGCTCGATGAGTGCGCGCGCAGTGTGCATTCGCAGCCTTTCAGGCGATCCACCAGGGATAGTCGATACGGTCGAGAACGACCTCGTGCGCGTGCATGCCCGGAGTACGGGAGACGATCGTCGCGAGCGCCCGCGTGAGCGGCCACTCCGTTGCGTCGTGACCGGCTTCGATGACGGCAAGGCCGGCCTGGAGCGCCTCGCTGGCCTCATGGTAGCGCAACTCCCCCGTCACCAAAGCGTCGGCACCGGCGGCGATCGCATCGGCGACCAGCGAGCGGCCCGAGCCGGGAGCCAGCGCTACCAGGTTGACGGCGCGCTCGGCATCTCCCCACACACGGGTGCGCACGCCCAAGCGGTCGGAGACGAGCGCGGCGAGACTCGCCACGGTGGACGAAGCTGGCGCGTCGCAGAGACGGCCGGCCAGCGGGGTGTCCGCGGGGAGGTCCGGACGCGAAGCACCGGGCCCGCGCCGCTCCAGGGAGCCGACGATGGGCAGGCCGAGAGCGGCGGGCAGCGCGTCGGCACCCTCCGGCGAGCGGTCCAGGTTGGTGTGACAGGCCACGAGTGCGATCCCGAGCCGCGTTGCCCGGTAGGCGACGGCGCGGGTACCCGGGCCGGCCACGACGGCTTCCAGCGGATCCAGGAACGCCGGATGGTGCGTGACAAGGACGGAAGCGCCCTGCTCCGCGGCGCGCGTGAGAGCGGACTGCGTGGGATCGAGCGAGACCAGGACGCCGGTGACCGGATCGGTCGGATCTCCGGCGAGCAATCCGACGCGGTCCCATGGCTCGGCCCAGGCGAAGGGCAGATTCCCGTCGAGATGCGTGAGCAGCTCTGCGAGTGTCGTCACAGTGCGACCTCCTCAGCGATGCGATGGCGGAACACGAGCACGCTTGAGTAACCGGCCTGCAAAAGCAGCTCCCGCGCGGCGGGAAGCCCCTCGCCCACCTCTTTTGGAGAGTGGGCATCCGAGCCCATGGTCGCGGGGACACCCCGACGCCTGCAGGCGGTCAGCAGCCCCAGAGACGGATAGATCTCGCGCACGGGTTTGCGCAGCCCGGCCGAGTTGACCTCGACAGCGCATCCGGATGCCCGCATGGCTTCCGCGGCCTGCTCGTACCATGCACCCGGATCCGACTCGGGTCGTGACCCGAACTTCTTCACCAGGTCCGGATGGGCGATGACATCGTAGAGCCCGCTTCCCGCAGCAGCGGCCACCTCCTCGAAGTAGCGCTGCCACAGGACGTCCGCATGCCAGGAATCATAGCGGGCGACGAGGTCGGGGTCGTCGAACGCCCAGTCACCGAGGAAGTGGACCGATCCGAGAACAAGGTCGAAATCGTGAGCGGCGAGGGCCTGCTCGACGTACGGGACCGCATCCGGCAGCCAATCCGCCTCGATGCCGCACAGCACCTCGGGGCCACCCGCGGCCGCGGACACGAGTGCCGCGGCCCTCACGTCGCTCACGTAGGACGGCAACTCGTCGGCCGCCATCGTGTAGTGCTGGGGATACGGTGCCGGCATCGGCAGGTGATCGGTGAAACATATGGTTTCTATCCCGCGGTCGCGAGCGGCCTCGACGTACTGCGCGATCGTGCCGGTCGCATGCCCGCAGCGCGACGTGTGCAGGTGTTGATCGATCACGAGGCCTCCTCGATGACTCCGCCGCCGACGACCAGGTCACCGTCGTAGCACACGATCGCCTGACCGGGCGACGGCGCGTCTGTCGGTTCCTCGAAACGCACGTTCAACATACCCTCGGTGTTGGCCGCGAGCGCCGCCTGCTCCGGCCCGCGGTAGCGGACGCGTGCGGTCACCCGCCGTTCGTCCGGCCCGCGCCACACGACGCCCGTCGCCGTCACCAGCGTGGCGAACAGCGCCTCGCGCGGGCCGACGGTCACGGTGCCGGCGACAGCGTCCACACTCGTGACGAAGGTGCGCTGCGCGCCGGAGAGCCGCAGCCCCTTGCGCTGGCCGATCGTGAAGCCCGGCGCGCCGTCGTGAGAGCCGACCACCGTACCCTCGGCATCCACGATCGGGCCCGCCCGGAACGCGGCCGGCCTGCGCTCGCGCACGAACGCCCGCACGTCGTCCCCGGGCACGAAGCACGTCTCCTGGCTCTCGGCGCGCTCCGCGGCCGGCAGGCCGAGCTCGCGCGCCTTGGCGCGCACATCGACCTTGGTCCACTCGCCGAGCGGGAACAGCGTGCGTTCGAGCTGCGGTGCGGTCATCCGGTAGAGGAAGTACGACTGGTCCTTCGACGGATCCGCCCCGCGAGCGAGCCACGGCGTGCCCTCGGCATCGCGCACGATGCGCGCATAGTGGCCGGTGGCGAGGAACTCTCCACCCTGCAGTGCGACCCGGCGCATGAGCTCGGAGAACTTGATGCGGTCGTTGCACGCGATGCACGGGTTCGGGGTCCGGCCGGCCGCATACTCGTCGCAGTAGGGCTCGACGACGTCGCGCTCGAACTCCTTGGAGAACTCGAGCGTGTAGTGCGGGATCCCGAGCACGTCGCAGACGCGCTTGGCTGAGCGCACGCCCTCGAGCGAGCAGCAACTGCCGCTCTCGTCCTCCCCCGCAAGCAGACGCATGGTCACACCGGTCACGTCGTGGCCGGCTTCGATGAGGAGGGCGGCGGCGACCGAGGAGTCCACACCACCACTCATCGCGACGAACACGCGCGCCATCGGCGCCACTCCCGCCTTGGCTCCGCTACTCGTGGAGGTGACAGGCGTCGGCCGCGGCCGCGGTCGTGACAGCGGCGGGAGCCTCTTCTTCTTCACCGTGCGGATCGAAGTTCGGGTCCTCGGAGAGGATCTTGCCTGCGATCGGCTCGCGCCCGTTCTTCTTCAGGTAGTCGTCGACCGCGACCTTGAGCCCGTCGGTGGCCAGCACCGAACAGTGCATCTTCGCCGGCGGAAGTCCGCCCAGCTCCTCGGCCACCTGCTTCTTGGTGACGGCAACGGCATCCTGGATCGTCATGCCTTTGGCCATCTCGGTGACGATCGAGGAGGTCGCGATCGCAGCGCCGCAACCCAGCGTCTGGAACTTGAGGTCGGTGATGACGTCGTTCTCCACCTTGATCGTGATCTTCATCACGTCGCCGCAGACCGGGTTGCCGACCTCGCCGACGCCGTCGGCATCATCGATGACGCCAACGTTGCGCGGGTTGTTGAAGTGGTCCATGACCTTGTCGGAATAGAGCACGTCGGTTCTCCTAACGGGTCGAGTGAGGCGGCTTTATGACGCGCCTAGGCGGTCGCGCCGAACATCTTGGCGTAGACGGGAGACATGGCGCGGAGACGCTCGATGATCGGGGGGAGCACCTCGAGCAGATAGTCGACGTCTTCTTCGGTCGTGAAGCGGCCGACGGTCACACGGAGCGATCCGTGGGCGATCTCGGGCGCCAGGCCGATCGAGAGCAGCACGTGGCTGGGCTCCAGCGAGCCGGACGAGCAGGCGGAGCCGGTGGAGACCGCGATCCCCTTGTTGTCGAGCTGCAGGAGCATGGCCTCACCCTCGACACCCTTGATCACGAGGTTGGCCGTGCCGGGCAGGCGAGGAACGTCGCGCCCGCCGTTGAGCGCGGTGTTCGGCATCTTCAGGACGCCGTCGATCACCTTGTCGCGCAGGGCGATCAGGCGAGCGTTCTCCGTCTCGCGCTCCTGGTCCATGATCTCCAGGGCACGGGCGAAGGCGGTCGCACCGCCGACGTTCTGCGTGGCCGAGCGCTTCTTGCTCTCCTGGCCGCCGCCGATGAGCAACGGCTCGAAGGGCGTTCCACGCTTGAGATAGAGCACGCCGACGCCCTTGGGCCCGTAGAGCTTGTGGGCCGAGAACGAGGCGGCATCGACGTCGAGGTCGACGGCGTCCCACACGACCTTGCCCAGCGCCTGGATCGCGTCGGTATGGAAGTACGCGCCGACCGTGTGGGTCGCCGCGGCGAGCTCCTTGATGGGCATGACGGTGCCGAGTTCGTTGTTGGCGTGCATGATCGAGACGAGCACGGTGGATTCACGAAGCACGGCGGCGAGGTCCTCGGCGTAGACGATGCCGTCCTCGCGAGGCTTGAGCTCGGTGACTTCGAAGCCCTCCTTGGCGAGCCGGTGGGCGGGTTCGAGGATCGCGTGGTGCTCGAAGGATGAGACGACGATGTGGTCGCCCTTGCCGCGGGCGCGGGCCGCACGGGCGATCCCGAGCACGGCCGCGTTGTCGGCTTCGGTCCCCGCACCCGTGAAGATGACCTCGGCCGGGTTGGCCGCGCCGATCGACGAGGCGAACGATTCACGAGCGGCCTCGAGGGCCCGGTACGCGTCGCGACCGAGTGCGTAGAGACTGTTCGGGTTGCCGAAGCGCTCCGTCAGGAACGGCAACATGACTTCGACGACCCGCGGGTCCACCGGGGTCGTGGCTGCGTAGTCGAGGTAGATACTGCGAGGAGTTGCATCGCTCATGGTCTCTCAGGCTTCCTTTCCGGCATCACTGATCTTGGCACTGTCGAAGGCGGCCTGGCAGGAGCAAAGGTCGCCCACGCTGGTCGTCGTGAACACATCACGCAACGCCTCGGTCGCCCGCGTCCAGACGGCCGCAGCCGCGCAGACGCCGCTGCGGCCACAGAGTTGGCCACCGTCGCAGCTGGTCGGCGCGAGTGGTCCCTCAAGCGCTTCTACCACTTCGAGCACAGAGATAAGCCGCGGCTCCCGGGTGAGGGCGAATCCACCGTGGGCTCCCCGTGAAGCGGACACCAGCCCGGCCTTGCGCATGGCGGCGAGCAACTGCTCCAGGAACTTGGCCGGGATGCCCTGACGCTCCGCGATCCCGCGGGCGCTGATCGGGCCTTCACCCCAGCGGACCCCGAGGTCGATCAACGCGAGCAATCCGTATTCACTTCGAGCCGTGAGTCTCATGGACCGACCTCCCTTCGGATTCAATCCCTACTGCTTCGGTATGATATGCCTTCGACACGTTCTGCGCAACGGCGTGGCGCATCGGATTCCTTCATATCGCACATACGACCGTTCGACCGCCGATAGCAACCGCTCTATTGTTCTACAAGCCCGTTCAGCGCAATGCAGGTCGGAGCCGTTGCGTGTCGCCGCGGGCTCGTGTTAGATTCTGCTCCCACGTCTTCGGGGGAAGGACCTTCGAATGACGCAAGCGGATGCGGATCCGTGGTCGATAGCCACAGGGTGGCGAGGACCCGCCGGATTCCTCCCGGGAACGCAAGAAGCCCCGATGCGCACTGCGCTTCGGGGCTTCTGCCTATCTGAGCGCGAGATCCGCGCGAAACTACATGTTCTTGAGCAAGTTCGCCATCTCGATGGCGGCCATGGCGACATCCCAGCCCTTGTTACCGTGCTTGGTGCCGCTTCTCTCCACCGCCTGCTCGATCGAATCGGCGGTCACCACGCCGAACAGCACGGGGACGCCGCTGTCGAGCGAGGCCTTGGCGACGCCCTTCGAGACCTCGGACGCGACGTACTCGAAGTGCGGCGTGGCGCCGCGGATGATCACACCCAGCGCGATCACCGCGTCGTAGTTCTTGGACGCGGCCATCCGCTGCGCGACGAGCGGGATCTCGAAGGCGCCGGGCACCCAGGCGACATCCGTGCTCTCTTCATCGATACCGTGACGCCCGAGCGCGTCGAGCGCGCCGCCGAGCAGGCGTGAGGACAGCAGGTCGTTGAACCGGCTGACAACGATCCCGACCCGCAGTCCCGATCCGATCAGGTCACCCTCGAATACGGTCACTTAGTCCTCCTTCTCCGTGACGGACCGGGACGACTCGCCCAGGTCCAAGCTATGGGCCATCTTCGCTTTCTTCGTGCGCAGATACTCGATGTTGTCGGGCCCGGACTCGATCTCGAGCGGCACCTGTTCGGTCACGGTCAGGCCGTAACCCTGGATGCCGCTGATCTTCTTCGGATTGTTCGTCATGAGGCGCATGGTCGTGACGCCGAGATCGACGAGGATCTGTGCCCCGATACCGTAGTCGCGCAGGTCCGCCGGGAACCCGAGTGCCTCGTTGGCCTCGACGGTGTCGGCGCCCTGCTCCTGCAACTCGTAGGCACGGAGCTTGTTGGCGAGGCCGATTCCGCGACCTTCGTGGCCGACCATGTAGAGGACCACGCCGACGCCCTCCTCGTGCACGCGACGCATGGCCTCCTCGAGCTGCTGACCGCAGTCACAGCGCAACGAGTGGAACACGTCGCCGGTCAGGCACTCCGAGTGCACGCGAACGAGCACGTCCTCGGCGCCGGCGAGCTCCCCCACCACGAGAGCCACGTGGGTCGCGCCGTCGACACGGCTCTCATACCCGTAGGCCATGAAGTCGCCGTAGCGGGTCGGGAGCTTGACGGTGGCGATGCGGTCGACAAGACGCTCCGTGCGGCGACGGTAGCGGATCAGCTCGGCCACGGTCACCATCTTGAGTCCGAACCTGCGCGCGACCTCTTCAAGCTGAGGGCGCCGCGCCATCGTGCCGTCCTCGTTGATGATCTCGCAGATCACGCCGGCCGACGCCAGGCCTGCCATTCGCGCGAGATCGACGGCCGCCTCGGTGTGCCCGGCACGCTCGAGGACGCCTCCGGGACGTGCACGCAGCGGGAAGACGTGGCCCGGCATCGAGAGGTCCTCGGGCCGCGTGGCGGGGTCCACCAGTGCGTGGACCGTGACGGCGCGGTCGGATGCGGATATCCCGGTCGTGATCCTGCCTTTGGCGCCGACCGACACGTGGAAGGCCGTGCCCTGCTCGGACGTGTTGGTGTGGGCCATCGGCGGGATCTTCAGCGCGTCGACGCGGTCGGCCGCTAGCGGCACGCACACGAGTCCGCGCCCGTTGGTGATCATGAAGTTGATGGCGTCCGGCGTGACCTTGTCCGCCGCCATGACGAAGTCGCCCTCGTTCTCGCGGTCCTCGTCGTCGACGACGATGAGCATCCGACCTGCCCGGATCTCCTCTATCGCCTCATCGATGGTCGCGAACGCGTTGTCCACCGTGGTCACCGGCCCTCACCGAGGTCCTTGAGCAGATCGCCGAGCGAACGCTTGATGGGGTGGTTCTGGCCGACTTCCGGTACGTCGAGGTAGGCGCGCATGTAGCGCTGGATGTACTTGGCGAACATGTCGGCCTCGAGGTTGACCTTCGCACCGATCGGCTTCTCGCCGAGGGTGGTGGCCTGCTCGGTCAGGGGAAGCACGGCGACGCCGAAGCCGTCGTCGAAGATACGGGCGACCGTCAGCGAGATGCCGTCGACCGCCACCGACCCCTTCTCGACGAGGAGCTCCCTGATCTCGATCGGAGCGGTGAAGCGGTAGAGCGTGGAGTTGCCGGCGGCCTGCCGCATCGCGATCGTGCCGATCGCGTCGACGTGGCCGCTGACGATATGCCCGCCGAGGCGGTCGGACAGGCGCAACGCCCTCTCGAGGTTGACGTTGACCCCCTGCCGCAGCTCCAGGACGGTCGAGCTTCGCATCGTCTCGTCGCTGACGTCCACGACGAACGACCCGCGGAGGAACTTGACGATGGTGAGGCAGACGCCGTCGACGGCCACGGAGTCCCCGATGGCCATGTCACGGCCGAAGTCGGGGGCGTAGAGCTCGAGGCGCATGCCGCCCGCGACGCGCTCGGTACGCGCGATGATGCCCTTGGTCTCGATGATCCCGGTGAACATGGACTTCCTTTTCTCCCTAGTCGGTGACGATGCGACGCGGTCGCCATACGGTGGCTGCGTCGCTCCCCACGATCCCTGCTTCGACCGCGCGGTAGTCGCGCTGAAGCGTGTACGGATCCTCCTGTGATTCTCCCACATACAGCGAGGGTGCCTCCTCGCCGGCAAGACCTCCCGCGTGGAGCACGATGAGTTCGTCGATGAGCCCGGCTGCGGTGAGTGCCGAGAACAACCGCGGGCCCGACTCGACAAGCAGCGAGACGACGCCGTCGGTGGCCATGGCGGTCAACGCGCCGACGAGGCCGGCGGCGGCATCGTAGAGCACGAAGCGCACTCCCCGGGACGACAGGCCGACGTCCGGCTCGAGCGCATCGGGCAGAAGAACGGTCGCGACGCCCAGCCCGTCGCCGAACATGCGTGCCGAGGCATCGGGCTGCTCGGTGCGGCTGAGCACGAAACGGCGCGGCTGACGGGGCGCAGGCGCGCCGTCGACATCGCGCACGGTCAACGCGGGATCGTCCACGGCGAGCGTACCGGTCCCGACGAGCACGGCATCGGCCCGCGAGCGCAGCAGCATGGTGAGTTCGAACGCGCTCTGGCCGGTGAGCGAACTCCGGCAGCCAGCGGCGAGTGTCGGGCGGCCGTCGAGCGTGAGCGCCACTTTGACCCGGACGAACGGGCGGCCGGTGCTCACGCGGTGCAGCCACTCCTCGTTGATGCCGGCGAACGGCGCGGGATCGGCCGCGAACTCCACCGCGACGCCTGCGCCCCGCAGCGCGTCCGCACCACCGGTGGCCATCGGGTTCGGATCGGGCAGGCCGATCACGACGCGCTCGACACCCGCGGCGATGAGCGCGTCGGCACACGGGCCGGTCCTGCCCGTGTGAGCGCAGGGCTCGAGGGTGACGTAGGCGGTGGCGCTCCGGGCGCGATCCCCGGCCGCGGCGAGCGCGACGATCTCGGCATGCGGACCACCGGCACGTTCGTGCCAGCCTTCGCCCACGACCGACCCGTCGCGGACCAGCACGCAACCGACCACGGGATTGGGAGCGGTGGAGGCACGCCCGCGTTCGGCGAGCTCGAGAGCGCGAAGCATATGCGGGTCGGTCACGACCGCGCACGCGTCGCCGAAGAGACGAGTCATGCAGCCATCCTTCTTCCATCCGGACTATACCGTCGGCTCCGGAATCTCACCGGATCGGCCCCGCGCTTGTCGGCGAAGGGTTCGCGGGCTCTCACCGCCGGTGGGGAATCTCACCCCGCCCTGAAGAACGTGCATCGGAAGTCTAGCAGGTGCTTTGCCGCTCCGCTATCTGACCAGCAGCCACAGCGCGGCAGCTGCGACGGCAGCGATGCCGCCGGCGATGAGGAAACGCACGCCTAGGTCGCGCCAGAACGCCGGCCAGCTTTGGGCCGCCATGGACGCGCTGCGCTCCGCACGCCGCACGCCGATCCTACGCAACTCCTCAGGCGACTCATCCACGCGCCCGATGTCCCTCATCGCAGGACCCTCCATCACCATCACGCCCACCCCCCTGCATCGACCTGCGCCGCATCACGGATAGCATTCAGGGCGGCGC
>Ga0209125_1000737_pt1 | contig 37798 bp, 34 predicted proteins | sample BarGraIncub1131A_FD_184503 | JGI IMG/M metagenome (GOLD analysis project Ga0209125, IMG submission 184503) | Arctic peat soil microbial communities from Barrow, Alaska - Barrow Graham LP Incubations 11-31A (SPAdes) (version 2) | ecosystem: Environmental > Terrestrial > Soil > Wetlands > Peat... | reverse complement strand
GGACATATTTACGGCTTGCTTGGCAAAAACGGTGCTGGCAAGACCACACTGCTCAAACTCATCGCCGGCCTTCGTTTTCCACAAAGTGGCTCCAGTATGGTATTTGGCCATGAATCCAAAAAGCGCAACGCAGAAATGCTCCAGGAAATATTTTTCCTTCCCGAAGAAATATGGTTGCCGGACACTACGGTCAAAGGTTATCTGACCATGTTCGCCGGCTCCTACCCCAAATTTGATATGGATTTCTTCCATTATTGCATCAAAGAATTTGAAATCAACACAAACGACAAGCTCAAAAGCATGTCGTTCGGCCAGCGCAAAAAAGTGAGCATCTGCTTCGCTCTAGCTACACAATGCCGTATTCTGATTCTGGACGAACCGACCAACGGCCTGGACATCCCATCCAAGACCCAATTCCGCAAACTGGTAGCCGAAGCCATCACCGACGATCGTTGCCTCATCCTTTCCACCCATCAGGTTCGGGACTTGGAAAGCCTCATCGATACCATCATCATCCTAGAAAACAGACAGGTCTTGATGAACGAAACCACGGAAGAGATTGGTAAGAGGCTGGAGTTCAAAACACTTTTCTCCATCGAAAACCAGCCCGACCTTCTATACAGCGAATTCACCCCCAAGGGTTTCGTGGCCATTTTCCCAGGCAAGAACGACCCAGACAGCCGCATCGACCTAGAAGCCCTTTTCAACCTGGCCACCCAGCAGCCGGACACCATCCGTTTTATTTTCAAACACTAAAAACGAACCGACATGTTTAACATAGCACGCTTTTCTGAACAATTCATGATTTTGTTCCGTCAAAACAAAAACCGTCACGGTTTAATCTTGAGCATTTTCCTAGGAATCCAACTATTCGGATACGCCAATTATTTCATGGGTTCAGGCAACAAAGATATCCATGATTTTTACCAGATGGCCATCATCCTGACTTTCATCTTGAGTATCTTGGCCTGTCAGGACGTATTCAACAAACTTCGAAACACCCCATCGGGCATCCAGTACTTGATGACCCCTGCTACCATTACCGAAAAATATTCGGCAGCTTGGTTCTATTCATCCCTTTTTATAGTTGTTGCAGCTCAGCTGACGTACTTTGTCGTTCAGTTCCTGGGTGTAAATGTGGGCAATCTCATCACAGGCATGGGTTCGGAATTCGGATTTCCTGAGTGGGAAGAAATTTGGAAAGTATTCTTCCTTGTCATGTTCACGCATTCTGTCTTCTTCTTCGGTTCCCTATTGTTTCGAAAGAATCCTATCATCAAGACAATTGGGTCCTACATCGGCATCGTATTATTCATTTCGCTTTCTTTTGCCTGGTATGCCAGACATTTTCTCTTCAACACCCAATTGATAGCATCTGATAGCCTGAACATCAACATGAACGGTTCCTTGAGGAGCAGCATCAACGGTATGCCGATACAACATTTCCTGGAAATGATTGGACTGAACATCAAATGGGTACTTGGCGGCATCGCACTCCTTCTCTGGGGCAGCTCCTATGTATTGCTCAACAAAAAACAAATCTGATCATGGACTTCCGCGAAGATAAAGCCATTTATTTGCAGATCGGAGACCTTCTCTCTGAACAGATTTTAGCGGGCACCTGGCCTCCCAATGATAAGATCCCGTCAGTTCGTGAAATGGGGGTAAACCTCCAGGTCAATCCGAACACGGCCCTTCGTACGTATGACTTCCTGCAACAACGCGGAATCATTTTCAATAAGCGCGGAATCGGTTATTTTGTAGAAGAAGATGCTGTTAAGAAAATTTTAGATTTTCGTCGTGAAGATTTCTTTGCAAACACACTGCCTAGTTTCTACAAAACAATATCTTTGCTGCAAATTACACCTGAAGAAATCCTCCGTCGTTACAAAGTTTACATGAATGACGAATCACTTCAGCCAGAAACTTCGCTAAACACTACCGAAACAAAACGTCAGTAACGGAGCACATGATCAGATTTGAAAACATCAACAAGACCTACCCGGGCATACAACCACTGCATGTACTGAAAGGCATTGACATGAACATCGACCAAGGCGAGTTCGTGTCCATCATGGGAGCTTCAGGCTCCGGAAAGTCAACCATGTTGAATATTCTGGGCATTCTGGACGATTACGACACCGGCAACTATTACCTGAACGGAACGTTGATCAAGGATCTGACCGAAAAACGGGCGGCTGAATATCGGAACAAAATGATCGGATTTATCTTTCAGTCATTTAACCTCATCAACTTCAAGAATGCGTTGGAAAACGTTGCCCTGCCTTTGTATTACCAGGGACTTTCCCGCAAGAAAAGGCAGATCAAGTCTATGGAATACCTAGACATGATGGGTCTCAAAGATTGGTGGCATCATTTTCCCAACGAACTTTCTGGCGGTCAGAAACAACGCATCGCCATTGCCAGGGCCCTGATTGCCAATCCGAAAGTCATTCTGGCCGATGAACCGACCGGTGCTCTGGATTCCGTAACTACAGAAGAAGTGATGCAGGTGCTGAGCGAAGTGAATGCTACAGGTATCACCATGATCATCGTTACCCACGAAAAATCCGTTGCAGACAAGACCAACCGGATCATTCACCTCAAAGACGGCATCATCGAATTCGATTCACCCAACAACCATGAGATTCCTGGAATTTGACACCCTGACTGAAATCCTTCTTACGATGAGGGAAAACAAACTTCGTACGTTTCTGACGGGGTTTGCCGTGGCATGGGGTATTTTCATGCTGATCATCCTGCTGGGTTCGGGCAATGGGTTGAAGAATGGCGTCACTGCAAATTTTAATGACAGAGCCAGCAACACCATGATGTTATGGGGCGGCCGTACCACCATGCCTTATAAGGGGTTGAAAGCTTACCGCAGAATCAAGCTGACCAATGAACTAATACCATACCTGAAAAATCACTTTACGGAGATCGACAAGATTTCCGGTCAGGTGGATCGTTCTTCCACGATCAGTTTTGGCACTGAAAACGGCATTTACCAAATTTATGGCGTTCAGCCGGATTATCAGATCATTTCCAACATGACCTTTGCAACTGGCAATGGCAGATTCCTGAACGACAGGGACATGGAAATGGACCGTAAAGTCATCGTGCTCTCCAAAAAGGTGGCAAAATCCCTCTTCAAAGATGTAAACCCTGTTGGCAAATGGATTAAGATGGACGGCTTGACCTTTCAAGTCATAGGTGTCGATATGAAGACCTCGAACAACAATGAGGCTAAGTGTTATATCCCGATGAAAACCGCCCAGAAATTGTACACTCTTGGAAATCAGGTCCACAACATCAACATTTCCGTTCGTGGTCTCAGCACCAAAGAAGAAAATGACGCCTTTGGCCAAAAGATGCGGGAAGCTTTGGGACGCGAGCTGATCATCCATCCGGAAGACCTGAACACCATTGGTCTATGGAATCAGGCCTCCAATTACGTGCAAACCATGGGGATTTTTTCCACCATCGACTTGTTCGTCATGTTCATCGGAATTTGCACTTTGATTGCAGGAATCGTCGGTGTAGGGAATATCATGGTCATCACGGTGAAGGAGCGTACCAGAGAATTCGGCATACGAAAAGCGTTGGGTGCGACACCTGGTTCGATTCTGACCTCCATCCTGCTGGAATCGATCGTTATCACCTCTCTTTTTGGATACCTGGGCATGATGTTCGGCATCGGCATTCTTGAATTGATCAACATGGTGATAAACAGCAGTCAAAAAGCTGCAGCCGATGGCGAACGTACCATCTCCATTTTCATGAATCCTACGGTCGACCTTAACAATCGTTGTAATTGCCACCATCATACTGATCCTTGCCGGCCTGATTGCCGGATACATACCGGCCCGAAAGGCTGTACGAATCAAACCGATCGAGGCCATGCGCGCCGAATAACAAAAACACACCAATATGTTCGATCTCGATAAATGGCAGGAAATCTGGCAAACCATAGCCCGCAATAAAGTGCGGAGTATTTTCACCGCCTTCGGTGTTTTCTGGGGCATCCTGATGCTCACCATTTTACTCGGTGCCGGAAACGGGCTTGAAAACGGCATGATGGGCAACATCAAAGGTTTTGCCACCAACTCTTGTTTTTTCTATACGGAAGCAACAACAGTTCCCTACCACGGATTCAAAAAAGGTCGGAATTGGAACATGCACAATTCTGACATCAAAGTTATCCTAGGCAATTGCAAAGATATTAAATATCTGGCACCCATGCTTTTTGGCGGTGGTGGTGGCGAAAACAATACGGTTCGTGGTGACAAAGCCGGAACCTTTAGGGTTCGTGGTTGCTATCCCGACTATGCCAAGGTGGAAGAACAGGAAATCATTTGGGGCAGATATATCAACGATGTCGACGTCAATGAGGTACGTAAGGTTTGTTTTATTGGTAAAAACGTCTACGAAAAATTGTACCAGAAAGGCGAAAATCCGCTTGGTCAGGTTATTCGCAGCAATGGCATTTATTATACAGTCATTGGAGTGGGTGCCGGAATGAGTCAGGTCCAGATCGGCGGCAGGAGTGACGACATGGTCATTTTACCGTTCTCAACCATGCAACGGGCTTACAATCAGGGGGATATCATCCATTTTATGGCCGCCACCGCCAAAGACGGACACGATGCAAAATTACTGGAAGCAGAAATTAAAAACATCCTGAAGACACAAAACAACATCGCTCCGGAAGATGAACGTGCAGTGGGCAGTTTCAATATTGGTGAACAATTCAAGATGTTCAGCAATTTGTTCCTGGGCATCAAGATTCTCATCTGGATTGTCGGTATAGGCACCTTGCTGGCAGGTGCCATCGGGGTCAGCAACATCATGCTGGTTTCCGTCCGGGAACGTACCAAGGAAATCGGAATCCGCCGTGCATTGGGAGCAAAACCCTTTGACATCATCAGCCAGATCATGAACGAAAGTCTGGTGTTGACTTCCATAGCCGGATTTATGGGACTAAGTTTGGGTGTGGGAATATTGTCCATTGCCGACAATATCATCAACAACATGCCAGACGACAGCAATATATTCATCAAAAACATCATTATTAATTTTGATGTCGCATTAAGCGCATCCTTTATCCTGATCGTGATGGGTCTGCTGGCAGGTATGCTTCCTGCCCAGCGAGCCATGAAGATCAAAGCCATTGAGGCATTGAGCGAAGAATAAAACAATCCAAAAAATAGAACACCCATGAAAAAGTTTTTTAAAATTTTGCTTTTAGTCGGTCTGGTTGCACTGATCGGAGGCACGTTTGTATTCCTGTACCAAAAGTCAAAACCGATTGTCGTGAAATACGAACTGGTTTCCGTCACCCGCGGTTCCATTGAAAAGAAGGCTGTAGCAACTGGTAAGGTGGAAGCACGTAATGAAATCATGATCAAACCTCAGATTTCGGGAATCATTTCCGAACTGCTCAAGGAAGCTGGAGAAAAGGTCAATAAGGGAGAAATCATTGCCAAAATCAAGGTTATTCCTGACATGGGAAGTCTAAATGCAGCAGAATCAAGGGTTAAGGTAGCCAGAATCAATCTGGATCAGGCCAATAAGGATTTCAACCGTCAAAAAGACCTATATGCCAAGAAAGTCATTTCCAGAGAAGAATTCGAAAAGGGCTCCGTGAGCCTGAATTCCTCGAAAGAAGAATGCGACGCTGCTGAAAATAACCTTGAAATCACCAAGACAGGGATGTCGTTGAAAACGGGAGAAACAAGCAATACGCTGATTCGCTCTACCATCAATGGCATGATTCTGGATATTCCGGTCAAAGTCGGTAACTCCGTCATCCAATCCAACAGTTTCAACGACGGAACGACCATCGCCACAGTGGCCAACATGAAAGACATGCTTTTCGTGGGCAAGGTGGACGAAACCGAAGTGGGCCGCATTAAAGAAGGTATGCCGCTTGTACTTAGCATCGGGGCCTTGAACGACCGTAAATTCGATGCCAAACTCGAGCACATTTCACCGAAAGGGACGGAAGAAAGTGGTGCCATCCTCTTTGAAATCAAGGCTGCCGCCAAAATCCCGAGTGACGTATTCGTACGCGCCGGATACAGTGCCAATGCTGAAATTGTGTTGAACAGCGCCAAAAATGTACTGACCATTCCGGAAAGCGTCATCGAATTCAACAAGGATACGGCCAGTGTTTATGTCTTGGATCCGAAAATAAAAGATCCTCAGACGTTTGTGAAAAAGAAAATCGTGACTGGTCTGTCTGACGGCATCAATATCGAAGTGGTTCGCGGCTTAAATGGCAAAGAAAAGCTTAAAGGTGCCGCTATTGATCCAAAGGCTAAAAAAGATATTAAATAACAGCTATGAAAAAGATACTCTTAGCTTTACTGACCGGATGCCTTTCACTCGGCATGGTTTCGGCCCAACAGAAATGGTCGTTGGAGGATTGCATCAATTATGCTATCAAGAACAACCTGACCATCAAGTCGGGTGAGCTGACCAATGACGCCCAACAAATCAAACTGGAGCAGTCAAAAAATCAGATTCTTCCGGACGTTTCTGGTTCTTTAGGATCATCCATGAACTTTGGTACCGGCCTTAACGACAAGAATGTGTATGTTCAGCAAAATTCGCAAAGTGCCAGTATGGGACTTTCCACATCCATGACCCTTTTCAGCGGTTTTCGGGTAAAAAATGCCATTAAGGCCCAGGAATTTTCCACATTGGCTTCTAAGGAAGATCTGAAAAAGGCCAAGGAAAGCCTTGCAGTCAGCATTTCTTCGGCGTATCTTCAAGTGCTGTACAACAAAGAGTTGTATACCATTGCCGAAGAACAGGTAAGCCTGAGCCAGAATCAGGTCAGCAAGTCGGAAATAATGGCTTCCTACGGGAAGATTCCGGAAGGACAGGTTTTTGAAGCCCGTGCACAATTGGCCAGAGACAAATACAACGCCCTCGAATGCAAAAGTACCCTTCAACTTTCCTTGCTTGAACTGACCCAGATGCTCGAATTGAAAGAGTGGTCAAGTTTTGATATCCAGGTTCCGGAAATAAATGTAAATTCTTCAGCCATGGTCATTCAACCCGCGGATGAAGTTTACAACTATGCTGTTGTTAACAAGTCTGACGTAAAATCAAGTGAATACCGGTTGAAAAGCACCGAAAAATCATTGGAAATCACGAAAGGTGCCCAATATCCATCCATTGGAATCGGAGCAAATTACTCCAACCGCTATTACTCCAAGCAAAGGAATCTGGATGGTTCCGCCGCTAACCTTGGAGATCAGTTTGGAGTCAATGGAGGTAGTTCCATCGGCATCAACATGAACATCCCCATTTTCAACCGCTTCGACACCAAAAACAACATTCGCCTGTCAAAAATCGAAGTCGAAAAAGCCAAGCTCGAATTGGAAAACACCCGCAAGTCTTTGTACAAGGAAATTCAGCAAGCGTGGTTTAATGCAAACAAAGCCACGGAAAAATACAAATCCTCCTCAGAAGCAGTCGTAAACATGGAAGAAGCCTTCCGCTTCGCACAGGAAAAATACAACAACGAACGTGCCACCATTTATGAATACAATGATGCAAATATGAATCTGGTCACCGCACGTTCCAATCAATTACAAGCAAAATACAACTTGCTGTTCTGCATCAAGATCCTGGACTTCTATAAAGGTGAACCGTTGAAACTTTAAAAATGGTTTGAAATTTAATGGATTGAGATGAATTCAAAAAAGCCTGGAGTTTAGCTCTGGGCTTTTTGATGCTGTGGTAATCTAAAAGAATTTAGACGAACGATTCGGGGAACTGCATCGTGACACAATGCAAGGAACCATGTTGTTTAAGGAGTGGCAGGCAAAAAACACCTACAATTTCGCGGTCTGGGAAAGCAAGGTGTAATTGTTGAAGGGCCAGTTCGTCCTTGGGACTGCCATAAATGGGCATCAGTACCGCACCGTTGATAATCACGAAATTAGCATAGGTAGCAGGCAAGCGGTCCCCTTCGAAATAGACAGGGTCGGCCATAGGTAAGCCGATCAGGCGGTATGGTTTGCCGTCCAGCGTTCTAAAATTCTGCAACTCCTGTTCCATTTGTTTGAGTTCCTCGAAGTGGATATCCTCTGGATCTTCGCCGGGTTGTACATAAGCGATGGTTTCAGTGTCACAAAAACGAGCCAGCGTATCGATATGGCTATCCGTATCATCTCCTTCCAGGAATCCACTATCAAGCCAAAGTACGCGCTTTAGGCCGAAGCGATCCAACAGATAGGCTTCGATTTCTTCTTTTGAAAGGGAGTCGTTCCGGTTCACCGAGAGCAGGCATTCAGACGTTGTAAGCAGTGTACCTGCTCCATCCGATTCCAGACTTCCGCCCTCCAGTACAAAGGGCATGCAATTCTCATAAGCGACTTCAGGGCTGAAGGCTTGAGCACCATATAAGGAAAAGGTCAGTTGATTATCGAAGTTCGCCGGAAACTTCATGCCCCAGGCATTAAACGTAAAATCGCAGAGGCAGGGTTTGCCGTCCACAAACAAGGAAATGCCGCCGTGGTCCCTTGCCCAGGTGTCGTTGGAGGGGAATTCGTATAAAAAGAGATTGGCTTCGTTCACGGGACCAAGTTGGGCCTTCACTTCAGCCGCATCCGGGCAGACAATAAGGAGTTTCTCGCGCTGCAACACCTCCCTGGCAATGTCCACAAAACACGGCAGGACTTCGTCCAGCATGTCCGACCAATCGGTTCCCTTATGGGGCCAGGTCAGTTGTACAGCCGATTGTGGGTACCATTCGGGAGGAAAAAAAAGGACAGGCATCATTCTACTTTTTGGTGTTCAAAGTTAGGTAAAATCTGCTGAATTCTTTACCAATTCCATATCTTTGGTCATCAGCATCCAAAACCATACGATACCCATGAAAGGATCTATAAAAGTTTTTGCCTTTTTATTCATTCATCTTTCCCTATCCGCTCCCCAACCGCAATCTTCAACTTCTGGAGGTTCACCGTATAGTCAATCTTCGTCTTAAACAACGCCAACTTGCTTTCCGAAACAGCCGTGTAACTGTCGAGCAAATCCAAATTAGTAACGGTGCCGGCCTTGTAGCTGACTTCAGCCAGATAGTAAGCCTGCAAGGCCTGTTGAAGCTGGAGTTCCGACTGCTTCACTTTTTTCAGGGCGGCTTCAGCATTGGCACGAGTTTCCACGATTTCATTGGTGATGCTGCGACGAAGCAACTCGGTCTCCTGTTGATTTCCTTCCAGATCGGCATTTGTCTGGATCTTCGTATATTTGGAACGGTTGGCATCGAAAATGGGCACTTTCAATCCCACACCAACGGAGAAGTTCAGTTTCCCGACATCTTCGAAAGCTGAATTCAGATAGCCGTTTTTATAACCACCCGAAGCGTTGAAATTCAACGACGGGTTGTTCTGAATTTTGGTAACATTCAAACGCAATTTGGCGATTGCCTCTTTCTGAAGGGCAATCTTCATTTCATTCCGATTCGCAAAAGCTACGTTGCACAAGGTATCCACAGAAGGCAAAAAGGATTGCAGTTGAATATCATTTCTCAACAGAGGCGAACTGCCCTGTGGTTTACCCATAAACGAATTCAATTGACTGACAAAGATTTGCAAGGATGTTTGCAAATCGATCTTCTGATTTTCCAAAACCGACATCCGCACCCTGGTGGTCATCACTTCGTACTGGGTGGCGGAACCCGATGCCGCCTTTTTCTGGACAAACTGCAGATGCTCGTTCAACGTATTCAACTGATCATCTTTGATTTTAATGGCTTCCTGCAAATAACAGATGGTATAATAGTTAACCATCACAGCGGCCGACAATTGCTGTTTAATCTGTTCCACAGACAGCTTGACCATTTCCTTGCTCTCTTGGCTCAAAGCCACGTTTTTTGACGTTTTTCCAAAATCGTACATATTTTGATTGACCGTAAAAGCGGCATTGTACATATCGGCTGGATACAAATGAAGGTTTCTGCCTCCAAAAGCGATGGTACTGATCGGACCAATCCTATTGTACGAAGTGGAAAAGTTCACATCCGGCAGGTAGGCCGTTTTCGTCAGGTCAATTTTTGCATCGGCTGAAATCAACTCCTTTTCCGCCTTCTTTAAGGACGGATAATCGTTGAGTACCGAATTCAATATACCTGAAAGCGTCAACGAATCGCCTTTTGCGTTTTGACCCTGCATCAAAGCAGCGGGAACCAGCAACAATAAAACCAAGTATTTCCGTAACTGTTTCATATTCTGTCTATTGTATTTGAGCTTTTTGAGCCATTTTCTTTTTTGAATGCATTAAGATAATCGGAACAAAGCAGATGGTCGTGATACCGGCGGCAATCAGGAAATCGTCTTTTATTCCCTGGATGAACGCTTGCGAACTGATATGCGACATCAGGATGCTTTGGCTTTGTTTGGTTGCCGAAGCCAACGATGAACCAGCATTGTGTTGAATATACGTTGTCAGGTTGCGAGCCGTGTTCTGAAAAACCTGAGAGCCAGACTGAATGGAACCACCAAAAACCTGAGCATGGAAATTCACACGAGCGGCCAGCAAAGTCGACAATAAAGCCACCCCCATACTTCCACCGATCTGACGAACCGTATTGCTGATACCCGATGCCTGAGCCATCTTGTCGCGAGGGATGGAGGAAAGCGATAAGGAACTCAACGGAGTGAATATGAGACCCATACCAAATCCGCGAAGGTACAGCGTCGTCATAATGAACGAATGTTCCGTTAGAAACGACAGGTTGGAATTCAGGTAAAAACTGAAAATCAACAAACTAATGCCAATGAACAAGGGGATTTTCGGGTTTACCTTATCGGAGAATCTGCCGGCAATTGGAGAAATGAAACCTTGTATAATGCCGACAGGCAGAAAAACCGAACCCGATTGCAAAGCGGTGTAGCCCATTGAATTCTGAAGGTATAACGGGAGCAGGAAGGTGCTTCCGAACATGCCCATACCAAACAGGAGCATAATGGCATTGGCCAATCCAAAATTACGGTTCTTCAGCAAGCGCAAATCGAGCAAGGGATAATCCGTAGTGAATTCCTGAATGAGAAAGACTGTCAACGCTATGCCGGATATGGCAAAACAGGCCAAAATGTACGGAGCGTGCCAGCCTGCCGAATTGGTTGCGGCATTCCCTTCGGACAAAGCATAAAGCAACAACGGTAAAAAGATGATGACCGAAATAAATCCGATATAATCGAACTTGCGGGCGGTTGGATGAATGAATTCACGTTGAATGATCATGGTGAATGCCAGAGCAACGATTCCGACCGGCACATTGACATCAAAAATCAATTGCCAGCTGAAATTATCGACCAGGTAGCCACCAATCATCGGTCCGAACGACACGGAGGCGGCCGAAGCAATGGCCCAAAATCCCAATGCCAGCCCACGTTGATGCGGTGGAAACTCGCGGGTGATGATGGCCATGCCCAGCGGCTGAACGGCACCTGCACCCAATCCCTGAATGATTCTGGAAAGGATCAATGTCGTTTCATCGTTGGACAAACCACATAACAGAGAACCAAGTGTAAATAGGAACAATCCCCAGAAATACGTTTTCTTATAGCCGAACTTGTCAGCCAACCAACCCGAAGCTGGCAACATGACCGCCATGGAAAGCATATAAGCCGTAATCACCCACTGAATGGTGGACAGCCCAACCCCGAAGGACGACATGATCTTAGGCAAACTCACGTTCACAATGGTACTGTCGAGTACCGCCATGAACGTTCCGAGCATGACATTACCCAATACGAACCATTTATAATACCGGTTTTTGGGGTGAAACAAGGAATCACGGGTTCGCAGTTTTCGGCGAATCCGGTGCGATCTTGAAACTGATTTCATCCCTTAGCGTTCGATTTTTACCACTGCAGACATTCCTGTCATCAAGCGGAAGGAAGACACTTTCTCACCACTTTCAACGCTGTCGATGGAAATCTTGATTGGAACGCGCTGGGTCACTTTTGTAAAGTTTCCAGAAGCATTGCTAGCCGGAATCAGCGAAAACTGGGATGCCGTGGTCGAACCAAGCAGAAATATTTTTCCGGTAAAGGTCACACCCGGATACGTATCCAAGGTGAAATTCGCCGATTGGCCCAAATGCAGTTCGCCCATTTTGGTTTCTTCCAAATAAACCATCACCCAAAATTTAGAATTGTTGTTGATGGTATAAATGGATTGACCCGGATTGGCAATATCGCCCGGAAGCAACCAGCGTTTTGCAACCACACCGTCCACCGGTGCATACAATTTTGTATTTTTCAATTGTGTGTTGATCAGCTCAATCTGTGTCTGAGCAGATGCAACGGACACTTCAGCACTCTTTATCTGTGTTTTGGAGACTGAAACCTGTGCCTGGGCGGCAGCATATTGTGCCTGAGCAGTTTCAAGCCCCTTTTTCAGATGTTCAAATTGTTCTTTCGTTTGTACACCGCCCGAATATTGCGTTTTAGCCCGGTCGAAATCTTCCTGTGCACGTTCCACATTGATTCGCTGAATGTCGATGCTCTTCAGGTCAAATTCATACTTAGCCTCTGCTTGCGACTTACCAGCCTGTGTCTGAAGTTTGCCGGAAAGAACTTGCTGTTTTTGTGCCATCAAATCCGTACTGTCCAGTTCAGCCAGCAGTGCGCCTTGTTTGACAGAGTCGCCTTCCTGTGCATAAGCCTTGACGATACGCCCCATTATTTTGGGACTGACGGTCACAATATCGGAAGTCACCAATGCGTCATCGGTTTTGATGAATTTCGAATAACCTATGTACCAATATATTCCACCGGTTAAAACCAATGCAAGAACAATTACCAGCGGAATGTACTTCTTCCAATCCATTTTCTTTTTTGTTGTCATACCTACTACCTATTAATCCATTATTTCGTTTAAAATAGCTCTCACTTTTTGCGTCGATTCAAGCAATTCCGCTATTTTCTGCGGATCAAGCTGCTTGATCCGTTGCAGCATGTCTTCGCTCACATCCTGAGCAATCTTGTCATGATTTTCTTTACCTTTTTCAGTCAATCGGATATTGATGATTCGTCTATCGTTCGGATCATCCAGCCGTTCCACCAAGTTTTCGGCAATCAGCTTGTCAATCTGAGCCGTGACATGCGGCTTCGGTATTTGAAGCCTACATCCAATTTCGGACATCGTGAGCATCTCGTTTCGGTAAACAAGCTTTAGAACCCACCATGAAACAGGGTTCAACGCTGTCCTTGTCCGAATGGAATGTCTCAAAACCCGTGAAAGCAGAGGGCTGATGAAAAACAAATTATCGACGATTTTTTCAACCGGAGTTGCATCCTTTTCATTCATGGAGTGGCGCTTTTGAATTTGGTTACAAAATTATAACTATTTCCATAATATAACTAATTTATACAAAAAAACACCTGCAAACTTTGTCTGCAAGTGTTTTATAAAGCACTTTCATTGCCGATGAAATTCCCCTTTTTTACAAAATACCTTTGCTTCAAATACAAAGATTCTAAATGTGGAATGCCTTTTTCAAATTGGTTACCCTTTTCAACCTGTAATGAATATAAAGGAGAATGGCTGAAACCGGTAAAACAGAAACCATAACAACCATGCTCCATAGAAATTTCAGTTGCTGTTGAGTATGCAACATGATGATGCCTTCAATACACATACATATAATTCCAGATGCAATTAAGGAATAAGCAATAATGTTGATCCCCTTTTGTTTCGATTTTCGTATCAAAAGCGCTAAAAGGAATACGACGAGGCAAATAAAGAAAATTATGGGGATTCCTAATTTTAAACCACTGTCTATATGCTGATTATACAGGTCAAGCAAAAACAGTAATAGAGAGGTACTGACAAAACATCCTGAGAAAAGCAAAAAAAGTCGTTTTTGCACAAAAATGATCAAAGAGAGGTCAATCAACAGGATGAACCCAATGGTCATGGTGTATTTAGACCAGGTGATTTGCCTGGAAACAAGCAGGTCGATGATTAACGTAATGACAACGCACGAAACCAGTACAAAAGCGGCCAATTCCCAAACGACTTTTCGTTGTTGACTTTTAGTCAGTTCCTCAAAATTGTATGCCTCCATTTTGTTCACGTTGAGCTCTTTATTGTTGATGTCTTTGCGACTCATCACTACTGGTGTATTGCTTTTGTGTCCGCATAACGGGCAGAAATTCATTTCAGCATCCAGTTCTACTCCACAATAATTACAAACTTTCATTTTTTTATTAATTAGTTGTTATTTTTACATGAAGCCCTTCTTTTACAAGAAATTGAACAAACCTCTTTTCAAATTCCTTCGTTTTCACTATACTGCAAAAACTGATTACGAGTTTATCGTTCAAACAAATAACGCCACAACACATTTTTATCAGTTTATTTGGAGGTGGCGGGGTTAATAAAAAACAATCTATTTGCTCAGCCAGTTGCTCTGGGAAATGTATTGCCCCCATATTGGTTAGTGTCCCACTGTATTGATTGCTACCCAACGCATAGTAAATGTACTTCATGAAAATGCTCTTCACAAAAAGCGGAATGCTTCTGACCAGGATATTGCGTTCGCCACCGACATTAAGAGCCAGGATCTTGTTCACAAGCTTCTTATCTGTTTCCAACTGCATTTGATGGTAAACGGTCTTTAAAATTTCATCGAATGTATAATGTCCCAAACTCAGGTCGATTTCTGGCATTACGAACAAGGTAAAGTTTCGCATGGTTTCTGAAGGGTACAGTTTCCTAAGGTTTAAGGGCACCTCAATGGCAATCTTTTTGTGTTTCCTGTGCTTGCTGCCAGCGGGTAAACTTTCCCAGATATCCTGAAGTACGGAGAAATAAACTGCTGTGAGATACTCGGTGATGCTAACTCCTTTTTCTTTGGCTTTGACCTTTAATTCAGAGGCAGAAACAATGGCATACAGCACATCGAAACGAGGTTTCATTCGGAGAGCGAATGGCAAATGAAATGCCCTGGGCCGTTTTTCCAAAGCCGGAACATCCTCTTGGAAATACCGGTTATAAGCATCTTCAAACTCTTCTTGATTTGGCGTTGATTCCGCTTTGATATACTTGAAATTTGATGGTTTTTCAATCCCTGTCAGTTCAAAATAGGTAACCAGCAATGTCTTGAAATATTCAAAAGAACCTCCGCCATCAGCCAACATGTGGGAAAATTCAACACTGAGTGTGTTGTTGATAGCCAAAATTCTGAAAAGGAAACCGTCCTTACCAAATCTTCGGCAGAGGCCCTTATTATCTACTTCAATCGATGTTAGAGAATCTGCCGATTCCAAATAGTACCAGAATAAACCCTTTTTTAAATGCACTTTATAAAAGGGAAAACGCGGTTCGATGGTCCGCACGGCTTTAAAAAGGCAGTGAATGTTGATCTTGGTTTTTAAATTTGCTGAAATCCGAAAGACAGAGGTGACTTCGTCGGTCGTGATGGCAGGATAAATTTTAGCTGCGTTATCGAGCGGGTACCAAAATTGTTCCATTTTTCATGTCTTTTAAATCAAGGTAAATCTATACAAAATATTTGTAACTTTCAGTACACCGTACAATTTCGATCTATGAGTCCACTCCGAAAAGTCCTAAATTACCGCATCTTAAATTAATCATTGTTAAACTATGTTATAATATCAGCTAAAGCATCATAATATCAACACTATAAGTTGCCGTTGCCGATCATTTTCACTATATTCGTCCCATAACCAAATGAAAGACGCGTATGTTCAAGGAATCCGATAAAAACACCCAGTCCGACCTGTTTGGCAGCATGTCCTGCGTGCTTGTTGGCAAGGCGCTCAAGGTCTTCAAGGGATCCAGCTCCAAAACCGATGAATACCGGGTACTAATTTTTACAAAAAAGCACTTTTTGGAGTGGACTCAACTATTGATAAATATGAAAAAAATATTATTTACAACCGTATTGTTTTGTAGTCTTTTACTTTCAGTCAAAGCTCAGTATTCAACACTAAATGCCCACTCCCATAATGATTATCAACAGAGTGTCCCATTCTTTCTGGCTTATAATAGTCATTTTGGATCAATAGAAGCAGATATTTGGGCTGTTGACGGTGATCTTTTTGTTGCTCACAACAGGTCTGAAATTAAACCGGACAGATCGTTGGACGCACTCTATATTCTTCCGATTGTAAAATTATTCAGGAAAAATGGAGGAAAAGCATGGAGTGATAATCCTTCAACTTTTCAATTATTAGTTGAATTGAAAACCGCAGTTGAGCCGACTCTCTCTCTCTTGGTTGAAAAACTGAAAAAATATCCCGATGTTTTTGATTCGAATGTGAATAAAAATGCAATTAGAGTTACAATAACAGGGAACTTGCCAGAACCAAAACAATTTAGCAATTATCCATTATTTATTTTTTATGACGGGAATTTAAAAAAGAAATATAACGATCAGGAGCGTAAAAGACTTGCGTTATACAGTAAAAATTTAAAAGATTTAATCTCATGGAATGGTCATGGAACGATTCCTGAAAAAGACGAAATAAAACTAACCCAAATTATTGATTCGGTACATAGCCTGACAAAAAAAATAAGATTCTGGAATGCTCCTGATACACCTAATGCTTGGAAAACCTATATGAATTTAAGGGTTGATTTCATTAATACCGACCATATAAGAGAGCTGTCAAATTTTCTTATGAATAAAAAAGACTAAATTATAATTTCCCCCGAATTTAGGACAGCTGCCTAAGGTGTAAAACAGTTCCATTTATACACCTAAAAACAGTAGAATTAGGCGCAGAACAATTTCAGCGGAGTTGAAAGCCAAAGTGGCAATTGAATCTATAAAGGGGTTAAAAACAATTAGTTAGATTTCGAGTATTTACGAGGTTCATCCGAATCAAGTGAGCACTTGGAAGAAGCAATATCTGTACAGTGCCATTGATACATTCAGTAAACCGAATATCCCAGAGGTAAGGCAAAAGGAACAAGAAACGGATAATCTTTATCGCAAGATCGGTCAATTGGAGATCGAGAATGCGTTTTTAAAAAAAAAGTGGCGTCAAATTCAGGGCAAGTGAGTCGGCGTTTGATGGTGGAACCGCACTACATAAATTGTATTTATCGCCTCAGGTACGATATTCCGAAGATATCGAAATCTCATGTTTTTGTAATCGTGATTTCACCTTGATTTCACCAAAAAAGAAAAGGCACCTGAATCTTACTTCAAGTGCCTCATTTTCAAGTAGCGAGGCCCGGGATTGAACCGGGGACCTCATGATTATGAATCATGCGCTCTAACCAGCTGAGCTATCTCGCCATCATTTTTGAAAAGAGCGACAAAGATAGTGCTTTTCCAGTTATACGCAAATGCCCGTTTTCATTTTTTTAGCAAGGCCCGGTTTTTCTTGCGGTCTTATGACTTTTTTGCGCTATTTTTGCAGTCCAAACGCAACGTTCCATGCTAGGCATCAAAAGGCTACATACTTACGTACTGACCAGCTTCTTACCCGTCTTCTTCATGACCTTTATGATCAGCAATTTCATATTGGTGATGCAGACGTTGTGGCGGTATATAGAATATCTGGTGGGCAAGGGGCTGGATATGGCGGTTTTCGGCAAATTCGTCTGGTATGCTTCACTGAACTTGGTTCCCATGTCGCTGCCGCTGGCCGTGCTGCTTGCATCGCTGATGACGTTCGGGAATTTCGGAGAAAAGCTGGAGCTTCTGGCCATGAAGGCAGCAGGGATTTCCTTGTTCAAAATTATGAAGCCGCTCATCGTACTGATGGTTTTCATCAGCATCGGAGCCTTTTATTTTCAGGACCAAGCCATGCCCAAAGTACAGGTGAAACTGATGACGTTGCTGGCTTCCTTTAAGCAGAAATCGCCCGAACTGTCTATTCCGGTAGGTGCATTTTACTCTGAAATTCCGGGTGTAACCTTGTATGTCCGGTCCAAGGACGTCGAAAAGAAACTGCTGAACGACATTGTCATCTATGATTTTTCACAAGGCTATGAAAATGCGGCGGTGACGTTGGCCGATTATGCCACGCTCAAATTCACTGACGACAAAATGAACCTGATCTTCACGCTGCACAACGGCGAAGGGTTCAGCAATTTCAGCAACCAACAGGCCTCCGCGGCCAACATCCCTTACCGTCGGGAAAGTTTCCGAACCAAGCAAATCATTCTGGATTACGACGGCAATTTCAACATGGTGGATGAATCGAACTTCAACTCCATGCATTTCAGCAAGAATACGAAAGAGTTGAGCGTCATCATCGATTCAGTGGGCGGACTACTCGACAGCCTCGCCCTAAAAACGGAAGAATCCTTCACACAGCGAAAATACATGGGGAGGGATCTGGATAACGGACACAAACTGATTGAACCAGAAGTAATCAAGAAAAAGTCAACGGTAAAGCCGTTTTTTCCGAAAATGGACAGTCTGATACGGAGTTTGAATCAGGATGCCTTGCGAAACCTCACCCAACGAGCAGAAAACAACGTTGCCGATATTCGTAATGATTTGGAATACAAGCAGATTGCCGTAGCGAACGAAACGTATCAGTTCCGTCGCAGCAGCATTGAGTTTCACCGTAAATTCACCTTATCCATTGCCTGTCTGATTTTCTTCTTTATCGGAGCACCCTTGGGCGCCATCATCCGAAAAGGCGGTATCGGGTTACCTGCTGTGATTTCAGTATTGCTTTTCATATTTTATTACATGATTGACGTTGCTGGATACAAAATGGCCCGCGACGGTCTGTGGCAACCCGTTTTGGGTGGTTGGATCAGTTCAGCGATACTATTTCCGCTTGGATTGTTCCTCACGTATAAAGCCGTCAAGGATTCTCAGATCCTAAACGGTGATGCATACATCAATTTTATTAAAACCTGGCTGAATCCCAAACGCATGTACAAGCATGCCAAGGTTTGGATCCGCCATAAAAAACAACACCATGAGTGACTTTAAACTGAACAGTATAGAAGAGGCAATTGAAGAAATTGCAAAAGGACACATCATCATTGCCGTAGACGACGAAGACCGTGAAAATGAAGGCGATTTCATCACCTCGGCTGAACTGATCACACCCGAGAAGGTGAACTTCATGATCACTTATGGCCGTGGTGTCTTGTGTGCGCCCATTACGGAAGAACGCTGCGCCGAACTGGACCTGGAAAAACAAGTTTCGACCAACACGTCCCTGCTGGGAACCCCGTTCACTGTAACGGTAGACTTATTGGAAGGCTGTGCCACAGGCGTTTCCGCTCAAGACAGAGCCATGACCATTCGGGCGTTGGCCGACCCGAACACCAAGCCCGAGGATCTGGGTCGCCCAGGGCACATCAGTCCGTTGTATGCCAAAAGCAAAGGCGTGCTGCGCCGTGCAGGGCATACCGAGGCTTCCATCGACTTGTGCCGTATTGCAGGCCTGAAGCCTGCTGCTGCACTCATTGAAGTGATGAACGAGGACGGCACCATGGCCAGAATGCCCGAACTGATGGCAATGGCCAAACAGTTCAATCTGAAAATCATTACGATTCAAGACCTGATTGCTTATCGACTCAAACAGGAATCGTTGGTTGAAATGGGTGCCAGGGTTAACATGCCGACCAAATACGGCATGTTCCACCTGATACCGTTCAAGCAGCTTTCCAATGGTCTCGAACATGTGGCGTTGGTCAAAGGTGTATGGGAACCGGATGAGTCCATTCTAGTACGCGTACACTCTTCCTGCCTAACAGGTGACATCCTGGGCTCCATGCGTTGCGAATGCGGCGAACAACTGCACAAAGCGATGCTGGCCATCGAAAAAGAAGGCAAAGGCGTACTCGTTTATATGAACCAGGAAGGCCGCGGCATCGGGCTGATGAACAAAATCATGGCCTACAAACTGCAGGAAGAAGGCATGGACACCGTCGATGCGAACATCCACCTTGGATTCAATGCAGACGAGCGCGATTACGGTGTTGGAGCACAAATTCTGCGCGATTTGGGTGTAAGTAAAATGAAGCTGATGACCAACAATCCGGTAAAACGCATCGGATTAGAAGCTTATGGCCTGACCATCACCGAAAACGTACCCCTCGAAGTGGAACCCAACCAATACAACGCGTATTACATGAAAACCAAGAAAGAACGCATGGGGCACACCCTTAAAAATATTCTTTAACTGAAACAATAGACGACATGACCCTCAAACACCTGAAATTGACGCTGCTGGCGTTGCTGTTAGTTCCTATGACGCTTTTTGCCGCCGGCAAGGTCAAGGAGAAAAAAGAACGCGATATCCTTTCGATGATCTCCAAAAATGATCCAGCATATTTGTTTTGCTACTTCACCGGAAACGGCGCTGACGGTTTGCATCTGATGTACAGCCTGGATGGGCTGGCTTGGCGTAACCTCAATGGCGGTAAATCCCTGCTTACCCCGACCGCTGGTGTATCCAAACTGATGCGGGATCCCAGCATCGTTCAGGATGCCAACGGTGTGTTTCACATGGTCTGGACCAGCGGATGGACCGAAGGTTGCATTGGTTATGCATCGTCAAAAGACCTGATCAACTGGTCGGAACAAAAGACGCTTCCCGTCATGGCGTACGAACCGACCACCCGGAATACCTGGGCTCCCGAGCTGTTCTACAACAAGCCTTCCAAAACGTTTTACATCATCTGGGCGTCCACCATACCTGGTAAATTTCCTGAAAACGGAACAGCCGAGGATGGTTACAACCACCGGATCTATTACACCACCACACAGGATTTCGTAACGTTCAGCAAGACCAGCCTATTCTATGACCCGGGCTTCAATTGCATCGACGCCTTCCTGTTAAAGAAAAGCGGCACCTACTACATGTTCATCAAGAATGAAACGAAGGAACCTGTGGAAAAGAACATCCGCATGGTGGCTTCCAAAAAAATCACCGCTTTTCCGAAACCTACTGCTGAACCCTTCACCGGAAAGCAATGGGCTGAAGGCCCTACAGCCATTCAGATCGGCAAATACACGTATGTTTACTGGGACAAGTACCAAGATAAAAAATACGGGGCAGTTCGTTGTAAAAACCTGAACAAACCGGTCTGGGAAGACATCACCGATATGATCCGTTTCCCGGCAGGCGTTCGTCATGGAACAGCCTTCAAAGTATCGGATGCCGTGTTGATTGGCCTTCAGCACTTGGATCAAAAAGCTGATTAATCGCTGTACGATCAAAAAAACTGTCAGCAAACAGCGCAAATTCCGTGACAAATGACTATTTTTATAACGTATGACCTAACATAATAAACTAAACGTATGAACCCTGTTTCCGAGCGCTTAGCAGCCCTCTCGCCTTCCGAGACACTGGCGATGTCACAAAAGAGCAACGAATTGAAAGCTCAAGGTATTGATGTGATCAACATGAGTGTCGGTGAACCCGATTTCTTCACCCCAGACCACATTAAAGACGCTGCCAAACAGGCCGTTGACGCCAACTTTTCGTTTTATTCCCCTGTTCCCGGGTATCCTGCATTGCGCAATGCCATCGTAGCCAAACTTCAACATGAAAACGGTTTGGATTATAAACCGGAGCAAATCGTTTGTTCCAACGGAGCCAAACAGGCCGTATGTAACGTATTGCTTTGCATCATCAATCCTGGTGATGAAGTGATTGTGCCCGCACCCTACTGGGTCAGCTACGTGGAAATGGTAAAACTGGCCGAAGGCACCAATGTGATTGTCAGTGCCGGCATCGAGCAGGATTTCAAAATCACACCCGCTCAGTTGGAAGCTGCCATCACGCCTAAAACCAAAGCCATCATCCTTTGCTCTCCGTCCAACCCGACCGGTAGCGTTTACAGCAAGGAAGAACTCAAAGGTTTGGCCGATGTGCTGGTCAAATACCCCAACATCATCATCCTTTCCGACGAAATCTACGAACACATCAACTATGTAGGCAAACACACCAGCATTGCTGAATTCGATAACATCCGTGACCGTGTGGTCATCATCAATGGTGTTTCAAAAGCATACGCGATGACCGGCTGGCGTATTGGCTGGATTGCTGCTCCCCAGTGGATCGCTTCTGCCTGCAACAAACTGCAGGGTCAGTACACTTCAGGACCATGTTCCGTATCCCAGAAAGCTAGTGAAGCGGCTTATACTGGAACGCAAGAACCCGTAGTTCAGATGCGTGCCGCCTTCAACCGTCGTCGTGACCTCATCGTGGATTTGGCTCGCCAGATTCCCGGACTGAAATGCGCGAAACCCGAAGGTGCCTTCTACATCTTCCCCGAAGCCGATTCTTACTTCGGCAAATCCTTCGAAGGACGCACCATCGGCGATGCAGGCGATCTGGCCATGTATCTGCTGGAAGTCGGCCACGTAGCTGCAGTCGGCGGGACCGCTTTCGGCGCTCCCAAATGCATCCGTTTCTCCTACGCCACTTCCGACGAAAACATCGTGGAAGCCATGCGTCGTGTGAAAGAAGCGTTGGGCAAGCTGTCCTAAGGTTTTTAAAATCTCAATTTTGAAAGAAGTTGTCTCACAAGGACAGCTTCTTTTTTTGTTTAACAGTTTGGTTTCCAATTCGTGACTCAGTGCGTCACGAATTGATAGTAATCGTATTATGTATCGAAAAAGATACGCCCCACATAAAAAGATTCTGTCACAAAAGGACAGCCTCTTTAGTTTTTGTATCTTCGCTTTATGAATAGCTCGGATAAAATCGTCGAATGTGTTCCCAACTTCAGTGAAGGCAGGGACGAAGCCAAGATGGAACGGATCATCGATTGCTTTCGGGGTGTGGACGGTGTCAAGCTGCTGGATTACAGCAACGATGTCAGTCACAATCGAATGGTGATCACGGCTGTCGGTTCGCCCGAGCTCATGAAGAATGCCGTAGTGAATGCCATCGGCACGGCCGTTCGCGAAATAGACCTGAACCATCACCACGGGGAGCACCCCCGCATGGGTTCCGCCGATGTGGTTCCGTTCATTCCGATCCGAAACATAACGATGGACGAAGCTGTTCAGTTGGCCAAAGAGGTGGCAGCTGAAGTCGCCTCCAAATTTGATTTACCCATTTATTTATACGAAAAAGCCGCCAGCGCACCCCATCGGGAAAACCTGGCCGACGTTCGCAAAGGGCAATTCGAAGGGCTGTCTAAAAAAATGGAGGATCCGCTGTGGAAGCCTGACTTCGGGCCTTCAACACCCCATCCAACAGCCGGAGCAACCATCATCGGCGCCCGTAACTTCCTGATCGCCTGGAACGTCAACCTGAACACTGACAATCTGGAAATTGCCAAAGCCATCGCGAAAAAAATACGCTTTTCAAGCGGTGGTTTCCCTTGTGTCAAAGCGTTGGGCATTTATCTGGCTGACAAGGGTCAAGCGCAAGTTTCCATGAATTTGACAGACTTCACGCAAACATCGATGCATCAGATTTTTGACTGCATCCGCGAAGAAGCGGCAAGTCGCAGTGTGAGCATTGCCTGCAGTGAAGTTATCGGCATGTTGCCCCTGGAAGCCATAGTCGATTCAGCCGTTCATTATCTCCAAATCGTGGATTTCACCTCTAATCGCATTCTTGAAAACCGCCTGCTAGAATAATGGACAGCAAGCTATTGCAAACCCTTTGCTTTGCTGTTGCTGGTATTCGCATCAACATTGACTGGCATTGGGATGGATCTAACAACCGTACTCTTAAATTGGAAAATACAGCCCAATTGAATAAAGCAGGCATATTGGTGTTTCTTTTATGGCATCCGGTGTATTTGGACCGGTACCAAGCAACGCGCCAAAACCAATTTGGGCAGTGAAGATTCTTTTGGCACGATACACAAATGTAGGTCCGATTCGAGATTGCATAAAAGCGTCTCCAACTCCCTGATGCCAATAGGCTAATGATAAGAAAGAAGTGTTTATACCTGGTTTCAGATGGTAATTCAACCCAAATCCATAACCGAACATTCCCATTCCAGCCTGAATCCCGATTCGTTCAGTCATAAGTATTTCAAGATCTGCACCAATCAGGGAACCACCGCCTTGAAGGACTCCGAAAGTTAGGGCTTTTGTCTTAAAGTCTATCGATGGTGTCGATTTGGTCAAAAAGGTGGTATAAACCGTATCCACAACATTTTGTGCAAATAAGAAAGTGGTTGCAAAGCAACAGACAACAAACAGAGTGATTTTTTTCATAAAGCTAGAATAAGGATCGTATATTAATCGTTGATTGATTGGTCCAAATATATTGATTTTTTACGAATATTTAATTATCCGATAATCCATTTACCGAGATAATTTTCAAGACATTTTTTTGCGTCCTCCAACTTGTCTTCCCAGTGCTTCAGCGAATTTTGGCCAATAACGTCTGTTATGTATTTGACAGCCAGAAAAGGAATGTTCAATTGTTTGCACGCTTGTGCCGATCCAAAGGCTTCCATGTCAAAAACATCGGCATGAAGGCCGGTAGAGGTTTCTTCTCGGTCCGTTTGAAACGTATCGCCTGTCGAAACGCATCCGTTTACATCAGCGCGGAGGTTGAAAGGAGCCAGTTCAGCCGAGAAATCACATTCGAAGGGCACGCCCAGATAGGCGATTTTTTCCAAGTCCCTGTCCAGGAAGCGACTGCATACCATAATATCCCCCACTTGATGATGCAATGTTCCCGCAGAACCTACAGCCATCACCAGGTCTGGTTTCAGAAGAAGAACGGCTTCATAGGTATGTAAGGCAGCCGCGACTTTTCCGACGCCGGTTTTACAGAAAAAAGTTCATATCCGGGGATTTGCCAGTGCCCGCGTTCAGCCTCTAAAGCGTAGGTAATCAGTATCTTCATGGGGAGATGTATTTTGTCGGATTTGTGGATGCAAAACTACGGATTTTGTAGTGAAAAACGTACCTTTGTTTACCAATCGAAACATTTTGGACCTTAAACACTAGACAATATGAACAAACAGATTCAAGAAATCGCCCAGCGCCTCGGCGGTTTGCGCGACATCCTGGAGATCAGTGTGGCAGAAATGGCCGACGTCTGTCACATTTCCGAAGAAGAATATGTAGGATATGAAACTGGGAAAAAGGACATTCCCGTGAGCGCCCTCCAAAACATTTCCCGCCATTTTAACGTGGAACTTACCGCTTTGCTTTTTGGTGCAGAACCGAATGTTTCCACTTATTTTCTGACGCGCGCCGGGCAAGGCACCGCCATGGAACGCAGCAGCGCTTACAAATATCAGTCGCTGGCTGCCGAATTCGCTCATCGCAAAGCCGATCCGTTTGTGGTGACGGTGGAACCCAAACCAGAAAATACGCCCATTCACCTGAACAGCCACGACGGACAAGAATTCAATTTCGTGCTCGAAGGCAGCATGCAAATATGCATTGACGGCAAGAATCTGATTTTAAATCAAGGTGACAGCCTTTATTTCGACGCCACCAAACAACACGGCATGAAAGCTCTGAACGATGCTCCCGTCAAATTCCTGGCCATCATTTTCTAATCACACCACACTGTACTAATATGATCGAGAAGTATCTGAAACAGACGAAGTTCACCGATTTCGAGGACTTTAAGAAGAATTACGAACTCATAGTTCCAGAAGATTTTAATTTTGCCTACGACGTCGTGGACGAATGGGCCAGGATCAACCCGGATAAACGCGCGCTGCTCTGGACCAACGACCAGGGTGCGAGCAAAACCTACACCTTTGGAGAAATCAAGGAAATTTCCGACCGCACGGCAGGCTATTTCAGCTCCCTCGGCATTGTCAAGGGCGACATGGTTATGGCCATCCTCAAACGCAGGGCTGAATTCTGGTTCACCATCATCGCGCTGCACAAGATCGGTGCCGTCATCATCCCAGCTACACACTTGCTTACCAAAAAAGACATCATTTACCGAGCCAATGCCGCCGACATCAAAGCCATCGTTTGCGACGGAGACGAATTAGTCATCCGACACATTAACAATGCGCTGCCCGAATCTCCATCCATCGAGAAACTCATTTCCATCGGCCCCTTCATTCCGGAAGGCTGGGACGATTTTCACAAGGGAATCGCCTCTGCCAAACCCTTTGAGCGGCCTGCCGAACCCACCAAAAACAGTGATCCGCTCATCGTTAGCTTCACATCAGGCACCACAGGCAATCCCAAGATGGTCATACTCGACAGCATCTACCCCTTGGCACACATCATCACTGCTTCCTATTGGCACAACCTTCGCGAAGACAGTCTGCACCTGACCATTGCCGATACCGGTTGGCTGAAAGCGGTTTGGGGCAAACTCTACGGCCAATGGATAGCCGGAGCTACCGTTTTCGTCTATGACCACGAAAAGTTCACCCCTGCCGACATGCTGGCCATGCTGGAAAAACACCAAGTAACATCCTTGTGTGCACCCCCCACCATTTTCCGATTTCTCATTCGAGAAGACCTCACCAAATACGACCTTTCCAAACTGGAATGGTGCACCATCGCTGGCGAAGCGTTGAATCCGGAAGTGTACAACCAATTCTACAAACTCACCGGCATCAAGATGCGCGAGGCTTATGGCCAAAGTGAAACGACTGTCATTGTCGTCACTACTCCTTGGGTGGAACCAAAGCCTGGATCTATGGGTTTGCCCAGCCCGCAATACGATGTTGATCTGATCACACCGGATGGTCGCTCTGCCGAAGCCGGTGAACAGGGTCAAATCGTCATTCGATACGGCGAGAAGTACCCGGTTGGCCTATTCAAAGGGTATTACCGCAACGAAACCCTCACCAACGAAGCCATGAAGGAAGGCGTTTACTACACCGGTGATTTGGCTTGGAAAGACGAAGACGGTTATTACTGGTTCGTTGGTCGCGCTGACGATGTCATCAAAAGTTCCGGCTACCGCATCGGCCCGTTCGAAGTGGAAAGCGCCCTGATGACCCATCCGGCCATCGTAGAATGCGCCGTGACCGGTGTTCCTGACGAAATTCGTGGTCAGGTTGTTAAAGCTACGTGTATCCTGGCCAAAGACTGGAAAGACAAAGCCGGCGACGCCCTCGTAAAGGAATTGCAGGATCATGTGAAAGAAGTGACCGCCCCTTATAAATATCCGCGCCTCATCGAATTCGTGGACGAACTGCCCAAAACCATCAGCGGAAAAATCCGCCGTGTAGAAATCCGTCAAAGAGATGCCAAATAAACTATGGAAAAACTGATCGTCATTAAAGTCGGAGGCAAGATTGTCGAGGAACCCGAATCCTTGCAGGCATTACTGCAGGATTTCGCCCGCATTGAGGGACATAAGGTGCTCGTTCACGGCGGAGGCCGATCTGCCACGCAGGTTGCCGCCAAACTCGGCATCGAAAGCCAGCTGGTGAACGGCCGCCGCATTACGGATGCTGAAACCTTGAAAGTAGTGACCATGGTTTATGCAGGCCTGGTGAACAAGAACATCGTGGCCGGCTTGCAGGCGTTGAATGTCAACGCCTTGGGTCTGACCGGTGCCGACCTCAACTACATGCGTTCCGAAAAACGTCCGGTTGGCGAAGTCGATTACGGTTTCGTCGGTGATGTCAAGGAAGTACAGTCGGACATTCTCGCTGGTCTGATCCATCAAGGAGTTGTTCCCGTTTTGGCTCCGCTGACCCACGACAAGAAAGGCAACATGCTGAACACCAACGCCGACACCATTGCCGGCGAAGCAGCCAAAGCACTAGCCAAACATTTCGATGTCACCCTGATGTACTGCTTCGAGAAAGAAGGCGTCCTGATGGATTCCGATGACGACAACAGCGTCATTCCTCAAATCACCCGCGAAATCTTCGCCAATTACGTGAAAAGCGGCATCATCCAAGGTGGTATGATCCCCAAACTGGAAAATGCCTACGAAGCTATCGATGCTGGGGTGAAGGAAGTCATCATCACCAAGTCCTCCACTATTTTCAAGGGAGGCGGAACAAGGGTCGTTTGATTGAGGCTCCTCGCCGCAAGCAGCGGGGAATGTGCGCCCGGAATTCGAACACCTGCAGATTCGCCCATTTCTAGCCTGATTAACCACTTAAATTTATAGCAACAGAGGCTGCTCGATCATCGGGCAGCCTCTGCTTTTTCTTTATGTTTCAACCTTTACAGGCTATTCAACACAGTTTTCACCATTTCCGAAATTAAGCGCCCTTCCGCTTTACCGGCCAATTGCTTGCTGGCCATGCCCATCACCTTGCCCATGTCCTTGGGACCTGCAGCGCCGGTTTCAGCAACGATGGCTTTGATGGCAACTTCCAGTTCTTCCGCGCTCATTTGTTTGGGCAGGTACGATTCCAGGATGGCAGCTTCAAGCATTTCGTTTTCAGCCAGTTCCGGACGGTTCTGTTGCACGTAGATGGTGGCGGAGTCCTTTCGTTGTTTCAGCAGTTTGGTCACAATCTTGAGAATCATATCATCGGTAATTACACCATTGGCTCCCGGAGCAGTCTTGGCTTCGATGATTTCTTTCTTGATGCCACGGACGGTCAGTTTGCGGACTTCATCTCGGGCAATCATGGCGGCTTTCAGGTCCGCATCTATTTGTTCAGCTAAGTTCATATGTTCAATTTTTAAAAATTTACACGCCCCAGGAAGTTGCTGTCCCGCTTGTTGGCAGGTTCCTGAATCAATAAATCGATTACTGCATCGTTATCCATTTGCTCATCGGTGAGCACGTAGGGTTCGTATTTCTTGTACCTCGGCGTCTTTTCGAGTTTGTTTTTGTAAAGCGTTCGCTTCCATTCATCGCGTTTCTGATTGGCTTCCTGTACTTTACGAAGTTCCTCGTCCGACATTTTTTGGGTACGTTCACCTACGTGAGGAAGATTCTGGATGTTGAAACCGGTAGCCAATAGGGTCACTTTGAGCTGATCGTCCAAGGTATTGTCGAAGGAAATACCCCAGATGACTTCCAGTCTGGAGGTGAATTTCTTCATGAATTCATTGATCTGCCCCATTTCGTGCATGAAAAGCCCTTTGGTTTCGCTGCAGGAAATGTTGAACAACACTTTCTTAGCGTTGAACACGTCGTTGTTGTTGAGCAGCGGAGAGTTCATGGCATCGGTCATGGCGTCCGAAACACGGGTTTCTCCAACACCATAGCCTGTACTCATGATGGCCACGCCACCATCTTTCATCACACGGCTCACGTCGGCGAAGTCCAGATTGATGTGACCGGGAACGGTGATGATTTCAGCAATACTCTTGGCAGCGATGGTCAGCGTATCATCGGCCTTTTTGAAGGCATCCTTGATTTCGAGATCCGGGTAAATGCGGCGAAGTTGTTCGTTGTTGATCACCAACAGCGCATCGACGTGCTTGCTCATTTCTTCCACGCCGTCCAAGGCTTGGTCTATTTTAGAATCCCCTTCCCATTCGAACGGAATAGTCACGATGCCGACGGTTAGGATGTCCATACTTTTGGCCACTTCAGCCACGACAGGAGCAGCACCTGTTCCGGTTCCACCACCCATTCCGGCCGTAATGAAAACCATACGGGTGTCATCGCTCAATGCTTTGCGGATGTCTTCCAGGCTTTCTTCGGCAGCCAGACGGGCTTTCACAGGATCATTCCCTGCTCCCAGCCCTTTGGTCGTCTCGATACCGAGTTGAAGACGGGTGGGCACTGATGAATGCAGCAATGCCTGATTGTCCGTATTGCAAAGCATGAAGGTAACATCCTGGATGCCTTCCTTGTACATGTGGTTTACCGCATTGCTTCCGCCACCACCAACGCCGATGACCTTGATAATGGTCTTTGCCACCGTGGGAAAATCAAAATCCATAATATCTTCCATAGTCGTAGGGGTGATCAGTTATCGTTGTTGAGAAATTCGGTAATGCTTCCAAAAATGTTCTTGAATCCGCCGGTTTTGGGTTCTTTGGGCGGTTTGACGTGCTTTTCCTTGACCGGTTTTTTTGCTTGCATGATCGACTTCTTAGATGGTTCCACATCAAAGCCAGGCAAGGTTGTTTCCTGACTCGCAGGGGTCTTCACAACCTCAACGACAGGTTCCTTTTCAATCACGGAAAAACAACCATCCTTGCCCTGCAAAATCAAACCGATGCAACGGGCATATTCAGGCTTACCGAACATAGCGGCAGAAGAGGCATCCAGATACAGGGAGGGATCGCCCTTACGAACGATCATACCTGTTTTGCGCGCCATCAGTTTTTTCAGGTCTGGAAGTTTGGAGGCTCCGCCAGTAATAACGATACCTGAAAGCAATTTATTGGGCTCAATGCCTGAACGGTTGATTTGAGCCCAGATGTTTTCGACAATTTCTTCGATGCGGGCAACCAGAATTTCATTCACTTCCTGGTCTTCTTTGGTGAAAGGTTCCTCGCCTTCCTGCGCTTCGAAATCCGTATAATGCAAGGCGGTACCTTTCAGCAGTTTCAGGCTTTCGGCATCTTCCTCATCGAGGTTGAGTTGCAACAGGTCCAAGGTCAGGTTTCGTCCACCGAACGGAAGCACAGAAACATAACGAACCATTTCGCCTTTATAAATGCAGATGGAAGTGGTTTCAGCTCCAAAATCGACGCACACGACGCCTTTGGACTTCTCTTCGGGCATCAGTACGGCTTCTGCTGAAGCGATGGGCCCAAGTTCCAGGTTGGCGGTCAGTTTGATGCTTTCGAAGGCGGTTTCGGTCTTTCTGGCAACATCCTCGATGCCGCCGACCACCTTGAAATGGGCGTCCACCCGTTTCGGTGTAGTACCGATGGGACTGCGGTCCAGCTTGCCATCCACTAGAAATTCCTGCTGGAAAACATCAATCTGGAAAAAATCGTCTGGCAGGTTTTCGGGAATCTGATCATTAAGTTCATCGAGATCCTTTTCTGTAAACAACTCGGCACCTGCAAATTGTGAAAATACATTCACATCCTTGGTGCGGAGCGTATAGCCATTTATACCGACATAAACATGGTTCACCACCAACGGTGGTGTCTGTGAATTGCTCAGATCTTCCTTGAGTTTACGGACAGTGCCGGCCACATCTTCAATATTGTGTACGATGCCGCGACGAATCTCAGAATCGGAAGGCATCTGTTTCATGGCAAGAATGCGGAGTGCTCCGTCCTCATCCCTTTTACCCAGGCCCGCAACGATTCTTGAACTACCAAGATCGATCGCCATTACATAATCGGCTGTTCCATTCATATCATTCCTCCTTTTTGGTGCATATTATCTGTTTCCTGTATTTGACGTTAATGCTGGAATACTTTTCCCAGCCTACTTTCGGCAACGCTTTCTGATAAAAAAGCTTCAGCCTCGTGAGTTTATCTTCCACATCATTGGGAAGACCAAACTGTATTTCATAGTCTCCGACTCTGGGAACCAAGATCCATTCTCCATTCGGTTCAACGTAAATTTGTACAATCTGTGCATCCCAGAATGGATCCTGGCGAAGCAACAGGGCCATACGGTAAAGCCTCCTGATGTGGACGGAATCCCTTATGGAACCCGATGCCACCAGCACGTTGGCGGCTGAATTGAAACTAATCTCGAGACGCTGTCCGGTGGCATCAATGTAAAAATTGCCCTGCTCCTGCATCACCCGAAGTACCGGTGAATATTGCCAGACCCGAACAATGACCTTGCCCGAATTGGTGGAAAAACATTCCACCCGACGCACCATCCGCATGACGGATACCACAAACTCGACCCGCTTGTAACGGATTTTATCGAGCCGCTGCCCGATCAGTTCAAGGTTGTTCAATTGCAGGAGATGCCTGACTTCAGGCGTGCTAACGTAGACACGATCCGTACTGTCCATGACCTGAATAACGACTTCCTTGCATTTCTGTTCACCGGGCACAGCCGAAAATTGCACGATGGCAAAAATCAGGTACGCCAGCATAGCCAAGGCCGCCAATAATCCAAGTATCTTCTTCAGCATGCTTCGTAGCGTTTTGTGAGCTCAGGCACCAGCGTATCAATACTTCCAGCACCCAAAGTTACCAAGATTTCTGGTTTCTTCTGGGTTAATAAGTCAAAAACTTTATCGAGTGAAGTCACTGTTTTTGAGGTACTCGTCACGTTGGAGAGAATCATCTCCGAAGTAACTCCGGGAATGGGTAATTCGCGTGCCGGATAGATGTCCAAAAGGATGAGATCATCGAGTTCAGACAGAACGGAAGCGAACGCATCGGCAAAATCCCGGGTACGGCTGTAGAGGTGGGGCTGAAAGATGCCGGTCACCTTTTTGCCGGGGTACAATTCCTTGATGGAACGGATGCTGGCACGCAATTCTTCGGGGTGATGGGCGTAATCGTCGATGTAAACGAAGTCATCCCGACGTACCCTGAAATCGAAACGGCGCTTGCTGCCTTTAAAGCAAGCCAAACCCGCTCTTAATTCCTCATCCGTGACACCGCTCAAATGAGCCAACGCCAAAGCCGCAACGGCATTTTCGACGTTGATGCGGATAGGAACCCCCAGTTCCATGTTCAGTATACTTCCACTTGGATAATGGAAGTCAAAAAACAGGCGACCGTTCTCATAATGCACATTTTCACCGTAGAAATCGGCGTGTTCTTCGACGCTGTAGGTATAAACTTTGGTGCCTTTCTGCAGGCGGTATTTCAGTGGAAGCCCTTTTTTGATGACCAGGCAGCCATCGGGGCGAATAAGTTCGGTGAAATGGGCAAAACTTTCCAGGTATTCCGTGTGCGTATTGTAAATATCGAGGTGATCCGCGTCCACGGACGTGATGACGGCCATATAAGGTGTTAGTTGGTGAAAGGAACGGTCGTATTCATCGGCTTCGATCACCGTCAAGTCGCTTTTGTCGCTCAGCAGCAGGTTGGTGTCGTAATTATTGGAAATTCCACCCAAAAAAGCATTGCAATCGACGTGAGATTGCCGTAAAAGATGAGCGGTCAGTGTAGTAGTGGTCGTTTTTCCGTGCGTTCCGGCAATGCAGAGACTCCTACTATCCTTGGAGACAGCACCCAGCACCTGTGCCCGCTTCAGAATCTTGTACCCGTTCTTTCTGAAAAAGCGAAGTTCGGCATGGTCTTCGGGTACGGCGGGTGTTCGCACTACGAGCGTGGTGGCAGGATTCAGGAAATCAAGTGGTATGGCAGCAGGATCCTCGGTGTAATGCACTTCGATGCCTTCCGACTCCAGCTGAAGGGTCAAAGGAGTCTGGGTGCGGTCGTAACCGGCCACCGTCTTGCCCCTGGTCTTGAAGTACCTGGCCAGGTTGCTCATGCCGATGCCGCCGATGCCGACGAAATATATATGGGAGTAGTTATAAGACATTGTTTTACACCTTTATCAGTTTAAAAATTTCATCAGCAATGCGTTCAGCCGAGTCGAGCTGGGCCAGTTTCAGGATGTTGGCGCTCAGTTTGGCAAGTTCCTCCGGCTGATGAATGAGCTTAAACGCCTGCAGAATCAGTGTTGAACGGGCTTCCGTGTCTTTTACCATCACAGCGGCATCCTCCTTAACCAGCGCCAGGGCATTTTTAGTCTGGTGGTCTTCCGACACATTGGGCGAAGGCACCAAAATGACCGCTTTCTGCAACAGGCAGAGTTCCGAAATGGAACTGGCGCCCGCTCTGGAAATGATGAGGTCGGCAGCTGCGTATGCAAGATTCATCTGATGGACGAACTCGACCACCTGTACGTTTTTCAGCGACCGATTTTCCAAACGATCCTGAATGTTTTTAAAATAGTATTTGCCGGTCTGCCAGATTACCTGGATATCGGTGGCTGCTTCGATTTCATCAAGATGCCCCATGACACTTTCGTTCAACGTTCTTGCACCCAGGCTTCCTCCGATAATCAGCAACGTCTTTTTGGCAGGATCCAGATGGTAAAAATCCTGACCGTCGGCTTTCAAATCTGAATCTGCAAGCAAATCCTGGCGCACCGGATTTCCGGTCAGTACGATCTTTTTGGCAGGAAAGAACCGCTCCATACCTGGATAGGCCACACAAATTTTGGCAGCTTTGGCGGCCAGCAATTTATTGGTGACACCGGCATACGAATTCTGCTCCTGGATCACGGTAGGTACTCCCTTCGCAGCAGCAGCCCTCAAAAGCGGTCCGCTAGCGTAACCGCCCACCCCGACCGCCACCAGTGGTTTGAAGGTTTTAATGATGCGCCTGGCTTTGAACATGCTTTTCAGCAACATATACAAAGTCTTGATGTTTTTCAACGGATGGGAACGGTCGAGGCCACGGATGGGCAGACCCACGATTTCATAGCCTGCAGCAGGAACCCGCTCCATCTCCATGCGGCCTTCCGCCCCGACAAAAAGGATTTTGACCCTCTCCGGAAAACGAGCCTTCAAGGCATTCGCGATGGATATGGCCGGAAAGATATGGCCGCCGGTGCCACCGCCTGAAACAATAATGCGAATTTCGTCCATATACTGCTGATTTTAAACGCCGTACTCCTTTGAAACATCGTGTTCTTCCACTTGAAGCGCTTCTTCTTCCGGAGTAACCTCATTGGAATCATTTTCATCCGAAACCGCAAAGCGGCTCACACTCAGTATAATACCAAAATAAATGCACGTGATGATGGTCGAAGTCCCTCCCCGACTGATTAGTGGCATGGGCTGCCCCGTCACCGGACCGGCACCGACGGCCACCAACATATTCACAAAGGCCTGCAGTCCAATCATCATCGCTGAACCCATCACCAACAGCATGGGGAAGATCTTGGTGCATTTTTTGGCTATTCGCAATCCTCGGTACATTAAAACCAAATAGAGAAATGGTATGAGCAACGCTCCAAACCAGCCCATTTCTTCGATGATTATGGCATAAATGAAGTCGGAATACGCCTGGGGCAAATAGTCTCGCTGTGTACTGTTTCCAGGAAAAACACCGGTGACCGAACCGTTCGCGATAGCCATTTTGGCGTGTGCCGGCTGATAATTGGCTTTGGTGATTTCAAAACCGGCCTCCATCACGCCTGGTTCATGCAGGTAGACACGGTTGTGCCAGGTTTCCCAGCGCGGCACCTTGTCAATTTTCGGAATCAGGAAAAGCAACAGGAAAAAAAGGCCGACGGCTACAACAACGACCAGACCAAGTCTGACAATATAGTTCCAGGGAATGCGTCCGAAAATCATTAGAACAAATACGACTATGCAAAGAAGTGCAGCCGTTGAAAGGTTTTCTCCGACTATCAAAACCGCAAAGGCTCCAGTCAAACCCAGGATGATCCAGAAGGATATCTTGAGCTGCTCCTCCGATCGTTGGCTTCTGCTCAAAATAAAGGCTGTCAGTATAATCATCGACAATTTGGCGAATTCAGAAGGTTGGAACTGGACACCAAAAAACTCGATCCAACGGGAGGCATCATTGACCCTGACCCCGATGATGGGTGTCAGTATCAGGAGAATAACCGCAATGAACAACGTAATGAATCCCAACACCGAAGCGTGTTTGTAATTGATATTATGAATAATCACCACAACCACGGTTCCCAATAGTAGAAACATAGCATGCCTCAGGATAGGTGCTGTCGTGTTGTGGGAACGGTACGTCAGGGTACTCGACGCGCTGTATACTTCAATAAGCGAAATTATACAAAGTAAAGCGAACAGTATCCAGACAATCTTGTCCCCCTTGAACAGTTGATAGACCTTTTCCATACTTTTACAGTTTTAATACACCTTGTTTAAATTGTTCACCACGGTCTTCGTAGTTCCTGAACAAATCGAAACTGGCGCAACAGGGCGAAAGCAAAACAGTATCACCTTTTTGGGCGTGTTCATACGAAAGTTGCAGGGCTTCTTCCATGGATCGTGCATCAAAAGTGGCGGGCACTTTTCCGTCGAAGAAGTCGTGAAGTAGGGCATTGTCCACACCCAGATAAATGAGCGTGTGGCATTTTTCCATCACCAGATGTTCGATTTCCGTGTAGTCGTTGCCTTTGTCGGTGCCGCCCAGAATGAGCACCACCGGTGTTGTCATCGATTCGAGCGCATACCAGCAGGAATTCACGTTGGTGGCTTTGGAGTCGTTGATGTAAGTCACTCCACGAACCACGGCCACTTTTTCGAGCCGGTGCTCCACACCTTCGAAGCTGTTGAGCGCTTCCCGGATATGCTCTTTCCGAATCTTGGTGATATTGGCTGAAACCGCTGCCGCCAGTGAGTTGTAGAGGTTGTGCGTCCCAATCAGGGCGATTTCATCTTGCTCAATCTGAAATTGCTGCTCCGGTGTATCGATGACCAACAAATGGTTTTCGATGAAAGCCTTGATGCCGGACCCTCTCTGAAGGGAAAACGGGAACTTGCGGGCACGAATCTCGCGTTTGTCCACTTCGGCACGAATCAAAGGATCGTCGTTCCAGTAAATGAAAGAATCGGTTTCTGTCATATTCTGAAGAATCCGGAACTTGGCGTCCACGTATTCCTGCATGTTGTAGTTGTAGCGGTCCAAATGGTCGGGTGTGATGTTGAGCATTATAGCAACGTCCGCCTTAAAATCGTACATATTGTCGAGCTGAAAACTACTCAGTTCCAGCACATAATAATCAAAATTCTTTTCGGCCACCTGCCAGGCAAAACTATTTCCGATATTGCCTGCCAAGCCAACATTCAATCCGCCACCCTTCAGGATGTGGTAGGTCAGCAGGGTCGTGGTGGTTTTACCATTGCTTCCGGTAATGCAAATCATCTTGGCCTTCGTGTAGCGGCCTGCAAATTCGATTTCAGAAATGAGGTGCACACCTTTTTCTTTCAACGCCTTGATGAGTGGTGCCTTGTCAGGAATGCCCGGGCTTTTCACCACTTCGTCGGCATTTAGTATCAGGGCTTCCGTATGTTGCTTTTCCTCCCAGGCAATGCCTCGTTGGTCCAGTTCCGTTTTGTATTGCGGCTTTATTTCTGACATATCCGAAACGAACACATCGAAGCCTTCTTTTTGGGCCAGAATTGCGGCACCGGTGCCGCTTTCCCCCGCACCAAGGATTACCATTCGCTTCATAATCAACGCATTTTTAAGGTTGCAATGGCCAGAACAGCCAGAATCATACCGACAATCCAGAAACGGATGGTGATTTTGGACTCCGGAATAGCCATCATTGGTTTTTGGATGATGGCATCAATACCTGAAAAACCGGCTTTTTGAAAATGATGGTGCAAAGGCGCCATCTTCAAGATTCGCTTCCCGACACCAAACCTCATTTTGGTGTATTTAAAATAATAGCGCTGCAGGAGAACAGACAAATTTTCAACCAGGAAAATACCGCAGAAAATCGGAATAAGCAATTCCTTGCGGATGATGATGGAGAAAACGGCGATGACACCACCCAGCATCAAGCTGCCGGTATCACCCATGAAAACCTGGGCAGGGAACGAGTTGTACCATAGGAAACCGATGGTTGCCCCAATGAAAGCCGCCGCATAGATCACCAACTCTTCGGTACCTGGTATGTACATGATGTTCAGGTAGGACGCCAATCGGATGTTGGACGACACGTATGCCAACACCAGGAGTACCACCCCGATGATGGCCGAAGAACCGGTGGCAAGTCCATCCAGACCATCGGTCAGGTTTGCACCGTTGGAAACAGCGGTTACGATAAAAATAACCACAATGATGAATAGGATCCAACCGGCTACCTGCTGATGTTCTTTCATTTTATGGAACAAACCGGCATAATTCATGTTGTTGTTCTTGAAGAACGGAATGGTCGTCTTGGTGGATTTCACCTCGTTCTGGCTATAATTCACATTTTGAACCTTTTGATCCCGGAAAACTTCGACATTTTCGCGGATAACAACCTGCGGACTCAGGTAAAGTACTATACCGACAACCAAACCGATACCGACCTGACCGATGATTTTGAAAACG
>Ga0209125_1000736_pt1 | contig 37878 bp, 33 predicted proteins | sample BarGraIncub1131A_FD_184503 | JGI IMG/M metagenome (GOLD analysis project Ga0209125, IMG submission 184503) | Arctic peat soil microbial communities from Barrow, Alaska - Barrow Graham LP Incubations 11-31A (SPAdes) (version 2) | ecosystem: Environmental > Terrestrial > Soil > Wetlands > Peat... | reverse complement strand
GCGGCTCGTCGATCCGCTCTCCGCCGAGCTTCTCCAGGAGCCGGGCCAGCACCCGCCAGGCGTCCAGCTCCTGGCCGCCCGGGATCTCGGCGCGGTGCACGGGGGGCGGGTAGGGCGGAGCCTGGTCCGGTTCCGGAGCGGGCGCGGGTTTGCCATCCTTGGTATGGGCGTAATATTTCGCATCGAGTCCCCTGAGCGGCAGCCCCGCCCGCAGGGCCAGTTGGAAGCGCTGGGCACGTCCCTCGAAATTGACGCTGGTCCCCTCGGATTCGACCCAGGCGGTGGTCGGAAGGAAGACGGCTCCCCTTTTGGCGGCTTCGGTGGCGCGCCAGTCCGCGCAGGCGAGGGTGACGACCCCTTCCAGCATCTCGGCAGGGATGTCGGCCTCGATGCAGATGACCCCTTTCACCTTCCTGCCGGCGACCGCTTCCGACAGGGGGACCGCTCCGTGTTCAAGGGCCAATAGCGCCGCGCCGAAGCCGTTCGGGCCGGGCTGGAGCAGGGCGAGCCTGGCGCCTGTCGAGGCGAGCCGGGCGAGCAGCGCCGGGTCCTCCCCTGCGCCGCAGACCACGACAGCCCTGGATTTCCCCTGCAGCGGCACCTCTTCCAGGGAGGAGACCACGGTGTACTGGAACGGCAGCGTTCCCTGCTTCCCGGCGCAGGCCGCCGGCGCGACGCAGAAAACGGGCGTCCCCCTGAGCGAGGCCTTCCTGACCGCCAGGGCGAGCATCGGCCCTTCCGCCATGAGGTCGAGGGAGAGGAGCGCAATGCAGTCCGCCTCCTGCAGATGAACCAGGGAGGCGGCGTTGTCGTCGTTGAGCAGCCGTGCCGCGGCCACGCTTCCCGCTGCCTGAGCGGCGTCGGCGAAGTAGCAGAGCGTCGCGCCAGCCAGGGAGCGGGCGAGTTCGCCGAGCAGGATGCACCCCTCCAGCGAGAGCCTGGACGAGCCGACCAGCGCCAGGCTCCCCGGGCCGTGTATCTCGATGAAATCGAAGATCCGGGCGGCCAGGGCGTCGAGCGCCTCCTCGTAACCCGAAACTACGCCGTCGATCATCGGGTCGCGCGGCCGTTCCCGGTCGTTCACGGCCCCCTTGTCGAAGCGCCCCCGGTCGCAGATGAACCAGCCGTTCACCTGGTCGTTTCTGCGGCCGACCACCTTGATGAGCTCCCGCTGGAAGGCCTGGGGCGCCGTGTTGCAGCCGACCGAGCAGTGTGGGCAGATGGAGGGGGCAAACTGGTAGTCCCAGTAGCGCGCCCGGAAGCGCCCCGTCTTGTCGGTGAATACGCCGGTGGGGCAGATGTCCACCAGGTTCCCGGAAAACGGAGACTGCAGCGCGCCGTCCTCGAACCTCCCGAAATAGACCCGCCCGGCGCTCCCGGTGACCCCGAAATCGGTCCCCCCCGCGTAATCCTGGTAGAACCTGACGCAGCGGTAGCACTGGATGCAGCGGTTCATCTCGTGCTCGATCCCCTCCCCCAGGTACTGGTTCACGTGGGTGCGCTTCTTCCCCTGGTACCTGCGGCGGCCGTGCCCCCCCGCGATCGTGAAGTCCTGCAGCAGGCACTCGCCCCCCTCGTCGCAGACCGGGCAGTCGTGCGGGTGGTTCAGCATGAGCCACTCGATGACCAGGCTGCGGAGCTTGAGCGCCTCCGGATGGGAGGTGGAGACGACCATGCCGTCCTGGGCGGGCAGCGAGCAGGACATCTGGATCCCCTTCACCGGGCCCTCCAGAAGCATCACCGCGCAGAGCCTGCAGGCGGAGGCGATGGCGAGCGCCGGGTGGTAGCAGAAGTGCGGGACCGTGATCCCCACGCTGCGGGCCGCCTCCAGCACGCTGGTCCCAGGCGGCACCTCGACCGGTATGTCATCGATGATCAGTTTCGGCATGTAAATCCTTGTGCTGCTACCCCTTGAACGGGCATCTTCGACCCAGGATATGCTCCCGCACCTCGTCCTCGAAGTGCGTCAGGAGCCCGTCCAGCGGTGCCATGGCCCCCGGCGCCAGGGCGCAGAAGGAATAGGAGAGGTACTTCACGTGCTCGCGCAGGATGCCGATGTCGCGCTCCTCGCCGCCGCCCGCCTCGATCCGCGCGAGGATCTCCTTGACGAAGGGGAGCCCCTCCCGGCACGGCGTGCACCAGCCGCACGATTCCCGGGCGAAGAAGGTGATCAGGTTGAGCGTGGCAGCCACCAGGCAGCACCCCTCCTCGAAGACGATGATCGCGCCGCTGCCGAGCCGGGAGCCCACCTTGGCGACCGTGTCGAAATCGAGCGGCACGTCCAGATGTTCCACGGGGAGAAACTGGGTGGACGCGCCTCCCGGGATGCACGCCTTGAACTTCTTGCCGTCCCGCATGCCGCCGCAGGGGCCCTCGATGATCTCGCGAAGCGGAGTCCCGATCGGCATCTCGATGCAGACCCGGTTTGCCACGGCGCCGCTCACGCAGAAGAGCTTATTGCCCGCGCCTTCCGGGTTGCGGGCCAGACCCTTGAACCAGGCGGGCCCGTTCGCGATGATGGCGGGGACGTTGGCCAGGGTCTCCACGTTGTTCACCACGGTAGGCCCCCCCCAGAGCCCCTTCACGGCGGGAAAGGGAGGCTTGGACCTCGGATTCGGCCGTATCCCTTCCAGGGCGTTGATGAGCGCCGTCTCCTCGCCGCAGATGTAGCGGCCGGCGGAAAGGTGCAGGTCGATGTCCACCGAGATGTCGGAGCCGAGGATCCGCTCGCCCAGAAGCCCCGCCTCCTTCGCCTCGGCAATGGCGCGGGAAAGGTTGTGCGCCGCCTTTTCATACCCCTTTCGGATGAAGATGAAGGCGTGGCGCACGCCGAGGGCGTAGCAGGCGAGAGTTATCCCCTCGATCAGGCTGTAAGGGTTGGCCTCCAGCAGGACCCGGTCCTTGTAGGTGCCGGGCTCCATCTCGTCGCAGTTGCAGATGAGCCAGCGCGGCCCGGGCAGGTCGCGCGGCACGAAGGACCACTTCTTGCCGGTCGGGAAGCCGGCGCCACCGCGTCCGCGCAGCCCGGAGTCGATCACGCTTTGCTGCACCTCGGCCGGCGACATGCCCGAGATCGCCTTCCTGAGCCCGGCGAAGCCGCCCTCGGCGCTGTACTCGGCAAAGGTCACCGAGCGGTCCGGGCGGTTATGTCTGAAGAGAAGCAGTTCCATGCCGAGCCTTTTTCAATGGTGACGAATGAAAACCCTAAAATGCCTAACCACAGAGGACACAGAGGTCCACAGAGGAAAAGCAAGAATCATAACCAAGTATCCAGAGATCTTGTTTGAGACGAGGCGAAGGAACTGAAACGGTTAAGTCTTATTGTTTCCCTCTGTGCTCCTCTGTGTTCCTCTGTGGTTAAGCCTTTGATTCGCTTTGTTTCATGAACTAATAGCCGGGATCGTTTCGGACCGGCGCTCCAGCTCCAGGATCTCGTCCACCCGCTCCGGTGTCACGTTGCCGTAGAGCGTGCCGCCGACCGACATGGCGGGACTGTCGCCGCACATCCCCAGGCAGCAGCAGGGAAGCAGGGTGAACATGCCGTCGGCGCTGGTCCCTCCCGGCTCCACTTCGAGCCTTGCCTGGAGATGCGCCATGAGCGCCTCGCAGCAGGCGCTCCAGCACGAGATGGAGTCGCAGACGTGGATCACCTTTTTGCCGACCGGGCGCCGGTAGATCATCTCGTAGAAGGTGGCGAGCTCATCCACCTGGAGCGTCGAGAGCCCGAGGATCTCCGCCGCCTCGCCGACCGCCTCGTCCGTCAGCCAGCCGTAATGGGCCTGCAGCTCCTTCATCACGTCGACCGCGGCCTCGCGCGCAGTCACGGCGGAGGCGACGCGGTTCTCAAGCGATATTTTCAGCTGGTCCGGTATCATGCCGAAGGCGCTCCGTGTTTAAAATCATCAGATGTTCTGCCTGTAGCGGCGCCCCTTGCGGGTGCCGTTCTTGCCGAGGGGGGAGGGCCCCGCCCTTTCACCGGTCCAAGTCAGCCAGCACGAAATCGAGCGAGCCGATGATGGCGAGGAAGTCCGCCACCAGCCAGCCGCGGCTCAACAACGGCAGCGACTGGATGTGGGGAAAGCTCGGCGTCCTGATCCTCATACGGTAGGGGGTGTGCAGTCCGTCGGAAACCGCGAAGTATCCGGTCTCCCCCTTGGGCGCCTCGATGGCGGTGTAGCACTCGCCCCGCGGCGGCGACATGCCCCGCGTGCTGTTCACGAAGTGGTGGATCAGCGACTCGATGTCCTTCAGGGTGTCGTTCTTTTGCGGCAGCACGTAACGGTAGTCGCCGGAGATCCAGCGCCCTTCCGGCATCCCGGCCGCCGCCTGCCTCACGATGGAGATCGATTGCCTCATCTCCTCCATCCTGACCAGGTAGCGGGCGTAGCAGTCCCCCCCCTGGGCGGTCGCCACCTCGAAGTCGAAGCGATCGTACCCACTGTAGGGGATCTTCTTGCGCAGGTCCCAGGCGAAGCCGCAGGCGCGCAGGTTCGGCCCGGAGAGCCCCCACTCGATAGCCTCATCCTGCGTGATGGCGGAAACCCCCTGGAGCCTCGCCTTGAAGATCGGGTTGCCGGTGAGGAGCTTGTCGTACTCGCTGATCCTCGCGGGGAGCCAGTCGAGGAGCTCGTTCACCTGCGCGAGCCACCCCTCGGGGAGGTCGTCGGCGACCCCGCCGATCCTGAACCAGGCCGGGTGCATGCGCCCTCCCGTGATGCTTTCCACGATGTCGAAGATCTTCTCCCGGTCCGTGAAGGTGTAGAAAACCGGCGTCATGGCGCCCAGGTCCGCGGCGAAGGTGCCGAGCCAGATCAGGTGGCTCGCCAGGCGGAACAGCTCGGCGAGCATGACCCGGATGTGGATGGCGCGCTCCGGGATCTCGATGCCGCAGAGCTTTTCCACGGAGTTCACGTAGGCGAGGTTATTCTGCACCCCGGCCAGGTAATCGATCCGGTCCGTGTAGGGGAGGAACTTGTGCCAGTTCTGCCGCTCCCCGATCTTCTCGGCGCCCCGGTGGTGGTAGCCGATATCGGTGTCGATGTCGACGATCTCCTCCCCGGAGAGCTTCAGGATGAAGCGGATGACGCCGTGGGTCCCGGGGTGCTGCGGACCGAGGTTCAGGATCAGGGTCTCGTCATCCACCCGGTCGAAGAAGTCCCCGGCAGGAACGGCCTGATGCCGGCGCGCGTCCTCGGTCGTATAGGGGGGAAGCTCGGTCGCCCGTGACGGGTGCTCCTTTCTGAGCGGATGGCCCACCCAGTCGTGCGGCATGAGGATGCGCTTGAGGTTCGGGTGCCCGGCGAAGCGGATACCGAACATGTCGAAGGCCTCCCGCTCGTACCAGTTGGCAGCCGGGAACAGGCCGGTGACGCTCGGAAGCTCCGGGTAACTGCCGTCCAGTTCGGTCTTGATCCTGATCCTTCCCGGGGTGTCGAAACAGGTGAGGTGGTAGTTGACCGTGAAGTCGCGGAAGCTGTCGCGGTCGCGCCTGAGGGACTCGTCCACGCAGGCGATGTCCTCCAGCCGCCGGAACGGCGCGCCCGGCCGCCCCTTCAGGTGCTCCAGGAGCGCCGGCAGGAGTTCCGGGCTGACGCGGTAGGTCTGCATGTCGCGGGCCGAGCCGTCGGGCCGGACCGCGCCGCCGAAGGCGGCTTCCAGTTCGGCGTCCATGCCGAAGTCGGTGAAATCTCCCTTGGGCTGCGTGGGGCGCCAAAGATCAATCGAGCGCGGGGCGGGGAACTTCGGGTGCTGCATGGCGGAGCCGCGCACCGCGCACCCCTCCATGCCGGGCCCCCTCGGGTCGCGCGACTTGGTGAGCGTGTCGACCAGCACCGGCGCGGTGGTCCCCTGGCTCCCCCCCTGCATGCGCAGGACCGGGCGGGCGGGGCGCTCGGAGCCGCCGATCTTTTGCTGCAGCAGCATGAGCCCCTCCAGGAACGCCTCGGGCCGCGGCGGGCAGCCGGGGATGTAGACGTCCACCGGGAGGATCTGGTTCACCCCCTGCACCACGGAGTAGACGTCGTACATCCCGCCGGAATTGGCGCAACTCCCCATGGAGATGACCCATTTCGGCTCCGCCATCTGCTCGTAAAGCCTCAGGATGCTCGGGGCCATCTTCTTGAACACGGTGCCGGCGATCACCATTAGGTCGGCCTCGCGCGGGGTGCCGCGCAGCACCTCGGCGCCGAAGCGCGACACGTCGTAGCGGGAGGTGAAGGAGGTCATCATTTCGACGAAGCAGCAGGAAAGGCCGAAGAACATCGGCCAGAGGGAGTTCGCCCTTCCCCAGTTGATGACGTCGTCCAGGGAAGTGAGCAACACATTATCGGGTATTTTATCGTCGTCCGTTTCGCTCAAAGCTGCTCCGGGATTCTAAAACCAGGTTAAGGTTAAGGTTGAGGTTAAGAGAAGGCCTTACTAAACCTGACTGTACCGTTTGGAGTCATTCTCAACCTTAACCTTAACCTTAACCTGTCTTTTTGGCCCCCAGTCCAGTCCACCCTTGATCCAGAGCCAGACGAGCCCCAGCAGGAGGACCGTGATGAACACCGTGATGTGCACCAGTCCGGAAAACCCGAGCAGGTCCCAGGCTGTGGCCCAGGTGAAGATGAAGGCTCCCTCGACGTCGAACACGATGAAGAAGATTGCTATCAGGTAAAAGGGGACCTGTGAGGCGTGACGGGCGCTGCCGGTCGGCAGTATCCCGGATTCGTAGGGGATACCCTTGTCTGCCGCGGCCTTGCCGGAACCGAGGTAATAGGCTGCCAGCAGGAGGACGAAGATGAGGACGACCGCAATGAGCGTGTAGACGGCGAGAGGAATAAGCTCGGCCTGCTGGGCGGTGACTGGCATGGTGCCCTTTTAATGGAAGAAAGGATGGGTATTTATATACCCGTATAATCTAGCGTAGAGACGGTGAAAGTCAATGCGACGGCTGCTCATGTCAGTGATTAAATTTTTTTGCCACCTGGTCGGCCGTGCAAGGCACAGGGCGCTAGGTCAAAAGTATCTTGCTTCTCAGAATAAGTATCTCGAAGGCCAGGGAACCCTTGCCGACCAGCTTCTGCAGTTCGATGACCCGTTCGTCCAGATACTGAATGCCCCCTTCCACATAGAGGACCGCGACCACCCTCCCCACCATCATGAGCGGAATCAGGAGGTTGTTCACCGGGTTTCCCCCGCCCAGTGCCGCGATTATCCTGTTGTTGCAGTCCGAGATCGGCATCGGCCCCAGATAGTAGGTCTTGCTGTCGGCAACCACCTTGAGCATCGACGGCTCGTTGAGCGGGATCTCCAGCGTGTCAAACCCGGGCAGCGGCTTTTTCCCGACCTGGGCAACCCACCCGGTCGCCTGGGCACCTTTGAGCAGGAACAGGGCCGACCGGTCGAACAGCTGCGCGGCGTAGCCGACGATCAGTTCGGCGATGCTCTGCCTGTCGTGCGCCTGCGCGAGCCCCCGCAGGACCCCCTCCAGGCTCTGGTCCCTTTCAGCCTCGCGCTGCGGGGTGCCGACTGCAGGGGACGCCGGCGCCAGCGTCTGCGCCTGTAACTGCGTTTCCGGCTCCGCTTCGTCCATGTCGCCGAAACATTCGAACTCGTCCAGCATCGGGAGTTCGAGGATATCTGATTCGTCCGGCTCGCCCGGGGCCGGCTTGTCCGGGAGCTCCCAGCCCTGAGCCGCCTGCTGCGCGGGGGACTCGGCCTTCGCCTGCTGCACGGGGGGGGCGGCGTGCCCCCTGTTTCTCCCTCCGCCCGCGACCTTGATGTAGCGCTGTTCCCGTTTGACGTCGTAGTATTTCTCCAGGGCGCAGATGAGCCGGAGATCCGGCGTGATGTGCGGGACGACGATGAAGCCGGTCACGAAGGAAATCTCGTCGATGGCGGCAAAGTCGCTGGGGTCGCTCATCGCCAGGGAGAGCCTCCGGTTGTTGAGGGCGACGGGCACCACCCGGTACTTCCTGGCAGCGTCCTCCGGAATGAGCCTGATCACCTGGGGGGGGATGTTCATGAGTAGCTCGGGCGAGGCGTGCGGCAGCCCGGTTTTCTTGCTCAGGAAATGGGCGAGGTCGTGCTCGTCCAGGTAACCCATCTCGATCAGGTTGGTGCCGAATTTCCCGCCGAAGATAGCCTGCTCTTTGAGGGCTTCCTCCAGCTGGGCCGGCGTGATCTTCCCGGCCTGGATCAGCAGTTCACCAAGTTTCATCTTCACCAGAAAACCTCCTGTGGGTACACCCCGAACCGGGCGCCGCCCAGTCACATTTTGTCACGCTAAGGTAAAATTCCGGGAGTCCGTTGTCAACAGCAAACCGGGGCCGGGGTGCCCGGGAGGAGACCCGGGCGGGGCGGCTACGCGCCGATCAGATTCACCACGGTGCGCCCGCGCAGTTCCCCCCTCAGCATGGCGGCAAACTTCTCCTCCAGGCCGGAGAGGGGGCATTCCAGCGCACTTTCCAGGAGCCGCGTCGGCTTCAGCTCTCCGGCCAGCCGCTGCCAGACCTGCTGTCTCAGGTGAGCCGGGCACTGGGCCGAATCGATGCCGACCAGCGTCACCGCTCTCAGGATGAATGGGAAGACGTTCAGCGGCAGTTCCGCCGAGCCTGCCAGGCCGCAGCAGGTGACCACTCCCCCGTAACTGGTCGATTTGATCGCTGCGGCGAGCATCTCGCCTCCGACCACGTCCAGCACCCCGGCCCAGCGCTCCTTCAGGAGCGGACGGTCCGCGCCGCGCAGCAGGTCGTCGCGGCTCAGGACCAGCCGCGCGCCCAGGCCGTGCAGGAAGTCAGACTCGGACGCCTTCCCGGTGACGGCGACCACCTGGTAGCCCGCCGCCGCAAGCAGTGAGACGGCGATGCTCCCGACCCCGCCGGTGGCGCCGGTGACCAGCACCTCGCCGCATTCGGGCCGCACCCCGGCCTGGATGAGCCTGTGCAGCGAGAGCGCGGCGGTAAGGCCGGCGGTGCCGATGATCATGCTCTCTTTGAGGCTGAGCCCCTCCGGGAGCCTGACCGCCCAGGAGGAGGGGACCCGGATGTACTGGCCGTAGCCGCCGGCGTGGTTCATGCCGAGATCGTAGCCGGTCACGATGACCTTCTCGCCGGGGGCGAAGGCGCCGTCAGAGCAGGCGACAACCTCTCCGGCCGCGTCGATCCCAGGGGTGTGAGGGTATTTCCTGGTCACTCCGGGGCGCCCGAGGGCGGAAAGGGCATCCTTGTAGTTGAGCGACGAGTAGTGCACCCTGACCAGGAGCTCCCCCTGCGGAAGCTCGTCGACCGACCTGCTCTTGATCTGCCGGGTGAATACCCCGGGTGCGCTCTCCTCGACTACCAGGGCCACGAATTTATCGGGTATCACTATGCACCTCCTGGGGTTGGACCGGTCCGCCTTAGCAGACCCGGACGATCTCGAAATCCCGCTTCAACCGGTGTATCCCAATGCTTACCAGATCACCTACGCACTTTCCGATCAGATCGTTCCCTAGCGGCGAGCCGGGCGTGATGACCAGGATCTCCTCCCCCTCCAGGGTGAGCTTCAATCCCCCTTCCTCCGGCCCGATGAAGACCGTCCTGGTCTCTCCGTCCTCCGCTTCCAGGGTGACCAGCGCGGTGAGGCGTATCGGCGCGTCCGCCTCGAAATGCTGCAGCGCCAGGGTCCGGTAGGCGTGCAGCGCCCGCTTTATTTCCTGGGCGCGGTTTGCCTGGCCCTGCGCCACGTACGAGGCCTCCAGGCTCAGGGTGTCGTATTTGTTGTCCGGGACGTTCTCCTCGTGGATGGATGCTTCGTGTGCGGTCTTCGCGGCGACCGAGAAAACCGTGAGGTCCGCCGACAGTCGTTCAATAATGAGCTGATGAATACGATTCTTTTTGCTTGCGATGATGAGAGGTACCTTCCTGTTTGTTGTGGTATGGGCCAGCGGCGCTCCGCGGCGTGGGAGCGGTGCTGCGATGAAGTAGCCGTGGCGCTGACCGGTTGCTGCACGGTTCACCTGAAGGTGGCGAGGATGTATTCGGCGATCTCGCGCGCTTCCTTGTCCGGCAGATCCTTGGGGTCGAATCTCGTCATGCCGGGGCCGGGCTTGCGGGTCCTGGCGACGATATCCTGCGCGCTGACGATGCCGTTTGCCCTCAGGGTCATCACCCGGAGGTTCTTGGCGGGATTTATGCGGTTTCCCCCGCCGGGATGGCATGCGGCGCAGTAGGCCTCAAATCCTGCGGCACCAGCCGGTGCCGCGGCGAGCGCCGACGTCGTCACGCCGTTGAGTGCCAGCAGAGCCACGCACAGCGCCATCACTCTTGTCATGGGCTTTCTCCGGATACCTTGCCGTCGTCCGTTTTGCGACACCTGGAAAACGCTGGGCGAGCCGCGCTTCGTAAAGTTTCGTCCTGCCGTCGCGATACTATAACTTCCGGTTCATTCTGTCATCTGTAAACCACAGGTTGTGCCAGTGATGTAGACGAATTGAGGCGCTCGACATCGGTGGTATACTCTCCATTTGCCGCGCGGAGACTACCTGGATTCTGCTAGCGTAGCGCCAAATAGAGGAGACTGGCAATGAAAGCTGCCATCGTCGATAGATTCGGAGATCCCGGTGGTGATGCGCATGGAGGAGGTGGCTGATCCCGTTCCGGAAGAAGGGCAGGTGCTGGTCCGGCTTCATGCCGCGGGCGTCGACCCGGTGGATTGCCCGGCCGCTTGGCAATTTGGCGCAGATCTGCTTGCGGAATCGATCTCCGGATGTACTATTGCTTCGAACTGATGCGGGTCCGGGTCGTGCAGGACCCAAGGGAGGTTGACCATGCAGGGATACGAACTGGTAAAGAAGATTGAGAAGGAAAGGAGTGGGCATCCTGACCGTGTTTTCATCAAGTGGTGGCGCATAGAGGAAGACTATATCGATTTCGACCTGGTGGCGAGGTTCCTGGAAAAACTCAACCCCTCGAGCGAAATCGCGGGGTTCGAATTGATCGACCAGGAGCAGATGTGGGAGGCCGTTCAAAGCCGCTGCAAGGGTCGCCTGACCAGGGAACGGCGCAATGGCGGCTGGGTGCTGCACTGGACCGCTCCCAAAGGGGCAGAGGTGGAGGGAACGCTTCCCGAATACCCCTATACCCCGGAATCCCTGCTGAAAATCCTGGATGCGGAGACCAACGACAACTATGTCGATTGAGGCCGGGAGCCGCCGTTTAGCGGGCGATGATTGCTATCTGCAGATCCATCACGTTGGTCCCGGTCGGTCCGGTCTTCACTAGGCCGGCGCACCCTTTGAGGAGGGTGTAGGCGTCGTTGTCGGCGAGAAACCTACCGGGATCAAGCCCTGCCGCTTTCGCTACGGCTACGGTATTGCCGTCCACGATCCCCCCTGCGGCATCGGTCGGGCCGTCGCTGCCGTCCGTCCCTGCTGAAAGGAGCGTGATACCCGGCTCCCCCGCGACCGCCAGCGCAAAGGCCAGGGCCAGTTCCTGGTTGCGCCCCCCCTTTCCCTTCCCCGTGACGTGTACCGTCGTTTCCCCGCCGCTGATCAGGCAGATCCGCTCGCCAGGGGCGAGGCTTTCGCGCTCCCTCAGGGCAGCCTCGGCGAGACTTTGTCCCGCGTGCCGTGCCTCGCCGCAGAGCTGATCGTCCAGGATGCGCACCTTCATCCCGAAGCGGCGCGCGGCGTGCGCAGCCGCCTCGATGGCGTCGCGGTTTCGGGCCGCGATCGCGGTCGTTACCAGGCCGAAGATCGAGTCGCCCGGCTTCGGGGTTTCGGCGCAAGCGCCGGCGGCTCCCTGCATCAGCCGCTCCCGGACCGAAGCGGGGACCCGGGCCGCTATCCCGAGGCGCAAAAGTACTGAAACGGCATCGCCGAAGCTGGTCGGGTCGGGGTAGGCCGGGCCCGAGGCGATCACGTCGGGACGGTCGCCGGGTACGTCGGAGATAGCCAGGGTGACCAGCCGCGCCGGGCGGGCGATTGCCGCCAGCAGGCCCCCCTTGACCTTGGACAGGTGCTTTCGGACCGTGTTCAGTTGCAGGACGTCGGCGCCAGCCTCCATCAGCAAACGGGAGGTCTCCTGCTTCTCCTCCAGCGTGATCCCGTCCGCAGGCGCGGTGAACAGCGCGGAACCGCCGCCGGAGACCAGCAGGAGGAGCAGGGTCTTCTCGTCCGCCGCGCGGGCAAGCTCCATGATGCGGCTGCTGGCGGCGGTCCCGAAGCGGTCCGGGTGAGGGTGGCCGGCAGTGGCGACCTCTATGCGGCACGGCAGCGTGGTCAGCTGGGCGCCGTGCGGCACGATCACCAGGCCGCAGCTGATCGCGCTCCCCAGCGCCTCCTCGGCGGCCAGCGCCATCGGAAGAGCGGCCTTGCCGAACCCGGCGACGATCAGCCGGTCGAATTTTTGCGTGCGGTAGAGCTCCCTTACCTCGAGCAGGTGGGGCTGGAGCGCCAGGTAGGGGTCGACCGCTGCCAGTGCGGCGCAGAAAAGTTTGTCCAGGGTCTCGCGATCCTTCATTTCGCCTCGATCCGGCCCAGGCGGGCCGAGCTCCCTCCCCCCAAAGTTCACCTGCCCTTGGCGAGCATCTTGAAGAAGTCGAGCACCTTGTCCGGGTGCTCCGAAGCCTTCGGTATGCTGGGCCAGTGCTTGATGACGTCACCGTCCGGAGAGATGACCACCGTGGAGCGGATGCTTCCCACGGTCTTCTTGCCGTAATTGAGCTTCTCGCCGTAGGCGCCGTACTTCGTCATGACGGCCGCGTCAGGGTCGGAGAGGAGCGTGAACGGGAGCTTGAACTCCGCGATGAACTTTTCATGGGACTTGAGGGAATCCTTGCTGACGCCGACCAGCACCCCGCCCAGCTGCTCGAACAGCGGCTGCAGTTCGCGAAAACCGACCGCCTCGGCGGTGCACCCCGGCGTGTTGTCCCTCGGGTAGAAGAAAAGGACCAGGATCCTTCCGGCATAATCCTTCAGCGAGTGCAGCTTCCCGTCGCTCCCCTGCAGCTTGAAATCCGGTGCGCGTTCTCCTTCCAAAAACATAGGCTTACTCCTTACCTGGTTGATTACGGATTGAGGCTAAATCTTCAGCCAATCATTGACGCCTTTACTCCCGCTGTGACACAGCATTAACCATAGCAGAGCGAGGCGCAAACGGCAAGCAGAGGCGCTATCCGCGGTTGTCTCCGGGGACGAATCGGGGTATGCTGCGCCAACGCCCAACCGGAGGTCCCATGAACGGCATAACCCTACAGTCGCTGGCAACCGCCCGTCCCGAACCATGGCACCACTTTGCGGGGCTGCTGCTGGTCATCCTGTTGGCGGTGCTGCAGGGGAGGGTCGGCAGGATCGGCACCTTCTGGCAGATCTGCTGGGCGCTACCCGGCACCATACTCCACGAGCTTGCCCATCTGCTCGTTGCAGCCGTCACCGGCGGCAGGCCCGTCGGTTTCAGCATCATTCCGCGCCGGGATGGAGCAGGCGGTTCGGGGGAGCGCTGGCTGCTCGGCTCCGTCACCATCAGCCGTCCCGGGCCGGTTTCGGCGCTCCCCTCGGCGCTGGCGCCGCTCGCCCTGAATGCCGTTGCCTATTACCTCTACCGGGGCTGGGGGCGCTGGTTCCCCCTGGATCTCCCGCACACCCTGCTGATGTACGCCGCGGTCTACCTCTTTTGCTACAGCTCGATCCCCTCCGGGCAGGACGTCAGGGTCGCCCTCTCCAGCCCGATCGGGCTGCTGCTCTACACGGCCCTTGGCGCAGGCGCCTGGTTCCTGTCGCACTGAAGCAGAACTCCGGTGTTCTGCGAAGACTCAGGTGGGTCAATCGGCGCCGATTGACGGAGCAATGGTGAATCTTTGATCCTCATTGTTCCAAATGTGCAAGAATATTTAAGAAATGACTAATAAATTCATTGCAGCAAGTTTTCAGATATGTTCTAATTCTGCCTACTGTGAGGCGGAATTCCCCGTATATTTGCTTCTATGGTTTTCAATGAAGCTGGAAACGTCAGCCTATTGAACAAGAAGAACGACACCTTCATTGAAAAAAATTACCAACGTTGGACATCCGTATTCCAGAAATTATCAATGCTCAATAGCGTCTCACTCGCGGATGTGCATTGGATAGAAAAGGATAGAAAGCTCATAGATACGTTTCGTCATCGCCGCCAGTCTCTTCGACGGTCATGACGCTATGGTGAGGAATGGAATCGATCCGTGTTTGATCATTTTAGTTGAGGAGGAAAAAATGACGTTGCCGCATCTGGTTGATTCGACTTTGGACCTTTCAGGAGGGGTGGCGCTGCTCACTTTCCGGCGCAACGACGTGCGCAACGCCCTCACTGGTACCGGGCTTGTCGACGACATCCTGCTGACCCTCGAATGGGCCAATCGGACGCCGGAGGTCTCGGTTCTGATCCTCACCGGTGAGGGGGCGGCTTTTTGCAGCGGCGGGAACGTCAAGGAGATTCAGAAGAGGCAGGGGCTCTTTGGCGGCTCGACCCTGGAGATTCAGGATCAGTACCGGCGTGGCATCCAGCGGATCCCCCTCGCGATGGAGCGGTCAGAGGTCCCTTTGATCGCCGCGGTGAACGGACCGTCCATCGGTGCCGGGTTCGACCTGGCATGCATGTGCGACCTGCGGCTCGGCTCGACAAACGCCCTGGTGGGGGAGACCTTCATCAACCTCGGGATCATCCCGGGGGACGGCGGTGCCTGGTTCCTCCAACGTCTTGTCGGTTATCAGAGGGCGGCGGAACTCACCTTTACCGGGCGCCTGGTGAAGGCTGAAGAGGCTCTGGCCCTCGGCATCTTCCTGGAGCTGACGGAGCCGGAGGGGCTTCTCCCACGGGCGCGGGAGCTGGCCGCGCAGATTGCCGCCAAGCCGCCGCACGGGGTACGGATGACCAAACGGCTGATGAAGCATGCCCAGCGAGGAGAACTGTCCGATTTTCTCGACCTCTGTGCCTGTTTCCAGGGGATGGCCCATCATACGGAAGACCACGCCGAGGCGGTCAGCGCCTTTCTGGAGAAGAGAGTCCCCGCATATGCGGGGAAATGATGCCATTGCGGGAGAGGCAAATTATGGTTTCTGACGAAAAGAGAGACATCTCTGGAATAACGGTCGATCACCCGGCAGAGGAACAGGCCTCCGGAATCATTCGGGTGGACACCGATCTAGTGATCGTCTCTCTGGAGAAGGCCGCCGGCACGTTGCTGGGGATTGCTTCGGACACCCTTTTGGGGCGGCGGATTGACGAGGTTGTCAGCCTGGCGAACCTGGGTAATCTCATGCGGAGCGGCCTCAGCTTTAGCAACCAGGTTGTCGAGGCGGGGTGTCGCCGCCTTGCCTGTGATTACGTCTCCATCGTGGAGGAGGAGAGGCTCGTCGGAGGAGCACTGACGCTGCTCCGGGTGCTCCCGGAAGAGACCGCCGGCGGCCCCGACAAGCTGGCCGAGCTCCTCCGCTCGGCCGCGGCTTTTCTGGACATGGATCATGACGGGATCATCATCGTCGATCGGAAAGGTACGGTGGTAATGGTCAACCCCTCCTTTGCCGAGGTGCTTGACACCACCCCGCAGGCCATGATCGGCAAGCATATCCATCAGGCCTACCGTAATTCGGAGGCCTCCCGGATGCCGATGGTGATGGAGACGGGCAAAGCAGAAATCGGCATGACCCACTACATGAACGGCAAGGAGGTCATTTCCAGCCGCTTTCCGCTCATCATTGAAGGGAGGGTCATCGGCGCCATGGGGAAGATTATCTTCCGTGATGTGCGTGAGATCGCCCTCCTGGCCAACAAGCTGCAGTGCGCCGCCGCCCGGAATGCACCGGCGCGCGTCGTGGCCGGGAAGGACGCCTTCTTCAAGTACGACATCAACAGCATTGTCGGGCAGAGCAGGCAGATCGCCGAGCTGAAGGAATCCCTGCTCCGGGTGGCGATGAAGAATTCCAACGTGCTCCTCCGTGGGGAGAGCGGCACTGGCAAGGAGCTTTTCGCCCATGCCCTCCACGCCGCCAGCACCCGCCGTTATGCTCCCTTTGTGAAGGTGAACTGCGCTGCTATACCGGAGCACCTGTTGGAGTCGGAGCTCTTTGGGTACGCGGAGGGTGCCTTTACCGGTGCCCGGAAGGGGGGGCAGGTGGGGAGGTTCGAGCAGGCCCACACAGGCACCATCTTCCTGGACGAGATCGGCGACACGCCGCTCTCCATGCAGGTGAAGCTGCTGCGGGTACTTCAGGAAAGAGAGCTGGTTCCCCTGGGGGGCGCCACCCCGAAGGTGGTGGACGTCCGGGTGGTGGCGGCGACCAACAGCAACTTGGAGGGCCTCGTGCGGGAGGGAAAATTCAGGGAGGACCTCTACTACCGTCTCAACGTAGTGTCCCTGTCAATTCCTTCACTGCGGGAGCGGATAGAGGATATCTATCCCATCACCAAAAACCTCATCGACCGGTTCAATGTCGAATTCGGGCTGGAGGTGCAGGGTCTGGACCCCGAGACCTGGAACATCCTGCGTCATTACGACTGGCCGGGAAATATCCGCGAACTGCGCAATGTGATCGAGAGTGCATTTAACGTGGTTGTCGGTCCGCAGATCACGAAGGAGCATCTTCCGGTCCAGCTTTCCCGTCCCATTTCCCCGGCCGGTGGGGAGATGGGACGTCCGTCGGCTCAAGGGGTCGAGGAGTATCTCTGCGCCAACCTGGGGAAGCATGACATTGGCGAGATCATGGACTCTCTGGAGAAAGTCCTCATCGAGAAGGCCATCGAACGCTGCACAGGAAACAAGCTCCAAGCCGCCCAGTTGCTGGGAATCTCCCGGCCGGGACTTTACAAGAAGCTGCAGAAGCATCTGGGAGTAGGCGGCGACCTGGCCTGATCCCTGATCCCTGACCTCTGACCTCTGACCTGTGACCTGTGACCTGTGACCTGTGACCTGTGACCTGTGACCTGTGACCTCTGACCTCTGACCTCTGACCTCTGACCTGTGACCTCTGACCTGTGACCTCTGACCAAGGCTGCAGTGGACCATCCCTCGGGGCCAACCGGCCCCTTTTTTTCTTTTTTTTCCTCCGAAGTTCCCAAAAAATTAAAAACCTTGTTCTATACCCCCCAGTAGGACGTGCCGTTGGCGCGTTGTTGAAAGACCCCCTTGCGGTGTCCGGTTTTGACTACGGTAAGCGCTTCCTTCAGCCGGGCCTGTTCCTGAAGAACCCGTTGGATCAGATCTCCCTCGGACTGGCATGGGTCCTCGGTGCCGCCGGCCTGCCACACATCATGATGCGGTTTTTCACGGTCCCCAACGCCAAGGAAGCCCGCAAATCCATCAAGGTGTCCGTGTTCCTGATGGGACTATTCTTTATGCTGACCACCTTTCTCGGCTACGGAGCGGCGATGTATATCTCGCCCCAGAAGGTGGCCGCCATGGATAAGGGGGGGAATAGGGCTACCCTGCTGCTCGCCCAGTTCCTGGGGGGTGGAGAGGGGTCGATCGGCGGGGACCTGTTCCTGGCGTTTGTCTGCGCAGTCGCCTTCGCCACGATCCTTGCGGTCGTCTCTGGCCTTGTGCTGGCGGCTTCCGCGGCCATCGCCCACGACATCTGGGTGAACATCATCCGGGACGGCAAGGCCGATCAGCACGAGCAGGTGAAGGTCGCCCGGATCACCTCCCTGGTGGTGGGCGCCGTTGCCATCGTTATGGGGATTGCCGCCGAGAAACAGAATATCGTCGCCCTGGTTGCCTTGGCCTTCACCGTGGCAGCATCGGGGAACTTCCCGGTGATCATCCTTTCCCTCTTCTGGAGGAAATTCAATACAGCGGGGATCGTCTCCGGGATCGTGGTCGGGACCGTTGCCGCCATCGGGCTGGTTCTGGTCTCTCCCAACATGACCTATCCGAAGAAGATCGCGGCGGATGCGCAGAAGATCGTCGTGACCCTGGAGAAAAAGCAGGCGGAAGGTGTGATGCTTGCGGACAAGGACCTGTCTGCCCTGAGGAAGGCCCGGAGTGACTACGAGACCAACAGGGATGGCACGTCGCTCATGGGGCTGGACAAGCCGTTTTTCCCCCTGAAAAATCCCGGCATAGTCTCGGTGCCCCTCGGCTTCCTGGCCGCCATCTTCGGCTGCCTCGCCTTCCGGGACCGGCGCGCGGAGGAAATGTTCGACGAAATGTATGTCCGGCAGAATACCGGCATCGGCATCGCCAAGGCGGTCGATCACTAGGCTTCGGCAGGGGTAGCGACCCTTCACGTCACGCGTGGGGGGTAATGGCGGGGGGCGCGGCATCATGCTGCGCCCCCTTTCTTATTGGGGGATGGTCCAGGCCAGGTGGCTGGCGATGCCCCACCGTTACGCTGGTCCCAGTCTCATGCCAGTTATGCTAAATAAAACGTAGTTCCCCAATTTTTTGCGGTTGATTCGGGCAGTGCCCGGCATGTCGCGGCCGGTGGAGCGGGGGTGGCGTGGCGCCGTTGGGGAGGGGCGTGGTGGAAGTGTCGCCGTATGTATAATCTGTAAATATCGGGATCATCTCCGTTAGTAGCTGAAACTACGTGCATTTTTGTGTATACCGCAACGCTGCGGCGTATACTGTCTCCGTTTGTAGACAGCCGGCCTGCCGCCCCGTCCCCATGTGTCGGCCGAGACTTGTTGGATTTGGCACACAATAACGGTTGGTTGCAGATGCTCCGCATTAAATAATTTCAAAAACAGTGTTTGGCATTAACGTTGCTATGTAGTTACCCAAGAGGCATGGCGAAGGGCAAAGAGTGTCAACCTGCGGAACCCGTCTGAGGGCTTTCAGAAAACATCACACCAAGGGGGGCGTTACGATGAAAGCATATCCTACACTGAATTTCAATTTGGGCGAAACGGCAAACATGATTCGCGAGACGGTACGGGCTTTTGCCCTGGCGGAAATCGCGCCACGGGCGGCGGATATCGACCGTGAGAACCACTTCCCCATGGACCTCTGGACCAAGATGGGGAGCATGGGGCTCCTGGGGGTCACGGTGGACGAGGAGTACGGCGGAGCCGGCATGGGCTACCTGGAGCACGTCATCGTCATGGAGGAACTCTCCCGGGCCTCGGCCGCCGTGGCGCTCGCCTACGGCGCCCACTCCAATCTCTGCGTCAACCAGATTTTCAGAAACGGCACCGAGGCCCAGCGGCGCAAGTACCTTCCCAAACTGATCAGCGGCGAGCACGTGGGGTCCTTGGCCATGAGCGAGACCGGGGCCGGATCAGACGTGGTCAGCATGAGCCTGCGGGCCGAGAAGGACGGCTCCCATTACCTCCTCAACGGAAACAAGATGTGGATCACCAACGGCCCCCACGCAGACACCCTGGTGGTCTACGCCAAGACCGACGCCAGCGCCGGGTCGCGGGGGATCACTGCCTTCATCATCGAAAAAGGATACCCGGGCTTCTCCACGGCCCAGAAGCTGGACAAGCTGGGAATGCGCGGTTCCGATACCTGCGAACTGGTGTTCGAAAACTGCCGGGTGCCGGCGGAGAACATCCTTGGGGCGGAGGGAAAGGGGGTAAATGTGCTCATGAGCGGCCTTGACTACGAGCGGGCGGTGCTCGCCGCGGGCCCCCTGGGAATCATGCAGGCCTGCCTGGACGTGGTTGTGCCGTATGTGCATGAGCGCAAGCAGTTCGGCCAGGCCATCGGCGAGTTCCAGCTGATGCAGGGGAAGATCGCCGACATGTACACCATAATGAGTGTTTCCCGCTCCTATGTGTACGCGGTCGCAGGTGCCTGCGGTCGCGGCGAGACAAGCCGCAAGGACTGCGCCGGGGCGATCCTCTACGCCGCCGAAAAGGCGACCTGGATGGCGCTGGAGGCGATCCAGTGCCTGGGGGGGAACGGCTACACCAACGAGTATCCGACCGGCCGCTTCCTGCGCGACGCCAAGCTCTACGAGATCGGCGCCGGGACCAGCGAAATCAGGCGGATGCTGATCGGACGCGAGCTGTTCAATGAGACGACCCACTGACACGGGAAAAAACCCCCCGCTGCAGAGACTCCCTTTCGGGAGCGGGCGGTTTCGGGAAACCGCAGGCTTCACCCGACAGATGGGGAGGCCCATCCGATGAGGAGAACAATCCGACATGAGCACACTGAAAAGTTCCATTAACGCCAGCACCGACGAGTTCCGCTGCAATGCCGAGAGCATGACCGGCCTGGTGGCTGACCTGCGGCAGAAGGTGGCGCGGATCAAGCTGGGGGGGGGCGAGAAAGCCCGCACCAAGCACATCGAGCGGGGGAAGCTCCTGCCGCGGGAGAGGATACGTCACCTCCTTGATGTCGGCTCCCCCTTCCTGGAGCTCTCCCAGTTGGCCGCCTGGGAGATGTACGGGGGGGATATCGCCTCAGCCGGGGTCATTGCCGGCATCGGCCGGATCTCCGGGCGGGAGTGCATGATTCTCGCCAACGACGCCACCGTCAAGGGGGGGACCTACTTCCCCATCACCGTGAAGAAACACCTGCGGGCCCAGGAGATCGCCGAGGCCAACCACCTCCCCTGCGTCTACCTGGTGGATTCCGGCGGGGCTAACCTGCCCCAGCAGGACGAGGTCTTCCCCGACCGGGATCACTTCGGCCGCATCTTCTACAACCAGGCGAACATGTCCGGGAAGGGAATCCCCCAGATCGCGGTGGTGATGGGCTCCTGCACCGCCGGGGGGGCGTACGTCCCGGCCATGTCCGACGAGAGCATCATCGTCCGCGGGCAGGGGACCATTTTCCTCGCCGGCCCTCCCTTGGTGAAGGCGGCCACCGGCGAGGTGGTGAGCGCCGAGGATCTGGGTGGGGCGGACGTACACTGCCGCACCTCCGGGGTAACGGACTACTACGCCATGAACGACGGCCACGCCCTGGCCCAGGCCCGGCGGGTCGTGGCCAACCTGAACGTGGTCAAGCGCCCCGAGGTCTCCCTCCGGGAGCCGACGGAGCCGCTCTACGATCCGGCGGAGTTGTACGGCATCATCCCAACCGACACCCGCAAGCCGTACGACGTGCGGGAGGTGATAGCCCGCATCGTGGACGGCTCCGAACTGGACGAGTTCAAGCAGCTCTACGGCACGACCCTGGTCTGCGGCTTCGCCCGCATCTGGGGGTACCCGGTGGGGATCGTCGCCAACAACGGCGTCCTCTTCTCCGAGTCCGCCCAGAAGGGGGCCCACTTCATCGAGCTCTGCAGCCAGCGGGGGATCCCGCTGGTTTTCCTCCAGAACATCTCCGGCTTCATGGTCGGAAGCAAGTACGAATCGGGGGGGATCGCCAAGGACGGGGCGAAGATGGTCACCGCCGTCGCCTGCGCCAAGGTCCCCAAGTTCACCGTCCTGATCGGCGGCAGCTTCGGGGCGGGAAATTACGGCATGTGCGGCCGGGCCTACTCACCCCGCTTCCTCTGGATGTGGCCCAACGCCCGGATCTCGGTCATGGGGGGAGAACAGGCGGCAAGCGTCCTTGCCCAGGTGAAGCGGGACGGGATGGAGGGACGGGGCGAAACCTGGAGCGCCGCGGAAGAGGAGGCGTTCAAGAGCCCGATCCGCCGGCAGTACGAGGACCAGGGGAACCCCTACTACGCCAGCGCCCGGCTTTGGGACGACGGGATCATCGACCCGGCGGACACCCGGAACGTGCTCGGCCTGGGCATATCGGCCGCGCTGAACGCGCCGCTGGAAAAAACCGACTTCGGCGTATTCAGGATGTGATGACATGACAACAACTGCGCTCCTTACGACAATCGACGAGCACGGCCGGGCGACCCTGACCATGAACCGGCCCGAAATCCACAACGCCTTCGACGACACCCTCATCGCCGCCCTTACCGGAAGGCTCCGGGAGCTGGAGGCGGACCCCAGGGTGCGGGTCGTCATTCTGGCGGCCAGCGGCCGGAGCTTCTCCGCCGGGGCCGACCTCTCCTGGATGCGACGCATGGCGGACTACACCCCTGAGGAAAACCTGACGGACGCCATGGCGCTGGCCGAGCTGATGAAGACCCTGGACGGGCTGGGCAAGCCGACCGTCGCCCTGGTCCAGGGGGCAGCCTACGGTGGCGGGGTGGGGCTCGTCGCCTGCTGCGACCTGGCGATAGCGAGCCACCGGGCCTCCTTCTGCCTCTCCGAGGTGAAGCTGGGGCTCATCCCGGCGGTCATCTCTCCCTATCTGGTGAGCGCCATCGGACCCCGGGCGGCGCGCCGCTACTTCCAGAGCGCCGAGACCTTCGACGCCGCCGAGGCCCGCCGGATCGGGCTCCTTCACGAGGTGGTGGCGGAGGAGGAGCTCCCTGCCGCCGCCTTCCGCCTCTCCGGGGCGTTTCTGAAAAATGGCCCCGCCTCCATGGCCGCCGCCAAGGAGCTGGTATCCCGGGTGAGCCGCTCCCCGCTCGACGGTGCGATGATCCGCGACACCGCCGAGCGGATCGCCAAGACTCGCGCCTCGGCGGAAGGAAAGGAAGGGCTCACCGCTTTCCTCCAAAAACGGAACCCCTCGTGGGTGAAAGGATAACGACCATGTTCGATACCATTCTCATTGCCAACCGAGGCGAAATCGCCTGCCGCGTCATCCGCACAGCCAAACGCCTCGGCATCCGCACCGTCGCGGTCTACTCCGATGCCGACGCCTCCGCCCTCCACGTCGCCATGGCCGACGAAGCCTATCACATCGGCCCCGCTGCTGCCCGGGACAGCTACCTGAAGGGGGACCTGATCCTGGAGGTAGCCATCCGAAGCGGCGCGCAGGCCATCCATCCCGGCTACGGCTTCCTCTCCGAGAACGCCGAATTCGCCGAGGCGTGCGACCGGGCCGGGATCGTCTTCATCGGCCCCCCCACCGGTGCCATCCGTGCCATGGGGTCCAAGAGCGCGGCGAAGAAGATCATGGAGACGGCGGGGGTGCCGCTGGTCCCAGGCTACCACGGCGAGAACCAGGACCCCCAGTTCCTCGGGCAGGAGGCGGAGCGCATCGGCTTTCCGGTCATCATCAAGGCAAGCTCCGGCGGCGGCGGCAAGGGGATGCGTGCGGTCCTCGCGGCCGGCGACTTTGACCCCTCCCTGGCCGCGGCCAAGCGGGAGGCGCGGGCCTCCTTCGGCGACGACCATGTCCTGCTGGAAAAGTACCTGACCCGGCCGCGCCACGTGGAGATGCAGATCTTTGCCGACTCCCGGGGGAACGCAGTCCACCTCTTCGAGCGCGACTGCTCCATCCAGCGCCGCCACCAGAAGGTGCTGGAGGAGGCGCCGGCCCCGGGGATGAAGCCGGCCCTGCGGGAAAAGATGGGAGCGGCTGCGGTGGCCGCAGCCCGGGCCATCGGCTACGTGGGGGCGGGGACCGTGGAGTTTCTCCTCGACGAGGACGGCTCCTTCTACTTCATGGAGATGAATACCCGCCTCCAGGTGGAGCACCCGGTGACCGAGATGATCACCGGCCAGGACCTGGTGGAATGGCAGCTCAGGGTGGCGTCCGGCGAGCCGCTCCCCTGTTCCCAGCAGGAGCTCGCCATCGGCGGCCACGCCATAGAGGCGCGTATCTATGCCGAGGACCCGGGGCGCGACTTCCTCCCCTCCATTGGCCTTCTGCGCCATCTCCGCACCCCCGTCGAGAGCGCCCATGTGCGGATCGACACCGGCGTGCGGCAGGGGGACGAGGTGAGCATCTACTACGACCCGATGATCGCCAAGCTGATCGTCTGGGACACCGACCGGGCCGGGGCACTGCGCCGCCTGCGCACGGCGCTGGCCGACTACCAGGTGGTGGGAGTGACCACCAACACGGGCTTTCTCGGAAGCGTGGCGGCCCACCCCGCCTTCATAGCCGGGGAGATGGACACCGGTTTCATCGAGCGGCACAGGAACGATCTCTTCCCTGCGCCCCTTCCCGCCACGGACCATACCCTCGCCCTCGCCTCCCTCGACGTGCTGCTGCGCCGCTCCGAGGAAGCGCGGACTGCGGCCCGCAGCACCGGAGACCCCCACTCCCCCTGGCACCTGTCCAGCGGCTGGCGGCTCAACTGCGACAACCATCACTACCTCCACCTGCTGGACGGTGAGGAGACGGTCATGGTGACGGTCCACTACCGTCTCGAGGGGTACCTCCTGGATCTGCCGGGCGGGGAGCTGCTGGTCCGGGGCGAACTCGACCCCGACGGCAATCTCCTGGCCGACCTGGGGGGAGCGCGGGTGAAGGCAACGGTGGTACGCCACGGCAACGTTCTCACCATCATGGCGCAGGGACGGCACCACACCCTCTCCATCTACGACCCCTATGCCCTGAGCGGTGAGGGAGAAGGGGCCGAGGGGAGCCTTTGCGCCCCCATGCCGGGGAAGGTGGTGGCGGTCCTGGTGAATCTTGGGGACCGGGTGGAAAAGGGGTGGCCACTCATGATCCTGGAGGCGATGAAGATGGAGCACACCATCACGGCCCCCCGGGAGGGGGTGGTCTCTTTGCTGAACTTCGCCGTCGGCTCACTGGTGCACGAAGGTGCGGAGCTCCTCGCTCTGGCCGCCGAGGAGGGGAACTGAGATGCCGCTACCGAAACGGGTCAGGATGGTGGAGGTGGGGCCGCGGGACGGCCTCCAGAACGAGGGGACGGTCATCCCGGCGCAGGTGAAGATCGGGCTCATCAACCGGCTGGCGGATGCGGGGCTGGTGACCATCGAGGCGACCAGCTTCGTCTCCCCCAAATGGGTGCCGCAGATGGCCGACAACGTCCAGGTCCTGGCCGGGATCGACCGCCGCCCCGGGGTCAGCTACCCGGTGCTCGTGCCGAACCTGCAGGGGCTTGAAGGGGCGCTGGCCGCGGGGGTGGAGGAGGTTGCCGTCTTCGCCGCTGCTTCCGAGTCCTTTTCCCGCAAGAACATCAACTGTTCCATCGCCGAGAGCCTGGAGCGGTACGAGGCGGTGATCACCGCCGCCGGAAAGCGGCGGGTGCGGGTGCGGGGGTATGTCTCCTGCGTTCTCGGCTGCCCCTACGAGGGAGAGATCGCACCGGCGGCCGTGGCGACGGTGGCGGCACGCCTGCGGGAAATGGGATGTTACGAAATCTCCCTGGGGGATACCATCGGTGTCGGCACCCCCGCCAAGGCTCAGTCCATGGTTGAGGCGGTGGCGGCGCGGGTCCCCCGGGAGCAGCTGGCGGTCCATTTCCATGATACCTACGGCCAGGCCCTGGCGAACATCCTGGCCGTGCTGGAGCAGGGGATCAGCGTCGTCGACAGCGCGGTCGCCGGGCTCGGCGGCTGCCCCTACGCCGCCGGGGCTTCGGGCAACGTGGCCAGTGAAGACCTGCTCTACATGCTTAACGGCCTCGGGATCGAAACCGGGGTTGACCTTGCCAGGCTTATCGACGCCGGCAACTACATCGCGCAGTTCCTTGGACGCCCCTCAGGATCCAAGGTCGCGCGGGCCGGAAACTGCAGTACCGCACCAGCCGAGAAACCAACGCGCCAATAACCGCTAGTTAGCCATCGAACAGAGGAGGCCTCATGACAAACACAGCTCGCAGGTTGGCCCCGGGTTACGAAGAGCAGTACCTGCAGAAACTCTGCACACCCGCAGAGGCGGCGGTCATCGTAGAATCGGGGGATCATCTCTGTTTCCCCATCTGCGCGGGAGAGCCGACCCTCTTCGTCCAGGCCCTGGCCGACCGGATGCAGGAACTGGAGGGGGTCATCGTCAACCAGCAGCACCACCTGAATCCCGCCTACCTGAACGAAGAGTCGAGCCGCCACATCCGGGTCAACTCCTGGTTTACCAGCCACGTATCCCGGAAAGCGGTGCAAAACGGCTGGGCAGACTTCGTCCCCAACTACTTCCATGAGGTGCCCAAGCTGCTTCGGGAATATTGGCCGGTGGACGTTGCCGGGACCGTGGTCTCGCCCATGGATGAGCACGGCTATTTCACCTGCAGCCTGTCGGTGGCCTATACCCTGGAGGCGGTCCGCAAGGCGAAGAAGGTCGTGGTTCAGGTGAACCCCAATACCCCCCGCACCTATGGCAACTGTCACATCCATATCTCCGAGGTGGACTGCATCATCGAGTGCAACGACCCGATCATCGAGTTGCAGATCCCCCCCATCTCCCCGGTGGAGGAGGCGATCGGCAACCATATCGCCGCACTGATCGAAGACGGTTCCACCCTGCAGCTCGGGATCGGAGGGATCCCGAATGCGGTCTGCAAGGCGCTGCTGCAGAAGAAGGATCTGGGTATCCACACAGAGATGATCACCGACGGCATGGTCGACCTGATGCTCTCCGGAGCGGTCAACAACTCCCGGAAAAAAATCCATCGGGGCAAGTCCATCGGCACCTTTGCCCTGGGGACACGGCGCCTGTACGAATTCATGCATGAAAACCCGATGATCGAGATGCACCCGGTGGATTACACCAACGATCCCTACGTCATCGGCCAAAACGACAAGGTCGTTTCCATCAACGCCACCATCGAGGTGGACCTGCTTGGGCAGTGCTGTTCGGAATCCCTGGGACACCTGCAGTGGAGCGGCACCGGCGGCCAGGCGGACTATGTGCGCGGGGCGAACATCTCCAGGGGGGGGAAGAGTTTCATCACCACGGCGGCGACTGCCAAGAAGGGGACCATATCCAGCATCGTGCCGATCCTGAGCCCGGGTGCGGCGGTCACCACCGGCAAAAATGATGTGGACTTCGTGGTGACGGAGTTCGGGGTGGCCAAGCTGCGCGGCCAGACCGCCCGGCAGCGTGCCCTGAATCTGATCGAGGTGGCCCACCCGGACTTCCGGGAAGAGCTCCTTGCCGAGGCTCGGCGCATGAACCGGATTTAACTGCCGCTGGCCCGGGAAACCCGGGGGCCGGGGACCACCGGGTCTCCCGGGCCGGCGAGCCTCGGGAAAACATATTTTCTCCATCATGGGGGTGAGAAATGTTGGGAAATCAGTGCGCAATGGAAACGATGGAACCGCAGACGGTGCATACGGACGATGGCATACGTCTGCTCTATGACCTGGACCGGGAGGAACTGGTCCAGATCATCATCGACGACGCCAAGAATTGGTTGGCCCACGACGGCCTCTGGTTCCAGGCCCTGGAAAAAAGCCATGGCATGGAGACTGCCATGGACGCGGACCGGGAGGCCTGGCGGCAGTTCACGGTCGTGGAGGCGAAAAGGATCATGGGGCGGCTTGGCATGAAGCCGGGCGGGGGGATACCGGCCCTGGTGGAGTGCCTCCGGCACCGCTTCTATGCCCGGCTGAACCTGCAGAAGGTGATGGAGGTGAGCGATACCCATGCGATCTTCTGGATGGTGGATTGCCGGGTCCAGTCGGCCCGGCAGCGCAAGGGGCTTCCCGCCTTCCCCTGCAAGACGGTGGGGATTGTCGAATACGCCGAGTTCGCCCGGACCATCGACCCGCGCATCACCACCCGCTGCATCGGCTGCCCCCCCGATCCCAATCCCGACTATTACTGGTGTTCCTGGGAATTCAGCCTGGAGGGGGATCCGAAAGCCTAAAGCGGCACAGAAACTACCCGGGACAGGAGACAACGACTATGAAAGTCCGCAATTCAATTGAAAAGGCACTGGAGGGTATCGGCGATGGAGCCACCCTCATGGTGGGAGGCTTCGGCCTGGTGGGGATTCCGGAAAAGCTGATTCTGGGGCTTCGCGAGAAAGGGGTGAAGAATCTGACGGTAATCTCCAACAACTGCGGCGTCGATGATTTCGGGCTGGGGATCCTGCTGAAAAACCGCCAGATCCGAAAGATGATCTCCTCGTACGTCGGTGAAAACAAGGAGTTCGAGCGCCAGTATCTCTCCGGCGAGCTGGAGGTGGAGCTGGTCCCCCAGGGGACCCTGGCGGAGCGGATCCGGGCCGGCGGGGCGGGGATCCCCGCATTCTACACCCCGGCCGGGGTGGGGACGCCGCTTGCCGAAGGGCGCGAGGTGCGGAGCTTCAACGGCAAGGAGTATCTGATGGAGACCTGGCTCAGCGCCGATTTTGCCCTGGTCAAGGCCGTGCGGGGGGACAGCTCCGGCAATCTGGTCTACAACAAGACGTCCCGCAATTTCAACCCGATGATGGCGACGGCCGGAAAGACGACCATCGCCGAGGTGGAGGAACTCCTGGAGGTGGGGGGGATGGACCCGGCGACCGTGCACACCCCGGGCATCTATGTGCAGCGGGTGATCCGGTGCGAAAACTACGAAAAGAGGATCGAACGGAGAACGGTTCGTTCCTGAAGGGGGAGAGCAGATGGCGCTGACGAGGGAGCAGATAGCGAGGCGGGCGGCACTTGAGGTGGAGAACGGCTTTTACGTGAACCTGGGTATCGGCATACCGACCATGGTGGCCAATTACATCCCGGGGGACAGACAGGTGGTGCTGCAGTCGGAGAACGGCCTGCTCGGGATAGGCCCTTATCCGGCGGAGAGCGAGGTGGACCCGGAGCTGATCAATGCCGGCAAGGAAACCATCACCATGATTCCCGGTTCCTCCCTCTTCAGCAGCGCGGAATCGTTCGCCATGATCAGGGGGGGGCACATCGACCTGGCGATCCTGGGGGGGATGGAGGTCTCGGCCCGGGGGGATCTGGCGAACTGGACGATCCCGGGGAAGATGGTGAAGGGGATGGGGGGCGCCATGGACCTGGTGCACGGGGCGAAGCGCATCGTCGTGATCATGGAGCACTGCAACAAAAACGGCGAGCCGAAGATCCTCGCGGAGTGCACCCTCCCCCTGACCGGCAAGGGGGTGGTGCACCGCATCATTACCGACCTGGCGGTGCTGGATGTTACCGAAGACCGGCTGGTGCTGCGGGAGCTCGCTCCGGGGCTGACCGCTGATGAGGTGATCCGCGCGACGGGGGCGGAACTGACGGTGGACCCGGGGTTGCAGGAAATAAGGGTCTGATCAAACCTCCCCAGCGGCCGTCGATTGTGCCGCAGGGGAGGAGTTGCAGTTTATCTTGCGCAAAGCACGACATCCTTTTTCGCCCGGGAGTGCCAGAGATGAACCTCATGAACAATTTCCGCAGAAATATAGCCGTCAGCATGGAAAGCGTTGACGGCAACGCGACCCGGGTCACCAGCGTCATGACCGACAAGTACCACGAAATCGTGCTGGAGGCCGTCATCGACAACGCATCGCTGACTATCAGGGGAGTCAGCGTGGAGTTCAGGAAGGCCCCGATGGGAGACTGCCTGCAGAGCCAATCCCGACTCGATCTGCTGGCCGGTGTTTCGGTCGGCAAGGGACTTACGAGGAAGCTTTACGAGGTGCTGGGGGGAAGCGCCGGATGTCCCAATCTGCGGAACATGCTGCTTTGCTCCCTTCCACTCGTGCTTAATCTGATGGCGGCGGAAGGTATAGCAGGGGTCCGGGAAATGGAGAGCAACCATGATCAGCTTCGGGGGAGCTGTGCCGGGTACGGGTAACTGACTGCCGCCATCCCGCGTTGATGCTGACCGTACCGGAATAGAAACATGCATTACCTTTGCGTGACGTCCTTGTCGACCGAACGGGTGTTTTTTCCAAATTTCTGCTGGTGGAGGTGACCATGAAAGACGTGTTCGTCGTTGAGTCCCAGAGAACGCCGTTCGGCTCCTTTGGCGGGGTATTATCCGACGTGGAGGCTCCCCTTCTGGGGGGCGCGGCCATAAAGGCGCTGCTGGAGCGCACCGGGCTCGACCCGGCAGAGGTTGGCGAGGTTATCGCCGGCCAGGTGCTACCCGCCGGTGCGGGGCAGGCTCCGGCCCGCCAGGCGATGCGGGCGGCGGGCATTCCTGACAAGGTGCACGCCATGACCGTCAACAAGGTCTGCGGCAGCGGCCTGAAGTCGATCATGCTCGGCGCAGGTTCCATTATGCTGGAAGACTCGGATCTTGTAGTCGCCGGCGGCATGGAGAGCATGTCCCTTGCCCCGTTCATCCTGAAGAAGGGGCGTTACGGCTACCGGCTGGGCAATGGCGAGCTCACCGATCTGCTGATATACGACGGCCTGCAGGACCCCTATTCGGGGCGGCACATGGGTGAGATCGCCGAGGATGCGGTCCGTAAGCATGGCCTCACCAGGGAAGGTCAGGATGAATTTGCGCTCCGTTCCTATCGGCTGGCCCAGGATGCGGTCAACGGTGGCGTATTCAAGGACGAGATCGTTCCGGTTGTCAAGAAGGGGCGCAAGGGTGACGAGGTGGTGTCCGACGACGAGGAGCCTTTCAAGGTAGACGTGGCAAAGCTGGTCCAGCTCAGGCCGGTGTTCTCGAAGGACGGCACCATCACGGCCGCTAACGCCTCCACCATCAACGACGGGGCAGCGTTTTCCCTCCTGGCGGGTGAGGCCGCGGTCAAGCGGTGCCATCTCACCCCCAAGGCACGAATAGTCGCCTACGCCAGCAGCAGCCTGCATCCCGATCTGTTCGCCGAGGCGCCGGTTGGAGCGATCAAGGCAGTCTGCGCCAGGGCCGGGCTCAAGGTCAGTGACATCGATCTGTTCGAGATCAACGAGGCCTTTGCCGCAGTGACCATGATCGCCATCAAGAAGCTGGAGCTCGATCCCGCCAGGGTGAACGTCAACGGCGGCGCCTGCGCCATAGGTCACCCCCTGGGCGCCAGCGGCGCCAGGCTGGCGGGGACGCTTATCCGGGAACTGCACAAGCGGCGGGGCCGTTACGGCCTGGCGACCCTCTGCATCGGCGGCGGCGAAGCGGTCGCGATGATTTTTGAAAGAGTTTGATCGGTTGCAGGCGGGGCAGAGGGATGGATTGGAAAAGGGACCATCGGAGGACCCATGGATGCAACCACGTCGCCGAGAGAATAGCGGCGCTTGATTGAATCACAGGTACCCGATAGCCACGGAGCGAAAAACGCTCTCTCTGAATCAGACTGAAAAAAATGGAGGTAGTATGAAGATACTTGTCTGCATAAAACAGGTTCCCGACATGGAATCCAGGTTCAAGACCAACGGCGAGGGGACCTGGTACAACGAAGCAGACCTGGCCTTCCGTATGAACGAATACGACGAATACGCCGTAGAGCAGGCAGTACAGCTCAAAGAACAGCTGGGGAACGAACCCGAAGTAACCATCCTCTCCATCGGCCCCGACCGGGTCGTCGAAGCCATCAGGAAAGCCCTCGCCATGGGTGGGGACCGCGGCGTCCATATCCGTGACGACAAATGCTACCAGAAAGACCCGTGGCAGATCGCCGCCACCATCGCCAGCTTTGCCAAAGAAGAGCAGTTCGACCTGATCTTCACCGGCATGCAGTCCCAGGACCGGGGCTCCGCCCAGGTAGGGGTCACCGTGGCCGAACAGCTCGGGTTGGCCTGTGCCACCACCCTGGTCGGCTTTGCCTACGACAACGGCGCCATCACCGTCAAGAGGGAACTGGAAGGCGGGAGTAAGGGGGTCGTCAGGCTGAAACTCCCAGCCGTCGTCACCTGCCAGCTGGGGCTCAATATCCCCCGCTACCCGACCCTGCCCAACATCATGAAAGCCAAGAGGAAGGAACTCCAGACCGTGCCGGTCGCAGAGCTGCTCAAAGAAGCAGAACTGACCGTCACTGACAAGATGTACCCCCCCGCCAAAAAGGGAGGGGGTCTCGTCCTCGAAGGGGCCGTGGGGGACCTGGTCGACAGGCTGATGGGGATACTGAAGGGACAAACCGCCGTCTTCCGATAGGCAGCCTGCCACCAAACAGCGAAAGAACCGCTTCCGCACGGAGGAAAATTATGAAAGCGCTACTGATATGTGAATACCGGGAAGGGAAACTGCTCGACTCCACTTATGAACTGCTCGCCTTTGCCGGAGAACTGGGGGCCGGCTGCGCCATGGTCCTGATCGGCAGCGAAGCCCAGGCCCCGAAATTCAACGGCAAAGTATACCTGGCCGACGCCGCAAAATACGGCGAATACAACCCCGACCTGCACAAGAAACTGGTGCTGGAAGCGGTCGCCAAGGAAAACCCCGACTACATCATCTTCTCCCACTCCTCCTACGGCTGGGACCTGGCGCCGCGGGTAGCCGCCGCCCTGAAAACCGGGCAGATCTCCGAAGTCGTCGCGGTAGTCGACGGCAAATCCGAAGTCACCTGCTGCAACGCCAAGATGCGACGGGCCGTAGCAGCCAAGACCGCCAGGACCGTCCTCACCGTCCAGGCCGGCGCCTTCAGCCTGGCAGGCGAGCCCCAGGGGAGCCCGCAGCTGGAAGAACTCGAACTGGCCGACAGCGCAAGCAGGGTGGAATTCCTCGGCTACGAAGCCGCCGAGAAAAGGGACGTGGACCTGAGCCGCGCCGAAGTCATCGTCAGCGCCGGGCGGGGCATCGGGAAGAAAGACAACGTCCCGGTCATAGCCGCCCTGGCCAAAGCCCTCGGCGGAGAACTGGGGGCGAGCCGCCCGGTGGTCGACGCCGGCTGGGTCGATCACAGCCACCAGGTTGGAAGCACCGGCCAGACCGTCAGGCCGAAACTGTACGTCGCCTGCGGCATCAGCGGCGCCATCCAGCACATGGCAGGGATGAAGAAAGCCGACTTCATCGTCGCCATCAACAAGGACAAGGACGCGCCGATCGGCGAGATAGCCGACGTGCTGGTTGTGGCCGACGTGATGCTGTTTGTGCCGGCCTTGACGGCCATGTGCGCCGGATGACACCGATCCAGGGACAGGTCAAGGTCTATACCGCCGCCAATCGGGGGAACTAATACCCTGTTCACAAAAATAACTTAGCTCTCATGCCCAAGACTGCTAAACCTGTGACATTGATTCTCATTTGCATAACGCCAAGAGGGGTAAAAGGATATGTCCGTTGCCAGCATACAGGAAGCCATCGAGGAAATCAGGGGTGGCAGAATGGTGATCCTCGTGGACGACGAGGACCGGGAAAACGAGGGTGACCTCACCATGGCGGCACAGTGCGTGACGCCCGAGGCGATCAACTTCATGGCGCGCTTCGGCCGCGGGCTGATCTGCCTCACCATGACCGGAGAGCGCTGCGACCGGCTCAACCTTCCGGCCATGGTGCAGAGCAACACCTCCTCCTTCGGCACTGCGTTCACCGTCTCCATAGAGGCGAAAAAGGGGGTCACCACCGGAATCTCCGCGGCCGACCGCTCTCACACCATACTGACCGCGGTAGCCCCCGGAGCTAACGCGTCCGATCTGGCGCGGCCCGGTCACATCTTTCCCCTGAGGGCCAAAAACGGCGGCGTCCTGGTGCGCGCCGGGCAGACCGAGGGCTCCGTCGATCTGGCGCGCCTGGCAGGGCTCGAGCCCGCGGGGGTCATCTGCGAGATCATGAACGAGGACGGCACCATGTCCCGCATGCCGGAGCTGAAGAAATTTGCCAAGCAGTACGGCATCAAGGTCTGCACCATAGCGGACCTGGTCGCCTACCGCATGAAGCACGAATCCCTGGTGAGGAGGTCCGTCGAGGTGGCGCTGCCGAGCCGTTTCGGCAGCTTCCGGGCGGTCGCCTTCGAAAACGACATCGACAAGCTGGAGCACCTGGCGCTCGTGAAGGGTGACATCCGCGGCGACCAGCCGGTCCTGGTGCGGGTCCACTCCGAGTGCCTGACCGGCGACGTCTTCGGCAGCGTCAGGTGCGACTGCGCCGACCAGTTGCATAGAGCCATGAAGCAGATCGAGGCCGAAGGAACCGGCGTCATCCTTTACATGCGGCAGGAGGGGCGCGGCATCGGCCTCACCAACAAGCTGAAGGCATACGCGCTGCAGGACCAGGGTCAGGACACGGTGGAGGCGAACCTGGCACTCGGCTTCAAGGCCGATCTCCGGGACTACGGCATCGGGGCGCAGATCCTGGTGAACCTCGGTGTGAAGAAGATCCGGCTCATGACGAACAACCCGAAGAAACTGGTCGGCCTCCAGGGGTACGGCATCGACATCGTCGAGCGGGTTTCTATCGAGATAGCCGCTTGCAAAAGCAACGTGAAGTATCTCACGACCAAGCGCGACAAGATGGGACACCTGCTGGAAAGCATAAGAGCAGGTCAAGGTTGAGGCTAAGGGGAGCGGAGCGACCGGAAACCTTGACCTGCTTCCGGTTCTCCCTGGAGCTCCCGCACACCCTGCTGATGTACGCCGCGGTCTACCTCTTCTGCTACAGCTCGATCCCCTACGGGCAGGATGTAAGGGGCGCCCTCTCCAGCCATTATTTCAGGGGCGTCCGGTAAACTCGCGCCCAACGGGGACGAAGATCATCCTTGGCGGGGGTGAAGATCAACATCGCGAGGATGAAGCCCACCCCCTCGGTGGCGAAAATAAACATCGCGAGGATAAAGATCATCCCCTCGGTGGTGAAAATCAACATCGCGTGGACGAAGTTCTCCCCCTCTATGATGAAGATACACATCGCTAGGATAAAGCTCACCCCTTCGATGATGAAGATAAACATCGCTATGATGAAGCTCACCCAATCGATGATGAAGATAAACATCGCTATGACGAAGCTCACCCACTCGATGATGAAGATCAACATCGCTAGGATAAAGCTCACCCCCTTGATGATTAAGATCAACATTGCTAGGATAAAGCTCACCCCCTTAATGATTAAGATCAACATCGCTAGGATAAAGCTCACCCCCTTGATGAATAAGATCAACATCGCGAGGATGAAATTCATGATGGCGAGGTTGGTGCTCAGGCAAAATGGGCAGCAATCGATCAAAGAGGTTTTAATGATTTAGCTGGCTTACCTTGGATGCTCGGGAGACGCAACTGAGAAGGGAGATCGGGAAGAGGAGAAAAATATCGCTGATTGGGAAAGGGAATGAGTAGAGGGTACCATTGAGGTACCCTCAGGACGAAACTGTAGCGCCAACCGGCTGACACGGCGATCAGGTGATCGTCGTGCTCACGACACCGGACCAAGGCCCGGGACCGTCATGGCCCTGGTGCCTCATCCGGAAGAAGGTATTTCCAGCTGCGAGACTCTCAATAACCATATTCTGGGAATCGGGAAAGATCGCCTTGTGGAACCAGTCGTCCTCAACCGATGGGTCTTTCAGGTTGATGTGGATCTCGTGGACTATCGCGCCCGGGAAAGTGCTGGCTGTGGCAAGCGCCCTGCCACGTTCGCCAGCGTTGGCGACATTCAAATCCGGAGGAGCCACCAACGGTAACCTCACCCTGTTGGGGCTTCTCCGTTCCTGGGTAACTGTGAATCCTGTGGTCAAAAGAGCATCGGGATTCAGTATTAACTCAGCTTCCAGAACCGATGCTAGCTGATCCAGGAGCACCCCGATTTCCTGACTTAGGTTTTCGCGCTCGCGAATCACCGACCGGCCTCCATCGAGGGCCAGATGGTAGGTCGTGTCAAGGCTGTCCACCTTCTCGAAATACTGTTGCCGGAGGGCAGCAATTGATTCGGAGAGGTTAGGGTTGTCGGTCAGGCCGTGCTGCACTTTCTTGCAAAAGGCGAGGAATTTGGCAGGCGAACGCATCTGTCGGAAGTCACGTTTTATCATTCTCCGTTGCATCGGCACCTCCTTCACTTCAGTATTGCTGCGGGTAGAATACTGGACGAACTTGGCCGCCAGTCGGCCGGGCAACCTTAGCGCATTCACGTTAGAGTACCGATTGTCGACAGAATGTCAAGAGGGCTGGCGAGGGGGGCATGAAGTCGAGCCACAAGCCGATTGGGTACCCTTTTGGTGGTCGGGCAACGAAAAGGACTGGCACCTACGGAGCCAGTCCCATGGAAATGAAAAAGGCACCCGGTCGGAACCGGGCGCCTTTTGTACGTTTGAAGCCTGGTGATCGGGTGAACTCCTGCACTGATAAATACAAGCTACCAACCTCCTCTCCACATTGAGTGACCACTTACTCTAACTCCTTCCACGCTCAAATAATTTACGGCATTACCGCTCATTTTTACCGATCCATTGACAATGGTTGCGATTAGGATAAGTTCATCTGTGTTTCTCACACCCTCGATCCCGCTGGAGCAAGCGGTCGTTGCCTGCAGTTGTCGGGTCGGATACCGCATGGCGTTTCTGATACGGACGAGATGGTCATCTCCGCGTGATCCGACCCTATTAGAAACCCATTTTGGAGCCCTGAGATGTACTGCTATTCCGACACGTCTCCCAACCACAAGGAAGTCGATCACTTTTTCCTCTGCCCCGTATTGGCACATTTATTCTGGCTATCTCAATCAAGCAAAGAAGTTTCACGATACTTTGAAAACTTGTTTCTATTCCAAAAGTTACCAGTTCTACGGAACGGACCTTGATTCACCTGATCGGGTCGAATTTACCCGCGAAAATTACTCTCATCTTTCCAAAGGCCGATTCTCCGAAAGCGAGCTACATTTCGTCAACAAGGGGAGCTTCCGCACCCATGTGGACAAACGGGATAGGGCGCCTGACTATGGGGTGGATGTGGAAGCCCTCATCACCCTTGAACCGCCCGCCGGAAAAGGAGACGGCACCGTTCCTGATTCGTCAGGGAAAACCCTTCCCTTGGGGGAAGAAAGAACTACGAAGATCGGCACTGATGAGGGAAGCTGGTTCGAAATCGGTCACCAGGACATTTATGGCACACCAAGAGCACAGGAAATTGTTTTTACTTGCATCTGGAATCTGGCGCAGAAGCACATCGACGACCAAGTAGGGCCAGTAAGTGCTTGTTAGGATCCTGCAAAGGGGGAGGAATGAAAAGATTCAAACAGTGGGGCTGTATACTCGTTCTACTCTTGCTATCAGTAATTTCTTGTACAGGCAACGAAGGCATTATGGGCCTTAACAGTCAAAAAAAACGAGGAGCTAATGCAGAAATGAAGGCATATCCCTTAGGAAGATTTTCAATTAGAATTCCAAAAAATATGGAACAGACAGGTCGCTCGCATCGATTGCGGCTAGCACAAATCCGAGAATTTCATTGGCCTGAGCGTAGTAACCGAAATGAAATCAGAAACAAGTTGTGGAACGACAGGGTTGCAGAGATAAATAAAATGCGACCCCCACGTCACCAGAGTCGTCCTATCATAGAACAACGCGAATTTTATGATCTAGGCCAATGGGCCAAGGGCATATTTTACTACGGTAACTATGCCCTCGAGCAGGAAGGCATTTGGGAAATATTGATAGATTCAGGGCCTATTGGAATCTGGCTTAAGACCGATAGTCTCCTTGCAGACAAAGATAATGTTGATAAAATGATTCGCAATCTGAGCACCATTGCAAAAGCCTTTACTATTAGGACAAATGACGATCTTCATAAAGATACGCAAATCAATTGGTTCCATCTGGAAAATGGAGCAATCAATCTTCCGTATAGATGGCAAGAGCAAACCTACGCCCGCTTCGAGGGACATCCTTTCGATCTGAAACTAGAAATCGAGATGACCGATACCCATACTGATGAGCCAAAGGAGGAAGGACTATTGGCCCGGATCGCTGCAGTCATAGCCACAGGTTATGCCACCGGTGTGGATATCGACCGGATTCGTTCCCACAAGCGGAAGGTAGCCGGATTAGACGGAGAAGAGGAAGTAGATAGGATGGCTGATCGGGATGGAACGGAAATTAGCTTTGGATGGCGCTATGCGGGCAAAAAGGATTAGGGAGAATTCCCCAAAATTGTTATCACCATGGAATCACCCGACGGTAACCTGGACGAGAAGCTCAAAATCTGGGACGCCATTCTTGACTCAATGAAACCTCTGTACAAGAACTAGACGTGGCTTCACATTAACCTGAACGACCCGCTGGAGCCCGGCTATAGCCAACGCCAGGTGGTCACCATGGGGTCGCGCCTTGGTGCGCCGGTCAAAACCGGCGAGAGATAGTGGGTGTAAGTCCCATAGGATGAAGGAGTAGCGGTAGCGCCGATTAAAACCGGCGAGAGACAGTGGGTGAGAATCCCATACGGTGAAGGAATAGCGTACCACACCGGCCCCGAGTCA
>Ga0209125_1000735_pt1 | contig 37925 bp, 31 predicted proteins | sample BarGraIncub1131A_FD_184503 | JGI IMG/M metagenome (GOLD analysis project Ga0209125, IMG submission 184503) | Arctic peat soil microbial communities from Barrow, Alaska - Barrow Graham LP Incubations 11-31A (SPAdes) (version 2) | ecosystem: Environmental > Terrestrial > Soil > Wetlands > Peat... | reverse complement strand
CCATCCCCGCCGGGATCCTCGGACCGGGACGATACAGTCCGTCACCCAGGAAATAGACCCGCCCCTTGCGCACCGCGTCCAGTCTGCCGAGGCTTTTCAGAAACCCCTTGGAAAGCGTTTTCATGTCGCTGTGCCCCTTGCCAATCAAGATCAGATCGGGCTGGCGTTCGATCACCGACTCCAGCGAAAAGCGGGGGTAGGGAACCCTTGCGTCGGCGGCGATATTGACCAGTCCGCTCAACCTCATGGCGTCGTCCAGAATCGTTCCGGGGCCGGCAACGATAAGTGGATTGGCCCAGATGACAAAGAGCACCTTCCTCCCCTTACCGGCAAGCGCCGGCGCAGATTTCCGATGCTGGGAACTGCCGGCATCCCGGATCGCGGTCTCGATCCCTTTTGCCAGGCGATCGGCGGCGGGTCGAGCCCCCAGCGCCTGGCCCATCTCCCGTATACCGGCGGGAAGCTCGGAGAGTCGTCTGGCCCTGAATACATAGGTCGCAATGCCAAGCTTGGCAAGCCGCAGGGCAATGGTCTTCGGATTCCCATCGCTGGTCATGACCACCAGGTCCGGCTTCAGGGCGACGATGGCCTCAAGGGATGGATTCGCCATGCCGCCGACCTTGGTCTTGCCGCGTGCCTCGGCGGGGCGGTCGCAGGCGGTGGTCACTCCCACCACCCGCCCGCCCAGGCCAAGGGAGAACAGCATCTCGGTCATGGCCGGTGCGAGTGAGACGATCCGCCTCGGCGGGGGAGGGGAACCGCCCTGCGCGGTCACGCTCCATCCAAAGAGGAAGAGCAGGCAGAGCAGCAATAACCGTAGGACGCGCCGTTTCCCCGTCACCTAGAAAGACGCCTTGACGCCGCCAAAGACGGAGAGGCCGGGAGTGCCGTAGCCGGCGACTTCCTCGTAGGACCTGTCGAGCAGGTTGTCGATTCTCACGAAGAGCGACAGGTTTTTATGCAGCAGATAGGAGCCCTTCAGATTGACCAGGGAATAGGAGGACATGTCTCGTTTCAGGGCCGAATCAGGGCGCTTGGAAACATACTGGTATTCAGCGATCAGCGTCAGTTTCGCCACAAGGTATTCAACCGACGAGGTGACCTTGTTCCGGGGACGAAAGGGGAGCAAGGCGCCGGTGTCATTGTTTATCGCGTCAAGGTAGGTGTACCCAGCATTCAGTCTCAGGTTGTCGAGAGGAAGAGCCGACGCTTTGAGTTCCACTCCCTCGGTCCGGGCATTGCCGATATTGTCGGCGGTGAAGGTGGTGAAATTCGTCTCGATGAGATTGCGGTAGCGTTGCCGGAACCAGGTGGCGCCGAGCACCAGTTTCTTGTCCAGAAAGTCTTTTTCCAACCCGATGTCATAGCCGGCATTTTTTTCCGGTTTCAGGTCGAGGTTGCCGTAGAACGGGAAGTAAAGCTCGTTCATCGCTGGCGCCCGAAATCCGGTACCGTAATTGGCCTTGAACCTCATCTCCAGCGGTTTGAGATAATAGAGCGCGCCGGCCCGATAGGTGAAAGCCCCGCCGAAGATTGAATGGTCGTCATAGCGCATCCCTGCGTTGAGGATCAGGGTGTCGTCGATCAGGGCGAGTTTGGCGTTGAGGTAGCCGGCTTTGTCGTTTATTGATTGATCGAAGGTTCCCACATTCTCCGCCGCCTCGTGGCGGTAGGCGATTCCCCCCGTTATCGTCAAAGGGTTCAGCTCTAAGGTGTGCTGCCAGTCCAGAAGCTTGGTAGTCGTCTTGATCCGGTAATTGTTGTATGCGGTGACGGGGTCGGTGGAGTCGAGGTCGTCCCGGAAGAAGGAGAGCGACAGGCTCTGCTCGTACTTCTCGAAAGGAATGATTTTCCCCGTGACGGCAACCAGATAGTTCTCACGCTTCTGATTGTAGTCCCGGGTGTCCACCGGTCCGACGCCGAAGATGAAATTGTCGACCTGGGACTTGTCCGTCCCGTAGCGCAGGTTTAACTCAACGGACGAGTTGTCGGTCGGGTTCGCGCCGATCCGTGCCGAGGCCGATTTGTTGCTATATCCGTTGGGCATCGTGCCGCTCTTGGCGGTGGGGATGCCGTCTGTGTCGAGCCAGCTTGCGGAAAGGCGGTAATTCGTCCTGTCCGTCCCGCCGGAAACCGAACCTGCCGTCTTCACGGTGGCGAAGGATCCTCCCTCCACGCTGAGGTCGGCCTTCAACCTCCCGGCTCCCTTTTTGGTGATGATATTGACCACGCCGGCCATCGCCTCGGAACCGTAGAGCGTGCTTTGCGCTCCCTTGATGATTTCGATCCGCTCGATATCGTAGGTCAGCACGCCGGACAGGTCCGCGGAGCCGGTGGAGGGGCTGTTGAGTTTGATGCCGTCCACCAGCACCAGCACCTGATTGCTTCCGCCGCCACGCATGAACAGGGTGGTGAGCGCGCCCGGGCCGCCTTTCTGGACAACCTGAAGATCCGGCTCGAGTCTCAGCAGATCCGCCACGAAGGGGACGCCCCTTTTTTCGATATCGGCGCGGCTGATGACGGCCACGTCCTGCGGAACCCGGTCCAGGGGTTCTTCCCAGCGGGAAGCGGTGGCGACGATCTCCGGCAGGACTGCGTCGGGCGGTTCGGCAAAGGCCGGGGTTGACAGCAACAGCAGGCACAACAGGGCTACGCTTCTTTTCTGCATGATATTCCTCCCTCGAAGTTGCGAATGGAGCGGTCTTCCGGCTCAGGGCCACCTACTTGCCCACCTTCCCAGGATTTCCCCCAGTGGCTTTTCGCCTCAACGGCGACGGGCTTTCGTTCCCTTTACGGCTGCGGGGCAGCGGGGGATTTGCACCCCTCTTCCTCACTTCCATTCGGTGCTAAACATGGTGTTCAGTGCGGCGGATCCTTCTTGAAACGCCTGCCGGCAAAGTGAAAGGCACAAAAAAAAGTCCGCATCTGCCGAGGCAGCATGCGGACTTTTCGTATTCAAAGTCGTAATAACGCGTGTTCCACTACCCCAGTCTCACGGGGAGTAGTTTATGGTAAAGATCATGGCAGGTCTTCTGGCTCGCGATTCATCCTCCGGGCGCCTTCCCAGTCTTTCGACCAGTGGCATGATGCCCTTCGTCCTCGCTTACAGCGGCGGTCCCGCGGGGGATTTGCACCCCTCTTCCCTATCAAGCCCTTGCGGGCACCTTGATCCGATATTCGGTTTTTGCACTGAAATGCACTGATTGGATACCACGGCCAGACCTGAAAAGTCAAGGGTGATGGCCGGAAGCTGTGGTTAGTCGCCCACAGTCACCAACCCTGCATGGCTTCCGCGAGGATGAAAATCCTGCCCTCCCAGATCTCCTTTTCCTTCTGGTAGTGGCAGTATTCGTTTCATGACGCCTCCTTTTGATTGACGGAGTTTCGGGCAGTTCACGCTCACCGGTGTAACGTTTGAATGGACTGGACAAATCAGAACTTGTATCCCATCGAGAGATACAGATTCCTCCCGTTTTCCGGCACCTTAACGCCGCTTTGAAACGGATCGCGTGCATAGGATAGGTTGCTGAAATATTGCCTGTCAAACAGGTTGTTGACGCCAATGATCAAGGAGACTCGTCGATAGTTGACGCCGCCTTTGATATCGGTTGTTGCCCAGCCGGCGGTGGTCGCTTCTTGCAAGCCCGAGTCGACCCTGTCCTGCTCCCGGGCCAGGTTTTCCAGAGCTTCAAGGAAGAAGGTGCCGTTGTCATAGCGGACGGAAACGGTCCCCCTGAGCGGCGGAATCTCGGAAAGTGCCCGGTTGTCAGTCTCGTTGCGGCCTTCCACATAGGAGAGAGAACCTCTCAGGAACAGGTCGTAATCCAGTGAGACCTGGCTCCCCAGTTCAGCTCCCCACATGGTCGCATGAATATTCTGGTAACTTTTTTCGAAGCTCGCCGGTACCTGATAGAAATTTATATAATCCTGCAGGTCGCTGTAAAAGACCGATGCATTGACATAGAAGCGCTCTGTGGAATATTTGGCGCCGATATCAGCCTGGTGATTTACCGTAGACTTCAGATCCTTGTTGCCGTGCCAGTATGTTGAGGTCGCGGAAGGTGTCATGACCGGGACATCAAGGTAGAGCTCCTGCTGGTCCGGGGTGCGTGTTCCACGGGCGATGCCGGTGAAAATGTCCAGGCCTTTGACAGGGGTATAGGTCAGCTGCAGGTTGGCACTGACATCGGCGAAATCGCGACTTGTTCCGGAGGTCACCAAGGTGTTTGTTTTATTCGCCTCCACCCAGGTCAGATCGCCACGCAGTCCGCCCTTCAGGATCAGCACGTTTCCCAGCGGAAGTTCGTACTCGCCGAACATGCCGAGATTGTCGATGGAAACGTCTGGAATCATGGCAAGGTCGCGGTAGGCCAGGTACATGGCTCGACGGTTGACCGCATCCCAGTTGCGGTTGTAATAGTCAATGCCGGTTTTCAGGGTTCCCGGGCCGGCTGCCAGGGAGGCGTTCAGTTTAGTCCCGAAGACCTGGGTCTTGGCGTCGGTCTGCATGGAGTAGGGGCGGGGGGAAGTCTGCGAGCTGAAGCGGGAGCGGTCATCCATCAGGTGGTCAACTGCATCCCAGTAGGCCTGGAGTTTCAGGTCCTGCAGCAGCGGCGAAATCTTCTGGATGCGGTAGGTCCAGTTCAGGCGGTGTGTCCTGTCGTAATCCGCGTCCATCTTCAGGTAGGGGTAGAGGACATGGTCGGCGTCCTGATAGCTGTAGCTTATTTCGCTTCGCGAGTTGTCGGTGGGATTCACGGCGAACTTGCCCCAGCCGGTATTGATCTCGTAGGCCTTGGAATTAACGGAGTCGCTTTTGTAGCGGTTCGGACTGGAGGCCGGATAGATTTCGGTCAATCGTTTGCCGTCGCCTGACCTGGGGACGTCGGAATATTTGTAGGCGTACCCCAAAAGGCCGTCATAGGCGTCCGTGCCGTAGGAGGCGGTGGCGGACGCATTGATATTGTTCCAGGAGCCGTAATCCAGGTTGACATCCGCGCCGAACCCCTGGCCCGGTTTCTTGGTCTGGGCGTCAATCGTGCCGCCCAGGCCTCCCGGATTGGAGAGGTCATAGGGGCCTTTGATGACTCTGACCTGCTCGATCTCGGAAAAATCGTAGTGGAAGGAAGGGGGATCCATGCGGGATGGGCAGGCGCCATGCAGGCGGACTCCGTCAACGAGGACGTTGATGTTGTCCTTTTGGAAGCCTCGCAATACAACGTCGTTGGCGATGGCGCCCTTGTGAACGTAGCTGATTCCCTCGACCTGCTTGAGAGCCTCTCCCATGTCTCTGGCCGGGCTTTCGCGTACTTCGCGGATGGACAGGCTTTCCTCATTAGGTGCTTGCTTCTGGCCGCGGACGATGATCTCGTCCAACATCTGGTTTTCGGCGTGCGCACCCTGGCAGATCAGCACCAGGCCGAGGGTTGCCGCCAGCATAGTTAGATTCTTAGTTTCCATTGGTATATGTTCTCCTTGAAAGGGATGTTGGTAACTCGTTGGTCCGGATACCTGTCGACTTTACTGCATCATGGTGAAATTAATCGGCACTACAATCTCTGCCCGCACCGGCGGCTTCGGGAATGGCGCTGCTTTTCGGACCGTTTCCAGCGCGCATTTATCCAAAATCGGGAAGCCGGACTTCTCTACCACCCGGATTGCATGTACGCCGCCGTCTTCGGCGATGGTGAATGACACGACCACTTTTCCGCTCCAGTTCATCCTGCGGGCTATCGGCGGGTACACAAGCTGTTTGGTAATAAAGTCTCTGATATAGGTGAAGTGCTCTTTCAAATAGCGCTGTTGCGCCTTTTCCGCGGAGAGTCTTCCCTCTGCTGCCGCCGCTGCCTGATGCGCGGGCTGTGGAGCTGGACTGGCAGGCGATGGCTGGCTTGAAACACCGGTTGTGTGCTCTGGAGATACTTCTGGCACTTGTGTGGCTTGACTCTGCTCAAGCGGATGGTTGGTCACCGTACTGGACGGCATAACTGGCTGAAGCGCGTGCCGCATCTGCCCGGATTTAACCGCTGCTGGTTTCGTTGTGGTTGGTTTTGCCAGTCTTGCCGGACTGGCCGGACTGGCCGAAGGTACTGGCCGCATGACAGTCCGAACCGGTGCCTGGGTAACCTTGTGCTGAGACAGGTCAGGCGCATCAAGGTTGTCAAGTACCACCATGATGGCTTTCGGTGTACGCTCAGTGCTGCGTGATGCCATGGCAACCAGGCCTGTCGCCACTGCCAGGTGCAGCGTGAGAGATAAACCGAAACATTTGGCCAGATACAGCTTTTGCATAATACTCCGGGCATGGCGCACGTGTGCCGTGTTCGGGGCGGGCGTGCCGCTAGAATCCTGAGTGTACCTGGATGCACGATAGGTCAGTGTGCTACGTTTGCTGAAGGGGTGCTGTTAGGGTTGCCTGGGGGGAGGTTCGGGCGGTTCGAGGTGACGCGAGGTCATGAGATGGGACAGCTCGGAATAATGGGTGTCCAGGCGTGGTATTGCAAGCTGTTCGCTGAAGCAATAGGCAAGTATCTCGTCCGTTTTACCACCAGACAGCGCCGTGGTTTTTCCACTTCCACAGGGGCATCCACAGGAGGCGATCATGATCTTCTTTGGGGTCGGTTTCTTTTTACAGCAGTCCGGTGTGCTGTCGTCTTCGTTTTCGTGGATGTGGGCCTGCTGCTGTTTTTTCTTGGCGCAGCAGCAGGTGCGGGTTGCCCTGCTTTCCACTGAACAGCCGCAGATGGCGCAATCTCCGGAGCATTCGCCGGTTAAGGCCTGGGCGGCCGTTTTGGAATGCATGGCAAACGATGTGAGCGGACTCAACAAGGTCATCAGGTAGATAGCGGTCATCATGGCGGCGATGATGCCGCGCATAGAACGTTTCACTGTGCGGTAGGATGGCTTTAGCATAATAATTGCCTAGTTATAGCTACTGCTCTAGGTGTGCACTAACAAATTCTCCCAGAGCGCCAGGAACGGAAGTTTTAGAGCGTCACCTTACTATTCGACGGAGGGATAATATTCTTTAGAATAAAAAGTGGTGACCTGTTCTCTCGAAACATCAGGCTGATGAATTGGTCGCGACCTATTTGTGAATGCGTCATTAATAGAGCCTGGTGAATAATGCCCGCAACAACTTGACTGCAACTGCCAGGTGGCATAAACGTAGAGTCCGATGCTAATTAGCTTATATGGTTGAGGTACTAGCCAGAGTAAGTCCAGGTAACGCCTATGCAGGCCAAAGAATAAATACCATGATTGATGGGGATTGTACAGCAGGTTTGGTGCGCTAACGCTAATTAAATCTACGCCTCAATTCAGGGCGTATCGGCTCGACAACCACAAATGGTTTTGCGAATTTGCCAGTGCCGGAAAAGGACATGTCTACGAAGCTCAAGGCTGTAGTCAGCGATATCAGGATGCGGTTGATGAATGGAAGGACCTTGACCATGCACCTGTCTTTTCCCGGAGAATAATTCGACTAGGCCTCTTCCTTCACCAGCAGGCCAAGTTCCTTGAGACGGTACTGCAAGGTCCGCAACGAGATGCCGAGGGCCTCGGCAGTTCGGCGCCGGTTCCCCCGGAACTGCTGCAGCGTCCTCCCGATGCTTTCCCTCTCCCGATGCTTGAGAATCCCCGCGCCGGCCTCGGCTGGTGGAAGTTGTTCCAGCAACTCAGGTGGAAGTTCACTCGCGGTGATCTCTCCTCGCGCCAGTATGACGCCGCGCTCGATGATGTTTTGCAGTTCCCTCACATTGCCGGGCCATTGGTACCGCTGCAGGAGCGCCAGCGCCTCGGGTGTGATGCCGATGGGGCGGCGGGCGCCCTCCGCCGCCGAAAACAGGGCGCAGAAATGACGGACCAACTGCGGCACGGCATCAACCCTTTCCCGGAGCGGCGGCAGGGTAATGGGGAAGACGTTCAGCCGATAGAAAAGGTCCTCGCGGAAACGCTTCTCGGCAACCTCCCGGGAAAGGTCGCGATTGGTAGCCGCGATCACCCGGACATCCGCCTTAACCTGCAGCGTTCCTCCCAGCCGCTCGAACACACGTTCCTGCAGGACGCGCAAAAGCTTTGCCTGCAGAAGCTGCGGCATTTCGCCGATCTCATCCAGGAAGATGGTTCCTCCCTGGGCCAGTTCGAACTTGCCCCGCCTGGCCTGAACCGCACCGGTGAAGGCGCCGCGCTCGTGACCGAACAGCTCGCTTTCCAGGAGGTTCTCCGGGATCGCGGCGCAGTTGAGCGGCACGAACGGCGCCGCCTTGCGCGGGCTTGCCAGGTGGATCATCCGGGCGATCAGTTCCTTGCCGGTGCCGCTTTCGCCGTGCAGCAGCACGGTCGCCGTCGCGCGGGCCACGTCTTGAACCAGCTTCCTGACCCCGTCCATGGCCCGGCCGGCGAAGATCAGCTCCTTGGGCGGAAGTCCCGCCTGCTCGACCTCCCGAAGTGTTATGGTCAACCGCTGGAGCTTCACCTGTTCAAGTGCCCTCCCGACGGTGGCCAGCAGGCTCGCCGGGTCCCTGAGCGGCTTGGACAGAAAATCAAAGGCCCCCTCCTTCATGGCCGCCACCGCCTCCTCCACCCGGCCGAAGGCGGTGATGAAGATGAACAGCGGCGCGTTCGACTCGCTCCTGGTTGCCCGGAACAGGTCGAGCCCGTTTCTGACCGGCATACTCAAGTCGCATAGCACCAGGTCGAAGCTCTCGCGCTGGATGCGGCGCAACCCCTCGCCGCCGTCAATGGCGCTCGCCACGGTGTATCCGGCTCCATCCAGGATGGTAGTCACCAACTCCCGAAAAACGGCGTCATCTTCTACGATCAGTATGGTCGCTGACATGATTTATATTCCCGCGTTACTTAAAGCTACTGGTAGTGAAACGATAAACTCCGTGCCGATTCCGGGAGTGCTGGCAACCGTCAGGCTGCCGCCATGCTCCTGCGCCACCTTCCGGCAGAGCGCCAGTCCCAGGCCGGTCCCGGTTGTCTTGCTGGTCCAGAACGGCTCGAAGATATGCGGCAGATGTTCCGGTGGGATACCGACTCCATTGTCGCCGACCGTCATGTCCGCGAGAGAGCCCTGTTGCCGTAGCGCGACCCTTAGGACGCCGCCATCCGGCATCGCCTGAAGCGCGTTTTTCATCAGGTTCAAGAGCATCTGGACGATGCGGTCGGCAACCACATCAGCCTTCATCGGCGGCGTTGCCGACAGCTCGATGGTTACCCGAAGGTTTGCGGCTTCCGGGACTAACAGCGCGACGCAATCTTCCACCAGTATCGACAGATCGGTCACCTGCGGCTCTCCCTGGTCGTCACGGGCGAAGGCGAGCAGGTCCTCGACCAGCGCCTCCAGCCTGAGCGACTGGGTGACGATCCGGTCGGCATAGTGACGGGCCTGCTCCATGCCGCCCGCGCTTTCCACCAGCTGGGCAAAACCCTTGATACCGGCCAGCGGGTTGCGGATTTCATGGGCCAGGAGCGCGCCCATTTCCCCTAGACGCGCCATCTCCTCCTGCCGGCGCATCTCCCTGCCATGCCGCTCCTCCCGGCGCTGCATGAAGAGGAGCAGGACTGTCAGCCCCCAGAGGGCCGCGGTCAGCGCCGATACCACGGATACGCCAGCTCTGGCCCGACGGATCACCTGGTCGGCGCGATAGGTGTGCAACGCCAGTACCAGGAGATATGCGTCGTGGTCGGTGTGAATCACGGTCCGCAGGAGATGGACCTCTTCGCCGGTGCCAAGCCGCTCCCGCTGTTCCGAGATGCCGTCGGGGGGCGTATTTTGGGCGGCCCCGGCAATAGGCTGGCCGATGAGGCCGGGATTGGTGTGAAAGCGGATGATCCCTTGCCGGTCGACCAGGGCAAGATAGGCGATGTCCGGCGTGGTATAGCGCGCCAGCGATCGGAATGACTCATCGGCCGCGGCCAGCTGCTCGATCGCGGCGGCGATGGACAGCCCGGCCCCGCGCAGGTTCTCCTCGGCAAGCGGCGCAGCCGCGTGAAAGGCGGACCAGGCAAACCAGGCCACCAGGAGGGTAAAGCAGAGCGGGACACCGATCAGCAGGCGGGTAATCTTGATCATGTTCAGAACGCGTAGATAACTGCGAGCCCGCCGCCATACTCGGGGCTGGCGTCGGCAATGCCGCGGGAGCCGTACAGGTCGAGCGAGGTGTTTCCGGTAAGGGTCCAGATTACCCTGGCCCGCGCCTCCAAAAGAACCCCGGAGACGGTTGTCGGTGCCGTGGCCCCTCTTACCATCAACATCGGCTTAATGTTTTCCGTAACCTGGTAGCCGACTGCCGCGGTGTAACTGAGGTAGTCTTGCAGGTTGAATCCCTCCGCCTTGCCCTGGAAGGTATAGAAACCCTCGCCGATGAGTTGCGCATTTCCCAGCCATTTGGAAGCCTCGATTCCGACTCCGAAATCGAACTCGCCGGTTCCCAGGCCTTTCGAAACATCGGCGCTGGGACATTTGACATACAAGGAGGGGCGCAGCTGCGGGACCTTGGAATCCTCGGCCAGGGCGATGACCCCGAGACGCAGGATGATGTCGCCCAGACCGGAAACTCCCGATCTTGAGGAACCTCGTGCTCCGGAGTATCCCGCCACGGCGGCGCCGCTGGGCGTTGTTTCCGCGGTAGTGGTACTCAGGCTGGCGTTGTACAGTTCGGTTGTGACACTCGGACTGCTTTGATAGAGGAAGGGGATTTCGATCCCGACATCAAGACGATCAGTCGGCGACCAGGTCGCAATCAGCGGCATGTAGAAGCTGCGTATGTTGGAGGCTGTGCCGTAATTGCCCGAGGCATACTCGACGCCCAGGCTGAGGGATGCGTTTTGCGGTTTTTCCGGCATGGTGCTGAGGGCGAGAACCGGGTTTGCCCAGGTAATTGCCAGAAACAGCGCCAAACTCATGTACTTCAGATAGGTTCCTGTCATCGTCTTCCACCTCTCGTGCCGCCGCCACGGCTGCCCGCACCGTAGCGAAGGCCGCTGCCGCCAAATTGACGGACTCCGTTTTGATTTCCCGAACCGGTTCCAGCCCAGAGCGGTTTCCCCGATTCGGAACGAAGCATGACGCTTTCCCCGCTGCCCCGGTTCTCCAGACGCTGGGCGAATAAATAGAGAGATCCGTCCTTCCCCTGGGCGAGGGAGCCGGTAACGGCAAGCTCCTGGTCTTTCGCGGTGGTAACGGTCTGTTTCTCCCAGAACCGCCACGGCCCGAGTATGACGGTCACGGGACCCTTGGCGGTGGCGACGGTCATCACCGTCTGCTGCTCCGGGCCAAGGCGCGCGGGTGCAGTTATTACCGTTCCGGACAGGGTTGTTATGGTGTTGATATCGAAGCCAGCCGCGACATTCAGTCCGCTGGCGGAGTCCGTCGAGTCGCTCCCCCAGAAGGCTGATGCCTCACAATTCCAGAAGCTGAGGATCACAGCCAAAAAAATTCCCGCCGCGACATTCAACCCGCCGGCTGAGTCCGTTGAGTCGCTGCCCCAGAAGGCTGATGCGTCACGGTTCCAAAAACTCAGGAAGGCCGCCGCGATTATTTGAATAAGACGCTTCATGTACTCATCCTTGTCGTAGTGACCCGGCAGCGTTACTCGCCTGCCGGGTCTTCTGAAACAATTGCTACGGGGCAGTCGCCGGCGCCGTAGTGGTGGTCGTGGTCAGGCGGGAGCCGTCCTGAAGACCGTTGCCGTTACCCGGACGCGTGGTTGAACCGTTGGCGGTGGTACCGGTGCTGAGGAAGGTGCCGTCGCGGCGCTGGGAACCGGCCGGACGGGTTGTCGTTGACGTGCCGGTGACGCAGGTCCCGGTGCGAGTCCCGGAACCGCCTCCCTTGCTGCCGTTGCCGCGTCCTGCCGCAAACAGATCGCCCGCGCTTAATGCAAGCAAAAGTCCCATTACTGCCGCCGTTGTGATGATGCGTGGTTTCATGTTCTTGTTCCTCCTCTTGGTTGATGTGACTGCTACCCGAGGATATATCAGTAAACATGCCAACTATGTATGGTGCTGTAATCGCTGGAAATTTTGAAAAAAGACTGGTGGTTGCCACGGTATATTCGTGCAGATTTTGCATCCATCAGCCACGCGCGTTGCATCTTTTGCATGACGTCGGCGACCGCAAGCGGGTAGGGCGGCAAGGAGTCGCTTTCCCTGGATGGATCTTGTCTCAATCCTGCAACTTTTGCTTTTCCCGCAAACATTGGATCGCTTTTTTCACTTCCTCGGTGTCGTTTGGGTAAAGATCAAAGGGGATATTTTCTCCTCCGAACTCCTTGAAAATGCGGAATCTTACGCAGGATTCATATTTATCAAGACAGACCTTGCTTTTTATGTGCTCTGCCGTCCTGGGCAGTTCTTTCATCTTGTCGTTGAAGAACTGGCAACACTTCAATAATTCGCAAGCCATTGTTGATCTCCCACAAAAACCTATAGATAGTAAGCGACCAGCGGAGTTGATTGCTTGATTGCGGGACGAATAACCGGCCGCTGAATAATTGAGGCTCTCGGGTCTCAGTTTGATTCGATTTGTCGGATGGTTGCCTGAATCGCCCCGATGCCGACGGAGGTGTCGAAGCATCCCGCGCCGGCGTAGGGGTCGTAATCCTTGATCTGGGCGATGAGAGTCTCGATCAGGGGGGTGGAGCTCCCGTACCGGTCGGGAGCATCCGCGATGCCCAGAACGTCCGCCAGGAGCCACGAGGGAAATTCCCCCACCAGGTTCTGCCGGACGGCGACGTCTCGAAGTTCCTCGAACGGGTCCATGCTTTCCTCCTTATTCATCCTGGTGCATTCCCTCACCGGCATGATCCGTCAGCCCGTCATGACGGCGTACCGCAGCCTCCGGAGCAGGAGCAGGCGAGACCCCGGGCCTTACCCAGCGCCTCCCTCCCTTCGCGGAAGGAGAGGACGGCGATGGCCAGGGAGCCGATGGCGTCCAGGTTGCCGACTCCGGTCAGCGCGTATCCGGCGCTGGCCGCCAAAAGGACCACCGAGAGCCGCAGGCAGGTGCGGGTGCAGGCGGCGTCCGCCAGGATGGCGGGAGAGTTGAGGGCGGTCCCGACCTTTACCTTGTAGTGGACCAGCGCCTGCATGGTGACAATGGAAACCAGGGAAACCACGATCCCCCAGGTGGTGGTCAGCGGACGGTGTCCCTGGAAGAAAGAGAGCAGGGCGGTCGCCACCATCCCTGCCGTCAGCAGATAGAAGGCGCCGCCGGTGATCCGGAGCGCCCGCCGCTCGAAGGGGTCGTGGTCCGCCTGTTCGCCGCTGCCAAGGCGCCGGACCATGTGCCAGATCCCGATGCCGGAAATCACCTCCACGAAGGAGTCCAGGCCGAAACCCAAAAGGGAGATGGTCTCGTCCTCGGCGCCGAACCAGACCGAGATCACCCCTTCGGCGAGGTTGTAGAAAATGGTGATCAGCGCCAGTAGCGACGCGGTGCGGTAGAGCTGTTGCAGCTTGAGCATTTTGTAGCAGAACATGGCCGTGCCCCTTCGCGGGATTAGATGCCGCCGTTTCTCTTTTCGCCGGTGATGCGGCCGTCGCTGACCTCGAAAATCCTGTCGAACCCCTGAACCATCCGGTGGTCGTGGGTGACCACCATGATGGCGGAATGGTTTTCCAGCGCCAGCTTTTTCAGCAGTGCCATGACGTTCTTGCCGTTCTCGGTGTCCAGCGCCGCGGTCGGCTCATCGGCCAGGATGACCTTCGGCTTGTTGGCCAGGGCCCGCGCGATGGCGACCCGCTGGGCCTCGCCGCCGGAAAGGGCTGCGGGGTAGCTGTTCATCCGCTGCCCCAGGTTGAGCGAATCCAGCAGCTCCGAGGCGCGGATTTTGGCCTCGTTTTTCGCCACCTGGTTGATCTCCAGCGCGATCATGACGTTTTCCCGGGCGGTAAGAAAGGGGATCAGGTTGTGGGCCTGAAAGATGAAGCCGAGCTTTTCCCGGCGCAGCCGCTTCAGGTCGAGCCCGGGTAGCCACCCCCCGTCGGCGACGGTGGTGCCGTCGATGATCACCTTGCCGTGGGTCGGCTCGTTGATCAGGCCGATGGCGGTCAGCAAGGTGGTTTTCCCCGAGCCGGAAGGTCCCAGGATGGCGACCAGTTCCCCCGGCCGTACCTGGAGCGTGGCATCCGCGATGGCGGTTACCGCCGTTTGCCCCTTGCCGTAAATCTTGGTCAACCCTTCCACTTCTATCGCATACATGTTTTCACCCACCTAAAGCCTCCGCTGGCTCGACCTTGAGCGCCTTTCTGATCCCCACAAAGCTCGAAATGGTGCAGATCGCGATCACGATGACGAAGAGCCCCTGCAGGTCGATCGCTTCCAGGACGATGCGGCGGGGGAATTTCTCGTAGGTCAGCAGGATCAGCCCGTATCCGGTCGCGTAGGCGATGACTCCCATGAGGAGCGACTGCTGGAGGATCATGCCGATGATCACCCGGTTCGGGGAGCCGATCAGTTTCAGGGTGGCGATCACCTTGATCTTGTCCAGGGTCGAGGTGTAGATGATGAGCGAGAGGATGACCGCCGAGATGACCAGGAGGATGATCCTGAAAAGCCCCAGCTGCATGCGCGCCTTCTCGATCATCCCCTTGGTGAGGATCTTGGTCTGCTCCTCCACCGAGATGGCCCGGAAATGGTTCCAGCGGCCGATCCGCTCCTGCACCTCCCCGAGGTTCGCACCCGGCGCGAGCCGCGCCACCACGGTGTTCACCGTGTGGGTCGATTGGGTGATGCCGGCGATGTTCTGCCCCAGGTATCTGGCCTGGGCGGGGGAAAGGGACTGGACGGCGGACAGATTCGCCCCGATCCTTTCCCGGTCGTTCCTGATGGCGTCGTTGTCCTTCTTGAACTGGATATCCTGGGCGTCGGCGAGGCTCAGATACGCCGCCGGGTCCCCCCCCGAGGAGACCACCTTTCCGGTCATCCCCACCACGGTGTAGTCGTGGAGCCCCAGGTGGAGCTTTTCTCCGATCTGCAAACCCATCGCCTGGGCGACCACCATCTCGTAGTGCTTCTGGCGGATGCCGCGCCCCGCCACGATCTCCGGCGGACCACCGAAACCGTTCAGGTCGTAGCCGATGAGGAAAAAACGGAACGGTTTCCCCTGCCGCTCGATCTGGATGGTCTGGAAGGAGAGGGGGGACGCCTCAACCACCCCCGGCACCGCTCGTATGCGGTACGCGATGTCCTCCGGGATGCGCGAACTCTCGGCAAAGGGGCCGTTGGTGTCCCGCTGCACCACCCAGAGGTCGGCCCTGGTGAAGTCGAGCACCGCCAGGGCGTCGGCAAAAAGACCCCGGTAGATCCCACCCATGCTCATCACCACCCCGAGCAGCAGACCCAGGCCGATGGAGGTCAGGATGAACCTGCCCCGGTGATAACGTATGTCCCTAATGGCGAGATTCATGGTCTACCCGAACCTGCATCCCTTCCCTGAATTTCGCCATTTCGAGGGGAGTGGCGAAAGCAACCAGCTCATCGCCGGCGAGACCCGCGACGATTTCGCTATAGTTACGCCGATCCTCGATGCCGACTGTCACTTCCTGGAAGCGGAGTTTCCCTTTGGTCACCACCCAGACGCCGCGTTTGCTCCCCCTGGAGACCAGGGCGGCGGAGGGGAGAGACGTGGCGGCTTTCTTCATCCCGGTCACTATGTACACGTCTGACTGCTCGCCCAGACGGATGGATTGCGGCGGTTCCGTGAAGGCCACATCCACTTCCAGCTCCTCGGTTACCCGGTCGCTCTGGTGTCCCAGGCGGGTGACCTGCCCCGGAAACTGTTCGCTCCCAGAGGAGCGCAGCGTGATCAGTGCCTTTTTCCCGATGGAGACCCCTCGCAACTGGGATTCGTCCACGTTGGCCTTGACCCAGACGGTACCGGGGTCGGCCAGGGTGAAGATCGACATGCCCGGCGTGACCGTGGCCCCCTTTTCCAGATCCCGGGTGATGATGACTCCATCCTGGGGGGCGTAGATGAGCGTGTCGGCGACCTTGCTCCGGGCAAAACCGAGGCCCGCCCGACCGGCGCTCTGCTCCATGCGCACAGCACCCATGGCGGCCTGGCCGCGCGCCACCTCTTCTCCGGCGACCAGGCTGGCGGTTGCGTACTGCTCGGCCTCCTGCTTGGATACCAGGTTCTTTTCCGCCAGGGTCTTGTAGCGAGCGGCATTCCTTTCCGCAAGGGCCAGGTTCGCCCTGGCCTTCTGGAGATTGGCCTGCTCCACGCCAAGGTTGGCGGCTGACCTGTTCAGTCCGGCCTTGGACTGCCGCTCCTGCTGGACCAGGTCGTCGCTCTCCAGCCTGGCGAGCAGCTGTCCGCGTTTCACCCGGTCGCCCTGGTCGGCGTGCAACTCCACGATCCTGCCGGTGATCTTGCTGGAGACGCCGACCACCACCTTGGCCTCCACCGTGCCGTTGCCATAGACCTGAGCGGTGAGGTCGCGCTTCTCGAGCTTCAGGACCTTAACCCACAGCGGGGCCAGGAGCGTCAGCTTGAGGGCAAAGCCTGCGGCCAGGAGCAGTCCCAGCCAGATCAGATAGCTCTTTTTTCTTGTCAAGGTTTTCAGCAGTTCCATTTGTCGCTCCTTAACGTCCACTTGGTTCCATCCCGACGGCCCGGTCCAGCCGGGCCAGCGAGGTTTGATAATCGTACATCGCCTGGATATGTGAGGTCTGGGCGTCAAGGGCGAGGGTTTGCGCATCGGTCACCTCGATTATGCTGCCGACCCCCTCATGATAGCGCCCCTCGGCCAGTGCCTGGCTTTCACCGGCCGCAGCGACCTCCTTCTCGGTGGAGATCATGCGCGCGGCGGCCTCGTTGGCGCCCAGCCAGGCGGTTTCGACCTCCTTGACGATCTGCAGCTTGAGGTTCCCCCGACGGGCCTCGACGGCGCCGATGTTGGCCCTGGCCTCCCGCACCTGTTTCAGCGACGAGAAGCCGGAAAAAAGCGGCATGGTCAGGTTCAGCCCCACGGCCCAGACGCGGCCTTCGGGAGGGAAGTCCCGGTCGGCATAGCCGACGCTCGCGGTGCCGGAGAGGATGGGAAGGTAACTGCTTTTGGCCGAGTCGAGGTTGGCGGATGCCGCCCTTTCCAGGGCCGTCATCTGCTTCAGTTCGGCACGGTTGCCCAGGGCTTCCCGCTGGGCCTCGCTCCGCTCCGGGAAGGAGAGCAGCGCCTGAGCCGGTTCAACCAGGGTGCTTTCATCCAACGCTGCCAGCCCCATGGCGTTGGCGAGCTCGACTCGGGCAAGCTCCCGGTTGTTCTCGGCGCGGATCAGGGCGGTCCGCGCCGTGAAAAAATTCGCCTCGGCCCGGGCCGTGTCCACCTTTGCCCTGATCCCCTGGTTGAAGAACTCCCGCGCCTGCCGGAGAACCGCTTCCCGGGAGGTGACGGTTTCCCGCACGGCGACAAGCTGCCTTTCAGTGGCCAGCGCCAGATAGAAGGAGCTTTTGACGCGTAGCGCCAGGTCCTGGCGGGTGGTGGCGAGGGCATTGTCGGCGGCATCGCGATTGCCGAAGGCCGCCTGCACCGCCCCGGAGGTGCGGCCGAAATCGTAGATGGTCTGCTTCAGGTACACGGTTTCGGTATGGACTTCCGTCATTTTGATGCTTTCCAGCGCAGTCAAGAAGGATCTGCCTCGGCTCCAGTCGGCAGCAATGCTGACCTGGGGGTAGTAACCCGCCGAGGCCTGGCCGGTCCTGGCTTGGGCGCCGTTCAGGTTCTCCCTGGCCTCGATGATCTGCGGGTGGTTCTTCTGTGCCGTTGTCAGCGCTTGGTCGAGTGTCAGCGATGGGGAGGCATGAAGAGCCTGAGCCGGGAGGAGGGTTGCCAGCAGCAGTAGCGCGATTCGTTTCATAGAGGATCCATTGGTATGCGAGAAGCTGAATTTAAGGTGATTATGTGATCACGTATAGTGCAAAATAAATTAGCGAACCATGGTCAGAAAATTTTGCCAGAGTTTCTCCGCCTCCGGTCGTATTTCAAAGGAGGCGTTGCTTATGGTCCAGCGTAGCGCGATGAACTGGATCATGCCGAGCAGGGTCAGGGCCGTTTCCCGAGGAGAGAGTCCTGATTTCACTTCATCCTCGGCGATTCCAGCGGCGATGACGCCCGTTATCGTTTCGATATAATTTCCGATCCGTAGCGCCAGGGTGTCGGCTAAATTCCTGTGCCCCAGATGGATGTCGTCGGAAAAGACGAACCGCGGAATCCCGGGGTGTTCCGTTATCATGGCGATATGGGAGAAGAAGATGGTCTCCAGCTTTTCCAGCGGTTTCCGGCTTCCCGCCGCGATGGCAGCGGCCTTCCCCATGACGGCGCTCCCGATGAATTCCGCCAGGGCGGAATAGATCTCCTCCTTGCCGCTGAAATGCCGATAGATATTGGCCTCGCTCATCCCGGCGCATGCCGCGATCGCCGAAATGGTAAGTGCCCGTACCCCCTTGGCGCCGACCACCTCAAGGGCTGCCTGGACGATTTCCTCCTTGCGAACGCGCGTGCTTTTCTTCTCTAACATCGCTACCTCGTGTGAATATGTATTCGCATAATATGCACTAAACTGCATGCGGTCAAGCGAATTCCCACGCAGGCAAGCATGGATGACTAGGAATGCCCGCCAGAGGGACAAGGGTTCGGGACGCAAAATGCTCTTGCTTACGCCGATATGCCGTCGTTGCACGAGGCCTAACTACGCCATGCAGCAAGTTTATTCTCAAGCCGTCACTAAATTTTCCGATAAGTAGTTATGGGCCGTTTTCATCAGGCGTGGGAATGCGGAGAGCTTCGTGCGGGTACCAATGAAAACAGGCTGTTGCGGTAAGTGTCGTTGTCGCTTTCTTGGTTACCGGCGGCTGGAGAATATGCATGAACCGAAGTAACTGCTTGGACCGTCAAAACATTCTAGCCGGGATCCTTCTTGGCTGCACCGGCTTTGCCGTCAACTGGTTCAAGCTGGAACTGTTCTTCAACGTCGACTTCCTGTTCGGCTCGATCGTTACCATGTTTGCCCTGATGCGCTATGGGGTGACGGCAGGCACCATAGCCGCCTTGCTGGCTGCGACCGCCACCTGGCACCACTGGCACCAGCCCTGGGCAATCCTGATTTTTACCGCCGAGGCATTTTTGACCGGCCTGCTTGCCAGAAGGCGCCGCTGGGAGCTTTTGACCGCTGATATCTTCTTCTGGTTCAGTGCCGGTCTGCTGCTGGTCTGGTTTTTTTATCATCAGGTCATGGGCTTATCCCCGCAAGCCACCCTGCTGATAGCGCTCAAGCAGGGTGTCAACGGTATTTTCAATACCCTGGTGGCGATGGGATTCAGTATTGTCTTCGCCTATCGGGGCTCCCGTCCCCGAGAGCTTCCCAGCATGTACCAGGTACTCTTCGCCGTCCTGGCGCTTTTTGTGCTGACACCGGCCATGGGATATCTATATTTCGATACCCGGAGTTCTCTCAAACGGCAACTGGAGAGCTACCGCAGGAGCACAACAAGGGTCTGCGAGGTTTCCGAGCAAAGCCTCTCACTCGGTCTCAGTCTCAATCGGGATACGGTAAAGAACTTTGCGGCTCTCAGGCATTTGCTGCAGAATATTGTCGGCCCGCGCGCCATGGCCATAACCCTGGTAGACCGGATTGGCCGCGTTGTGGTCAGCACGCGGGATTCACGGAAGCCTCTGGATCCCTTCATCATGCCGCGGGACGGTTCAATGACGCCGGTGGGTGACGGCGTCGCTCACTGGATACCCGCCCAAGAGCCTGGGATCAGCTCGGTCCAGCGCTGGAACGCTTCATTCTATGTCAAGGAAATCCCCCTCACCTTGGGAAATGGCTGGAAGGTGGTGGTGGAATCGTCCCTCGGGCCGCAGCTTGAGGAAATCAGCCGCAGAACATCCTGGTCCTTGGGGATTATCGCCTTGCTGATTCTGACCATTATCACCCTGTCGCGGCTGGTCGCTGCCAGAAGCGTGTTGGTTATTCAAAAGCTAGAAGATGTAACCCGGAGGCTGCCGTCCCGGATTTCATCAGGCGAGCTGATTACCTGGCCCAAGCCGATAACCCGGGAGATGGCTGGGTTGGTCACCAATTTCCAGGTGATGGGGACTGCTATACAAACGTACGTAACCGAGCTTGAGTCACTGAATGAATCACTGGAACAACGGGTGGTGCATAGAACGCTGGAATTACGTGAAAACGAGAGATTCGCCGCCGATGTAATGGACTCCTTGACATCCAATATCGCGGTACTTGATTCCAACGGATTCATCGTTTCAGTGAACGAGCCCTGGCGGATCTTTGCCCGCGAAAACTGCGCTTCTATGACAGCATCAAACGATGTCGGTAAAAATTATCTGAGCGTGTGCCGGGACAGTATCAACCGAGTTGACGAGGAGAAAGTCAAGGCCTCGTTTGCCGGTATAAGCGCGGTGTTAGCTGGTGAAAAAGATCATTTCAGCCTGGAGTATCCTTGCCACTCTCCGGACCAGCAACGCTGGTTCATGATGAGCGTATCGGTCTTAAAAGGCTCCAGACATGGTGTTGTCGTTTCCCATGCCGACATCAGCGAACGCAAGCGGGCGGAAGCGGATTTGCGGGAGGCGAACCAGTTTATCGATCAGGTCGTCAGCAGCGCACAGGAAGGGATGGTTGTCTATGACCTGGATTTACGGTATCGGGTCTGGAATCCCTTCATGGAACGACTGACCGGCATGACTTCCGGTGAGGTGATAGGCAGGCATCCCTCCGAATTATTTCCCTCCTTGGTGGAATCCGGTTTGATTGCGGTCCTGGAAAAGATGCTGGCCGGAGAACCACAGGCCGAAATCGATTTTTCATGTCTTGATTCAGTGACGGGTGAGTCGAGGTGGACCTCAAACCTGAGTGCTCCCTTACGGAACGGTAAGGGCAGGATCATTGGTGTTATCGCGACAATCCGGGAAATTACCGAGCGCAAGCAACTGGAGGACAAATTGCTCAAGGCCCTGGAAGCCGCCAGTGCTGCCAACGCCACCATGAGCCGGTTGCTGAGCACCGTCGCGCACGAATTCCGTACCCCGCTGGGACTTCTCATCGGCAGCACCGATATTCTCGATCGTTACTGGGACCGCCTGACCCCGGAAAAGCGGCTCGAACAGAATGCGTTTATCAGGAGCGCCGCGCGTCAGATGTCCAATCTGATAAACTCCGTGGTTGCCTTCAACCAGCTGGGATTGGACCGCCCCGGCATCCCCGCGAGATTGCTGGATATCGGTGCCGTTTGTCGCTCTATTGCCGAAGAGGTTGAAACCGTCTGGGGCGCTGGACAGGCGTGCGAGGTGAACATCGCGGCGGACTGCGGCGGCGCCCTGCTGGACGAGACTCTGTTCAGGCGGGTCTTGGAAAACCTGTTGACCAATGCCTATCGCTATACCCCGTCGGACGGAACTGTGTCGTTACAGGTCCGCCGGGAGGTGAACCGGTTACTGATAGAGATAATCGACACCGGCATCGGTATCCCGGGAGAGGATCGCAGGCTGATATTCGAGGCATTCTACCGCAGTCGCAATGTCGAGGGGCGTCGCGGATTGGGCCTGGGGCTCTCCATTGTGCAGGAATCGCTGTCGCAGTTGGGGGGAACCATAACGGTCGCCAGCAGAATCGGCGTCGGGTCGACCATGAGGGTGGAAATCCCCGTTGAGGGTCATGAGTAGTGGTTGTTGGCTGACGGCAGCCAGCAAGTTTGCTGCATCACGGATAAGAACGCCGTAACGATAGGAAGGAGCGCACCCATGTACTCGATCGTGATCATCGAAGACGACCCCTCATACATCAACATGATGGACGTGATCCTGCAGATGGAGGGATTTGAGGTTCGTAGCGCCACCGACGGCCAAGCCGGGCTTGCCATGCTGCGTGGAAAACGACCGAACCTGATTTTGTGCGATATCATGATGCCGGAAATGGACGGTCACTCGCTCCTGGAGACTTTGAAGGGTGAGAAAAAACTAGCCGATATCCCCTTCATCTTTGTCAGCGCCATGGGGGACCGCGCCGATGTGCGCCGCGGCATGTCCGCGGGAGCCGACGACTACCTGCCCAAGCCTTTTTCCGCCGATGAACTGCTGGCGGCAGTAACCGGCAGGATCCGTCGCCACGAGATGATCAATTCGCAGCACGTAAAAGCAGTATTCCAGGAGGAGCAAGCCATCCTGAACCAGAAGATTACCCGACGGGAACGGGAGGTCCTGCTGATGGTGGGAGAGGGCGCTACATCCCGGGATATCGCCGCACGGCTCGGAATCTCATTGAAAACCGTAGAGGTGCACCGTGCCAACCTGATGAATAAGCTTGATGCCGCCAATGCCGCCAGTCTCGCGCGCTGGGCGGTCATAGCCGAACAGACGGAGCTTGATGCCGATTCATGTGCTGCCTAGCGGTTGCCTGGACAGCAGCCGGATACGGGCAGTCCAAAACTACCGCTCCCACGTATCGACCCCATCCCCACCCAACCTTTGCCGCAAAGGTAGGTAAAACTTAATCCATTCCCGGATCACTTCAGCTCCAAGTTCATCTAAAAATCCACGCTTCTAATGGTTTCCCCCAATAGACAATACTGTCAGTAAAATCTATATATACATCAACGCGCTATTGGCCATCTGGTTCTGTGACCCTAAGGCGTTTGTCTCAGCACGGGGAACGATGTAGGAGCACGTTCATGCAATCGATCCTGATTATCGAAGATGACCCCTCATACGTCAGCATGATGGACCTGATCCTTCGGATGGAAGGATTCGATGTCTTTTCCACATCCGATGGGCTATCAGGGCTGGCCATGCTGCGTGTAAAACACGCGGACCTGATCCTGTGCGATATCATGATGCCGGAAATGGACGGGTATTCGGTATTGGAGGCGTTGAAGAGCGAGAAAAAACTCGCGGATATCCCCTTTCTCTTTGTAAGCGCCATTGGGGACCGTGCCGAGATTCTTCGAGGCATGTCGGCGGGAGCAGACGGTTACCTGCCCAAACCTTTTTCCGCCGTTGAACTGCTCGCAGCCGTTTCAGCACGGATTCAGCGCAGCGGAATGATCGATCCAGATCAGGGTAAACCGTTTTTTATCAAGGAGTAGTCAAATAATACGCACTTCTAGGGGTTTCCCCCAATAGACAATGCTGTCATAGAGTCTAATATATTAAATAATTAGCTGTATGGAATGCTGTCAGAAGTGAATATTATTGATATTTAATTCGCCTTTTTACCTAACTTGATTGATGGGTTAGTAAATTCAACAACCTACGCCAAACAGGAACAACTGAAAATTGCAGATAAAGACATCTGCACGCGCAGATATCGGAAATGATACAGAGTGAACAGTTTCAGTCAGGCATGGCCCGCGCCGCAGGTGAGGGACTAGCCCGCTTAAAACCGGAAGCCCGTTTCAAGATCAGTCTCAACCTGGATAAAGGCAGGAAAAAGGAGAAATAAAATGTTGACCCGCCTGAGAATAAGTACCCGCCTCATCGCCGCCTTCGCAGTCATGGCACTGTGTATCGCCGCCATCGGCATTGCCGGTTATCTCGGCATGCATAAGTTGAATGGCTATATCACTGAAATCACCCACACCGATGCCGCGCTGGTGGAATACGCTCAGCGGTCCAGGGCCAATATCAACATGCTCCGCCGTTATGAAAAAGACCTCTTCATCAACATCGCGGATCCCGTCAAGGTGGATGAGTACAAGAAAAAATGGGATGAAACCATGGTGCATTTCCATGAGCGGATGGATTCCATCCTTAAGCTGGAGGACTCTGCCAAAGACAAGGAAACTGTCAATACCATTAAAAGCCATATCAATGATTATGCGGCAGGGTTCAACAAGGTGTATGGCCAGATTAAATCGGGTGAGATTACCACTACCCAGGATGCCAACAAGGCCATCGGTAATTACAAGGACGCTACCCATCAGTCAGAGACCATGGTGACCGAGTATGCCAAGAAAGATGACAAGCTGATGGAAGAGAAGAGTAAGGAGGCTATTGACGGCAGCGCCAAGGTTCAGAAGACGATTATAGCCATTGCCGGCATTGCCTTCATCCTTGCCTTGCTGCTTGCGGCTATGATCACCCGGTCCATCACCAAGCCCCTGGCGGTCTTTCTGGAGCGAACCACCGACATCGCCCAGGGCGAGGGCGATCTGACCAAGCGTCTGGATGCCAGCGGCAGCGACGAGATTGCCCAGGTCAGCAGCATGTTCAACCTCTTCATCGACAAACTGCACGGCATCATCAGCCATATTGCCAGCACTTCCACCCAGGTGGCAGCCGCTTCCAGTCAGCTTAACGCGACTGCCGAGCAAATCGCCACCGGCGCCGAGGAAGTGGCCGCCCAGGCCGCCACGGTTGCCACGGCCGGCGAGGAGATGTCGGCCACCTCGGGCGACATCGCACAGAATTGCCAGATGGCCGCCGAGGGAGCTCGTCGCGCCTCGCAAACCGCAAGTAACGGCGCCGAGGTGGTGGAAAAAACCGTGGCCGTCATGGGGCAGATTGCCGAGAAGGTGCAGGAGTCGGCCAGGACAGTGGAAAGCCTGGGAGTCAGAAGTGACCAGATCGGCGCCATCATCGGCACCATCGAGGACATCGCCGATCAGACCAACCTGCTGGCCTTGAACGCGGCCATCGAGGCCGCGCGCGCCGGCGAGCAGGGGCGCGGTTTCGCCGTGGTCGCCGACGAGGTCCGCGCCCTGGCCGAGCGCACCACGAGAGCCACCAAAGAGATCGGTGAAATGATCAAGGCCATCCAGAAGGAGACCAAGGGGGCTGTCGGCGCCATGGAACAGGGGGTGCTCCAGGTCGCGGCCGGCACCACGGAGGCGGCCCGCTCGGGCGAGGCGCTGCGCGACATCCTGGCTCAGGTAAACGAGGTGGCCATGCAGGTGAACCAGATCGCCACCGCCGCCGAGGAGCAGACAGCCACGACCGGCGAGATATCCAGCAACATGATGCAGATCACCGAGGTCGTGCAGCAGACCTCGCAGGGTGCGCACGAATCGGCCACCGCGGCGGCACAGCTAAACGGCAACGCCGAGGAATTGCAGCGGCTGGTGCGGCAGTTCAAGCTGTAACTAGGCAGCAGATGGAGACGGATAACACCGGTAACTTGTAGACCATTTATCCCGTAGTGATGGCGCCCTATCGAGAAACAGGCACTCAATCTGAAAAGTTTGAGTGCCTGTTTCTCGTTGTTAGTTGGCACGGGGATGAGTCCCATATGGGCAAGGATGGAAAAATCCCTGTGCAGGGCTGTCTGAAATATAAACCTGCTCTTTGTCGCGTAGCCGATTATGGACGGTAAATTAGCTGGTTATCCGCTGACACTACTTTAAGATGATATTTTCGGGCAACCTTTCCCGCCAGGTCCGGACATGGCTTTCAACTATTTCTTGTTAACTATCTCGCTGTTAGGAGAGGGAGACTGTAACGGTACACTTCTTGTAACATCCCTAGTAAATGACCTTTTTGTGGTAATCAGGTTAGTGATGATATGCGTCCGTAACGGTTAATCTAAGAGTGGGAACACCCTTGGGATTAAATGAAAACAAAAAACTAATACAATTGATGCGGTAGTGGCTGCCGATCCACACGTTGTGTTAGATTAAACTATTAGTTCCAGTATAGATACAGCCATAACGGCAGAGACTTTGGATCAGGAATGGAGAACTCAATGTGTATGAGAAATGGTCTTGTACTTGGGATGCTGTTATTGCCGAGCGTTGCCTTTGCCGCCACTGATTGCCGGGTTGTTGAATATCCGGACCAGTATGAGACGGTGTGTGTTGGCGACATGAGTAGTCTGCCCGCGCCGCCACGACCAGCTGAAACTGTTCAGATCTCACCGGAAACTCAGGAACCCCTTTCGGTTCAGTCACAGGTCCAAACGCCAATACCTGGAGTGCCCGAGGTAGACCCTCTCCAGCCGCTCCCGATACGTGGAGAGCCGCTGCCTCGAAGCGCAGGCATGGCCGCGGCGAGGGAATCGCGGGCGAAGTTGATTCAAGAACAACGGCTGCAAGAGCTAGGTGAGCGGCATGGCGCTCAATAAACCCAATCAGAGAGGTACGGCACGCATGACGCTAAAATGGATAATCGGTTTGGGCCTTCTGGTACTGGCCAGCCAAGTGAGCGCTGAAGAGACGCACGTTTTCAGATCTCAGATGGACAAGGTCAATTACGGCATCGGTGTTGAAGTAGCCAGAAAGTTCAAGAGCCAAGGGGTTGAGGTCGATCTGGAGTTTTTGGTCAAGGGACTCAAGGACGCTCTTTCGGGGGAGGTCCGCATACCCGACAAGGAACTCAGCAGGATCATGACCGCCTTTCAAACCGAGTTGAGACAGAAACATGCCACCGCTAAGAGATTCTCGGCGCTTGATAACAGGAAAAAGGGTGAGGCATTTCTGGCAGGGAACAAGATCAAGGAAGGTGTGGTGACTCTGCCGAGCGGGTTGCAGTACAAAATACTCAAGGAGGCGCAGGGAAAGAAGCCAACGGATGCCGACAAAGTAGAATGCAGCTTTCGAGGCACTCTTATCGACGGGACTGAATTCGACAGTAACTTGGAGGCGGAGAAGAGATTGCCTCTCAAGGTCTCCGAAGTTGTTGTTCCTGGCTGGCGGGAGGCATTCAAACTGATGCCGGTCGGCTCCCGGTGGCAGCTTTTCATCCCCTCCCAGCTAGCCTACGGCGAGCGTGGATCTGCCCCTGCCATCGGACCGAACCAGACCCTTATCTTGGAGGTGGAGCTTTTGGCCATAAAATAACGTCGGAAATTGACTTCCGTCAAATGAAATGCCCAGCATTTAATGATAAATGGCAGCAACGTACCATTCACTTGATTGATTATGAAGGAGGCCACTAATGAACAGACAGTATTGCTGGAATGTACTTTGCTTGCTTTTGGCAATAGCCGCCGCTCCCTGGGGCCTGACCCTGGCCCAGGCAGGTCCCGGCGGCGGCACCTACTATGCCAACAGCCCATCAGGAGGCGCCTCAGGAACGGCGCTGCGCAAGTTTGTCGACAAACTGCCGGGGTTGGGCCTGCCTGGTTGTGCCGTCAGCAGTCCGCCGGGGGTAGGCAGCTGCAATGAGAACAACCTCGGCAACTACATCCCCATTGCCGCCAAGGTCACCACCCCGGTGTTCGGCCCAACGACGGCAACGGACGGCGTGACCCCCATACCCGCCTCGGACTATTACGAGGTCGGTCTGGTGGAGTACAGCCAGAAGTTGCACTCGGACCTGCCCAAGAAGACCACGTTGCGCGGCTACCGCGACCTGAGTCCCGGCTTTGCCAACAGGTCCACCCAGTATCTGGGGCCCATGATCATCGCCAAGCGGAATGTGCCGGTCCGCGTCCGGTTCAAGAACCTCCTTCCCACCGGCGTCGCCGGCAAGCTTTTCATCCCGACCGACACCTCTCTCATGGGAGCCGGGCGCGGTCCCGCGGTCACCACGCCTGCCAGGCCGAGCGCTATCGGCGCGGCGGTGCCCGCCTTCACCAACTACAGCGGCAATTACACGCAGAACCGGGCCACCCTCCATCTCCATGGCGGCAACTCCCCATGGATCAGCGACGGCACCCCGCACCAGTGGACCGCGCCGGTTAACGAGATATCCACCCCCTATCAGAGAGGGGCTTCAGCCCGTGACGTGCCGGACATGGCAGCCACCAACCCGGGCGAGTTGACCTTTTACTGGACCAACCAGCAGTCCGGACGCTTGATGTTTTACCACGACCATACCCTGGGCCTGACCCGCCTGAACGTCTATGCCGGCGAGGCCGCCGGTTACCTGATAACCGACCCGGTGGAAGAGAGCCTGATCGATAACGGCACGCTGCCCAACGCCTGCCCCGGCGGTCCCCCCGCGAACTGCGAGTACCGCTACGGCATTCCCTTGATCGTCCAGGATAAAACCTTCGTCCCCCTGAACATTGACAAGCAGGATGCGCTCTGGACCAAGAACTCCAAGGGTGTCGCCAATAAATGGGGCGGCTTTGGCGACCTCTGGTTCCCCCATGTGTACGAAGCGAACCAGGATCCCACCAGCCCGGCCGGCGCCAACCCCTTTGGGCGCTGGGACTACGGCCCCTGGTTCTGGCCTCCGGTTTCCATAGCGGCGGACAAGCAGACCTTGCCCGAGCCGTCCACCACGCCGGAAGGCTTTCATGACACCATGCTGGTCAACGGCGCCGCCTATCCGTATCTGATGGTGGAGCCCAAGCCCTACCGTTTCCGGATTCTCAATGCCAGCAACGACCGCATGCTCAACCTGAGCCTGTTCATTGCCGACCCCAACGATCCCTCCGGCAAGGAAGTGAAGATGGTGCCGGCCGGTCCCAATCCCTCCTTCCCCCCGGGCTGGCCGACGGATGGACGCGATGGCGGCGTGCCCGATCCGGCGACCGTCGGTCCGAACCTCATCCAGATCGGCAATGAGAGCGGCTTGCTCCCTAATCCGGTGGTCCATCCCAACCAGCCGGTCAACTACAACTACAACCGTCGCGATATCGTGGTGCTGAACGTGCAGGAAAAGAACCTGTTTCTCGGAACGGCGGAACGCGCCGACGTGATCATCGATTTCTCGGACCCCAAATACATCGGCAAGAACATCATCCTCTACAACGATGCTCCGGCCCCGGTCCCCGCAAGCGACGTGCGGCTGGATTATTACACGGGCAACCCGGATCAGACCGCGAGCGGCGGTGCTCCTTCAACCCTGCGCGGATTCGGCCCCAACACCCGCACGGTCCTGCAGTTCCGCGTGGCCGGCGTGTCCGCGCCGAATCCCGCCCTGCTGGCCACCCTCGGCAGCGCGTTGCCGGCGGCCTTCAAGGCCAGCCAGCCGGCTCCGCTGATCCCGGAGCCGAGCTACCCGGTGGCGGCCTGGAATGCCGCTGTCACGCCGGCGCTGCAGATCGCGGCGGCGTCGGAGCAGTATGCCAAGATTCAGGATTACGCCATGACCCTGAAACCGCTCAACAGGGATTACAGCCAGAGTCCGATTCCGGTCACCATCCCGTTTCAGCCCAAGGCGATCCAGGAACTGTGGGATCCCTACGGACGCATGAACGCGACGCTCGGCATCGAGCTTCCCTTCACGACCCAGCTTAACCAGACCACCATTCCCATGGGGTATGCCGAGCCGGTCACCGAACGGATCGTCGACGGTCATTCCCAGATCTGGAAGGTTACCCACAACGGCGTTGACACCCACCCGGTGCATTTCCACATGTTCGACGTTCAGGTGGTGAACAGGGTGGGCTGGGACGGCGCCATCCGGATCCCGGACGAAAACGAGCTGGGGTGGAAGGAAACTGTCCGGATGAACCCGCTGGAAGACATAATCGTCGCCCTGCGGCCCAAAAATCAGTCCCTCCCCTTCACACTGACCAACAGCGTGCGTCTCATCGACCCTTCGCTCAGCGAAGGCGCCCCCATCGCGGCCACCGACATCGGCAATCTGGGCCAGGGTGGCACGCCGGTGGCGGCTGTGGCTACTTCGGTACCGAATGCCATGACCGATTACGGCTACGAGTATGTCTGGCACTGCCATATCCTCGGCCATGAGGAAAACGACTTCATGCGTCCGGTGGTCTTTACCACCTCCAGCGCGCCGCCCGCGGATCCCACCGGCCTGACTGTTTCCAAGGGGGGAGATCCGGTCGTCGGATTGGTCAACTACGTCGCTTCCTATGTCAATCCGGAGATCAACCAGGTTGTCCTGCAGTGGGTTGATGCCGCGCCGGTCACCACGCCGAGCCGTTTCCAGGTGCTGCGCGCTTCGGGAGCCGGGCCGTATGCCTATCCCGCGGATTTCACCACTCTGGCCGAAATCTCCTATCTGCCGGGCTATCCGCCGATCTACACCGACACCAATGTAAACTCCGCTACAACCTATGGTTATGCGGTCATCAGCCTTAATGACTTCGAAACGCTCGATCACAAGTCGAATCCCGCGCTGAGCGCCCAGGTCACTACCGCCGCCTGGGCAAATGCCAGCGGGGTAACGCTCACTGACAGTAAGCCCGTGGGTCACGTGGTCGGGACCAATGCCCAGTTCACCGCCTCCGGTTCCGGGGCCACATCCGGCGACCCGGCTCTGGCGGTTGCCTATCAGTACCGCTTCCTGCTGAATGGCGTCGAGGTTCAAGCTTTCAGCAACAACAACTTGTGGACTCTGGCCGACACGACGCCCGTGGGGAGTTACACCATTAGGGTCGAGGCGCGTACCAGCCCGGGACAGAACCTTGTCGCAAGCAGCACCCTGACCCATGCCGTCAACAATCCGCCCGATCCTCCGGTGACGATAGCCATTCCGGTTCCAGCCGTCTATTCGGCTGCGTCTGTATCGGTAAGCCTGACGGCAGCAACCAATCTTGTGCCGCCCGTCACCACTCCTCCCACGCCGGCTGTAACGATCTTTTATACGACCGACGGCAACCTGCCGACCACGGCGTCGCTCATTTACTTCACCCCGATCGTGGTCACTAAAACTACCAATATCCAGTACTTTGCCGTTGATTCCAACGGCACGGCCGAGGCAGTTCATTCCGACACCTGGTATATCCACGTACCGGACCTGGTTGCCACTTCAACCATAAACAATGGCGCGACACTCACCAACAGCCTGGCCGTCAACCTGGCGCTCAGCGCATTCGATCCGACCGGTGTCGATACCATGCAGTTCTCAAACGACGGCCTGGCCTGGCCTTTAACTGAAGAGCCGTATGCCACCAGAAAGGCCTGGACTCTGGCGAACGGCAGCGACGGCCAGAGAACGGTCTATATCCGCTTCCGCGATAAATCGCTCCCCATCGGCGTGCAGTATCCTCCGATTACCGCCGCCATCACCCTGGACACCACTCCTCCGGTCACCTCCCCAAGCCCGGTTCCAGGCAACTATATGAACGGTTCCAACCTTTCCGTGACACTTACGGCGAGCGAGGCCGCGACCATCTACTACACTGCCGACGGCACAACGCCAACGACGGGTTCGCTGGTTTATGCCACTCCGATTCAGGTCAACACCGCTGCCGGATCGACGACTACCATCAAGTATTTCGCCATAGACAGCGCGGGGAATCTGGAAACGGTCAAGACCGGTGTCTGGAGCATGGCCACCATCGATTTGACTGCCAGCGCGCAAATCAATGGCGGCGCTACCTGGACCTCTTCACCCGAGGTAACTCTGAATCTGAGGGCGTCGGATCCAAGCGGCATTGCCAGCTACGGACTTTCCAATGACGGTGTCACCTGGGCGGGACCATTCTCCTCTCCGGACACTTCAGCCGGAGCCGTACTTACGCTCACCCCGAGTTGGACCTTAACCAGCGGCGAGGGGTCAAAAACGGTGTATATACGATTCACAGATACCAACCTGGGCGGCGGCACCACATACCCGCCGATAACGGCCTCCATCCTGTTTGGCAATAAGGACGGTCTGCTCCCGGGCTCGGCAAGTTATTTGGCGAGCGCCCTGAAAGCACTGCAAATCGCCAGCGGATATGTTGCCCCAACCCCAATGGATCTGGTGCACGGTGACGTGGCTCCCTATTCAGGCGGTGCCGCGCATCCCGATGGGAAAATTGACCTGTTGGACGTCTATACGATCATGCTGCGCAGCGTGGGCCTGATATCAACCTTCTAATTCACATGGGGGCGGGCCTCCTTTCCAGGAGGCCTGCCTTACACGCATAACCAGGAGATCAATGCTATGAAAAAATATATCTGCGCGACAATGATCGGTGTTTATTCTGCTCTGGCACTTGCCGGATGTGGAGGAGGAGGCGGCGGTGGCGGGGGTGGTGCTGTGACTAAGGCAATCACCAAGGTCTATCTGTTCGGGAATATCACCTCTTCCGGGAAAGTGGTGGCAACTGTCCAAACAACCTTAAACCTGCCCGCTGGCGTTCTGGTGAATTATTCGTCGGCGCCGGGAATTAAAACCGGAACCTTTCCACTTCGCAAGGGAGTGGTTGTCTCATCTGGCCCGATTAAGATTTTGGATAGTGGCATCAGCGGTACCTACAAAATAGTAGATGGCATCGAAGGTGGTACGCTACAACTATTAATGTTGAATCTACCCGGGACAAGTCAGGTCGCATTGAAAAGCAGCACGAGTGCAAACTCAGGTAGCGGAGTGGAGATTGCTACTGTAGTCTTTACTCTTGTTACACCTGGGAGCCTCCCAACGTCCATGCCGCTAAAAGACAGTGCGGCTGCAGTCGGTCAGGACTTGCTTTCAACCCATGATATAAGCTATCCGGTAGATAGTGAAACACATTTTCTGACTACATATCAGTAAAATATGGTATTGAATTAGTAAATTCATGGATTGGTAACAGAGTAAATGCCTCTGTTGCCAATCCATTTTTAAGGCTCAATAAATAGTTATTAACTGCCGAATCAGCCAGGAGAAATATTATATGATCACGAGAAGACTGAATTTATACGTTATTCTGATTGTAATCCTGACTCTTTGCAGCATAAACCTGGCAGACTCCGCCGACCTTAAATACAAGCGCAGCGTCGTGAGCTATAGCATGCCGGACGTCGTCCTGGTCAATCAGGACGGGGCCAAGGTCCGTTTCAAGGACTTGATGCGATCGAACAAGCCGGTCGTCGTCGATTTCATCTTTGGCACCTGCACCACCATCTGCCCGGTCCTGTCGGCGGGATTCGCCAATATCCAAAACAGAATCGGCGCTGATACCGGGAAGGTCCGGCTGGTATCCATTTCAATCGACCCCGAAAACGATACCCCGAAGGTCATGAGGGAGTACCTGAAACGGTACCGGGCCAAGCCGGGCTGGGATTTTTTCACCGGGTCGCGCCGGGATATAGACAGCGTCATGAGGGCGTTCGATGCCTACGTCCCCAACAAAATGTCCCACTACCCGCTGACCTTGATCCGTTCGCCGGTCGATGGCAAATGGGTCAGGATTTTCGGGCTCATGGGGAGCTCTGAATTCTTGATCGAGTTCCAAAAGGTGGGGATGAAATGAGCGGCTGGAACCGGCGGTACCAATTCATAACGGCTGCCCTCCTCTGTGCCTCGTTTTTCCAGCTCTACGCCAGATTGCCGAGCGCCTGCGCTGAATCAATCAAGCCGCCTGTCTCTCCCCAGGAGATCATCCGGCTGGGTGAGCGATTATATCGCGATGGAATCCTGCCATCGGGAGAACCGCTGATGGCTTTGGTAAAAGGCGATCTTCCCGTTTCCGGCACGGCCTTCTCCTGTGTCAGCTGCCACTTGCGTAGCGGGTTTGGCTCGGTGGAAGGAGGTGTGTTTACCCCCCCAACAAACGGAACCATGCTCTATCAGCCGTTCCGACTCCTCTTCAAGGGGCTCGAACAGAAATATTTCCCATATCCGGATCGCCGACCGGCATATACCGATGCATCCCTGGCCGAGGCGCTTCGCCGCGGCGATAATCCCGCCGGAGGACACCTGAATGACGTCATGCCCCGTTATCAGCTGGAGGATGGGGATATGGCGATCCTCATTCCCTACCTTAAATCCCTCTCGGCGCAGTATTCTCCAGGAGTTTCCACTACGACACTCCGCTTTGCAACGGTCATCACCGATGAGGTAAGCCCAGAGGACCGCGAGGCCATGCTGGCCCCTATTGAGCAGTATATGAACATCAAGAACAGCCAGGCACAAGCGTACCGGAAACCTATGGGCGGCAAGTCCCGCCAGATGGCGGAAAACATGCTCGTTTCCAAGGAGTTGGCCACCCGCACCCTGACGCTTTCGCGCTGGGTGCTGAAAGGCCCTCAACGGACCTGGGCCGGACAATTACGGGAGTATTATCGCAAGGAACCGGTATTTGCCCTTTTGGGCGGGATAACCTACGGCGACTGGAGCGTGGTGCACCAGTTCAGCGAGGAGAACCGGATTCCCTGCCTGCTGCCGCAGACGGATGTACCGGTGCTCTCCGCTACGGACTGGTACACCCTGTACCCGTCCAAGGGGTTTTACCAGGAGGGCGAGGCTGCCGCCCGCTATCTCGGGATCAGAGACGATGTCTCGCCGGACAGGATAGTGCAGATTGTCAGGGATTCTCGGGAGGGAAGGGCGCTAGCCGCCGGTTTTGACCAGACCTGGGAGGACCTGGGACATCGGGCGGTGCTAACGATGAAACTGAGTTCTGGTCAGCGGATAACTTCCGATTTTATCAGGCAGTTGTCGGTGATCGGGAAACCGGCCGCGGTGCTCCTTTGGGATGGCCCCGAAACCTTGCCGGCGCTGGACTTGCTGTCAACGCCCTCCGCCACTCCTGAACTGGCTTTTATATCGGCGCGCTACCTGGGAAAAAGCTTGCAGTCGATGTCGGAACGGTCCCGATTATTTACCTACATTACCTATCCTTTTTCCTTTGCCCAGACGGTGATCAGGACTTCCATGGGGAGTACAACGGTGGAGGACGATTCGAAATGGCGGGTGAGCCTGGCTAACAGCCCGTTTAATAACTCCGCAACGGGCATTTCCAGCGTGACGAAGTCCCTTACACAATTGCTGACAATGGCCCTGATGGACATGCGCGGCAATTATTACCGTGATAATTTCTTTGACGTCATCAGCATGGTACCGGATCAGCCCTCTTCGGCCTATGCCCGTCTCAGCTTCGGGCCGGGCCAGCGTTACGCATCCAAGGGATGTTATATCGTTCAACTCTCCCCAGGAACCGAGCCTGATCTGATCAGGAAAAGCCCATGGGTGATTCACTAATTAGTTCAGCCCCTTCCATCGGACTCAACTGCGCCACACCACTTAGCATTCAATGACACCGGGCCACTACCGGCCTTCAACTAGATCCTAAGTCTCGATAAGAAACATAAATAGGCCTGCGCAAGCAGGCCTATTTATGTTTGCAAGGGGTGTGTTGCATGAAGGGGAAGAAGTTCAGGGAGTTTTGTTCGAGGAAATGAGGAATTCCATGACGGCGAGCAGGTTGGCGAGCCTTTTGAACAGAACGTTTTTTTCCTGGGGGTCGCCGGTTGATCTGAGTTTTTCCTTGAGCAGTTGATATTGTTCGTAAGCCAGGTCGAATGGGTTCATTTTTTTCAACGTCGTATTCCTCCACGAAATAATATTAGAGGAATATAACCGCTTGGCCGCCTTATGTCAAGAGACAGAATTGTCGCCTTTCCTGTCCCGCTTCCTGTTCCTTTCGCTCAGGCCGGGAGGGTAGGGGACCTCCACTTTGCATTCAAATCTGCCCAACTGAAAAGCGGTGTCGACCCAAATGAAAAAAAACTCAATCATGTCTAAAGTTTACTCGGCTGGTACCGATGAGTTTCAGGTGTCTTATGGTGTCTTTGTCCTCCGGGGTTATGTGAACCAATCACCGTCGTGCCAGGGAAGTGATTTCAGGCAGGTGCACAATTAACTTAAGCACAAAAAAATCTAAATCATGCTTTAACATAAACTTAATTGGCTGCTTTGATTTGCGGCAATTGCTATCGGATTTTCATTTTACTGTTTGATTTGCTTAAAGAGGTGGCGACATGGAAAGGCGGGTATTCGAGATAGGTAGAGGCATAATCGAGATAGGCAGAGGCGGATACAAATTCGACAGAAAAACGCTCAATGCCTTTATCGAGGAGTCGAACAATCGTGCTCCAGCGAGGGATCAGGGTGCCGGCCTTTCGGCTTCCGGGGATCGTGCCAATGCACAGAATGACAAGGAATTTCAACAGGTATTCGGAGAGTTCATGGTGCTGTACCACGACTATATGAGATGCGAAAGTGTCGACTTGCTCGTACGATTGAAGCGCAGCTTGGAGGAAATTTCCATACGGTACCAAAGTCACGTGCTTGCCGCGGAAGTTCTCAATATCAACTGCTGCCTGCCGTACGAGTGCAGGGTACTCTGCGGCAGGCAGCAATCCCGTTAGCGATGGTGGATGTCCGAATTTGGACGCCTCAAACGGGAAACGCAGGCAAATACCACGGCGGCAACCTTGACCGCCAAGGCCTCGTTCCGGTAATTTTAGCGTTATTTGATGGTTGCATGGAACTGGTCTAAATGCTATATATATTGACCTGAATGACCATGGTGCCGCCGCCGTGATCCCTTGCCAGCGCGAGGGGCCTTGCCGGCAGCCGCTCCGGATGAATCCCGGCGCTGCGGCACCTTTAGTTACCGGTAGAACGCGATCCGCACGACATCGAGGGTTTAGTCCAAAGGCTAGGCCCTCGTTTCATTTCTACATTCACTTATACAGAAGGAGACCCTCAATGGGCGCAATTTTGGTTACAGGGGGAGCGGGCTACATCGGGAGCCACGTGGTGAGGCAGCTCTCCGAGGCGGGGCACGAGGTGGTCGTATACGACAACCTATCCACCGGTTCCGCGGATGCCTTGATTCATGGCGAGAGACTCATCGTCGGCGACTTGGCCGACAGCGCGCGGCTATCCGAGGTGCTGCGCGAAACCGGCTGCAAGTCCGTGCTCCACTTCGCCGCCGCCATCATCGCGCCCGAATCGGTGCACCTTCCGCTCAAGTACTACGGAAACAACACCAGAAACACGCTGAACCTGCTGCAGGCCTGCGTCGAGCAAGGAGTGGAGCGTTTCATCTTCTCCAGCACCGCGGCGGTCTACGGCATTCCCGAGGGGGGCGAGGCGTTCGAGGAGAACGCAACGGTGCCGATTAACCCCTACGGCACCTCCAAGCTCATGAGCGAATGGATGCTGCGGGACGCAGCCTTCGCCCACGGATTTTCCTACGTGGCGCTGCGCTATTTCAACGTGGCGGGCGCCGACCCCAAGGCCCGGATGGGTCAGCGTACCCCGGAAGCGACTCACCTGATCAAGGTCTCCTGCCAGGCGGCGCTCGGCATGCGCGATTCAGTTTCCATCTTCGGTACCGACTACGATACCCCGGACGGCACCGGTGTCCGGGACTACATCCACATCGAGGACCTGGCGGCCGCGCATCTTCACGCGCTCTCTTACCTCGAAAAGGGTGGGGGCTCGACCACGATCAACGTCGGCTACGGTCAGGGCGAGAGCGTGCGCCAGGTGATCGAGGTGGTGAAAAAGGTGAGCGGCGTCGACTTCCCGGTTGTCGAGGCGCCGCGCCGCCCGGGAGACCCGGCAAGCCTCGTGGCGGGTGCCGCCAGGATCAGATCCCTGCTCGGCTGGTTCCCCCGCTACGCGGACCTGACGGTCATCGTCTCGGACGCCTGGCGCTGGGAAAAGAAGCTGTTCGAGGGTAGATAATACCGCTGTACCGTACCAAAGGGGGCCGCATGATAAAGAGCATGACAGGTTACGGCAAGGGGGAATCCGCCTTCGCCGGGGGGAGGATCATCGTCGAATTGCGCTGCGTGAACCACCGCTTCGGCGAGGTATCGGTGAAGCTCCCGCGCGCGCTCATGCAGTTCGAAAACGACCTCAAGAAGCGGGTGGCCCAGAGGCTTAACCGCGGCAAGATCGATGTCTTTATTCAGGTCGAGGGTGCCGGCGCGCTCGGGGTTCCCACCGCGAACCTTCCGCTGGCCCGCGGCTACTACCGGGCATTTTCCGCCATCCGTGAGGCGCTCGGTCTTTCCGACGAGGTGAGCCTCGCCCTGGTGGCGGCGCAGCGGGACGTGATCACCGTGGCGGCCGAGGCCGAGGCGACCGTCGAGGAGATTCCGCCCGAGCTCATCGCGGCACTCGAAGAGGGCCTTCGCAGGGTGGACGAGATGCGGCTCTTCGAGGGGGCGTCGCTCCTCGCCGACTTCACCAAGCGCCAAGGTCTTCTCAGGGAGCTGATCGGCCGGGTGACGGCGCGCTCGCCTTCGGTCGTCGCAGAATATGCGGCGAGGCTCAAGGAGAGAATCGTCGCGCTCTGCGGCGAAAGCGGCCTGCCGGAAGAGCGGATCCCC
>Ga0209125_1000733_pt1 | contig 38048 bp, 38 predicted proteins | sample BarGraIncub1131A_FD_184503 | JGI IMG/M metagenome (GOLD analysis project Ga0209125, IMG submission 184503) | Arctic peat soil microbial communities from Barrow, Alaska - Barrow Graham LP Incubations 11-31A (SPAdes) (version 2) | ecosystem: Environmental > Terrestrial > Soil > Wetlands > Peat... | reverse complement strand
TAACCAACGTAAAAAGCCCATATATATCGCTCCTTTTAATTATTAATTTATCACATAAAAAACCTAGTTTGTTCTTCATATATTTTACCATTTATGCATCTATAATTCAACATTCCTCGACATTTCATTCTACTTATTACGTTAGAGCTCCTTTATATAATACTATTCATGTAATTGGGAAAATTTTGATGTATACTGTTATTACTTTCGTTTTACAGGTTTGATTATCTAAATAGTCAGGATAAGGAGAAGAGAAATGAATGTTATAGAAGTAACTCAGCTTACTAAAATTTATGGAAAGATCAATGCGGTTGACCAGATATCCTTTAATGTAAAAAAAGGCGAGATATTTGGAATGCTCGGTCCTAATGGTGCGGGTAAAACTACTACCATTGAATGTATTATAGGTCTAAAAAAGTATGAGCAAGGTATTGTGAATGTTGTAGGACTAAATCCTTTAAAGGATCGGAATGCTTTATATGGGAAAATAGGAGTTCAACTTCAAGAAACCTCCTTCCAAGATAAAATAAAAGTCAAGGAAATTTGTTCCCTTTTCGAATCCTTTTATAAAAATCCCTATCCCTATGAAAAATTAATTGATAAATTCGGTTTAAAGGAAAAACTCAACTCCTATGTTGACAATCTATCTGGAGGCCAAAAGCAAAAACTTTCCATTATACTTGCCTTAATTCCCAATCCAGAAATTGTATTTTTGGATGAGCTTACCACTGGACTAGACCCACAAGCAAGGCAAGATATGTGGAAATATGTGAAAGAACTTAAGGAAGAGGGTCGAACGGTATTTATGACTACTCATTACATGGAAGAAGCCGAATACTTGTGTGACAGGATATGCATTATTAAAAAGGGCAAAATTATAGCGCTTGATACAGTGGAAAACATTATAATTTCAAGTGGTCTTGAGACTGAAATTATCTTTGAAGCAGAACAGGATATCACAAATTTATTATCCAATGAATTAGAACATGTATCCAAATTTACTAGAGATGATCATAAGTACATTGTTTATTCTCAAAACGATGGTGTGCTTGGAAAACTTGTTTATATGTTGGAGACGAAGAAAATAAGTTATAAAAATTTAAATATAAAGAGACCTACCCTTGATGATACATTTTTAAAACTTATTGATGAAAAAGTAGAGGAGGCTTAAGCATGAATAGACTTGTAAATATTAGTAAAATAGAATTTAAGCTGTTAACCAGAAATTTTATGAATATTTTTTTCGCACTTGTATTTCCATCTATGATGCTGTTACTCTTTGGCAGTATTTATGGAAATGAGCCTTCTGCTTTTTATGGTGGACATAACATGGTAGATGTGTCTGTCCCAGGCTATATAGGGTTAATAGTTGCAGTAACCGGTCTTATGACACTTCCTCTCACAGTGGCGCAATATAGAGAACGAAAGATATTAAAAAGGTTTGCTGCTACTCCTATAAATCCAGTAGATATATTAATTTCCCAGGTTATTGTTAATTTTATAATGACTTTGCTTGGTATAGCTCTACTTATTGTTATAGGTAAAATAGTATTCGATCTACATTTCTTTGGCAATTTATTTGTAGTAACCTTTGCTTTCATACTTACTACTTTTAGTATATTTTCTGTGGGACTTGTTATAGCAGGAGTATCCGCTAATGCTAAAGCTGCAACTGCTATATCTTACATTGTATATTTTCCAATGATTTTTTTATCTGGTGCCATTATGCCTATGGAAATAATGCCAAAAATTATAGTATATATATCAAAAGTCTTCCCCCTTACCTATGGGACTGAATTATTAAAGGGAGTTTGGACGGGAGGAAAGCTTTCAAGCTATTCTCCTGATATAATTGTTCTATTAACTATATCAATTATATGTACATTATTGGCTACTAAATTTTTTCGGTGGGAATAATAAAAGGTGCCTAAGCACCTTTTCCTATTTTTAAATGTATTCTCAAATGAATATAGACAATATGATTTACTTAAAATACGAAAATAATAACAAAGTATAAAAGCATTAATGCAGCTCCCACAGGAACTCCAAGCTTTGCCCATTCCTTACTATTAATCTTAAGCTTATGTGCAGATATAATATTAGGTATATTACCAGGAATTAGCATGCCCCCACTTATTAGTAGTCCCATAAGCACGGATTCAATCTGTATTGTGGTCATTTTTATACTTATTTCAGCTGCTGCGAGAGTTGCGTTATCAAGTACAGCCGATATCATATTAATGAAATAAAGCAGCTTACTATCAAGACCAATTATGAAGGTATCTATGAGAGGCTTAAAGCCCGCTCCCAAAAGTTCAAGTGCAAATATGAATATAAATATTTTAAATGCCCTTATAAATACTTCCCTATAGGTTTCATTTTCTATGTCTGGATCAAGGAAATAATAGTCTCCATCATGTTCATGATTTACAGCTACAAAGTCATCCTTTACCATAACTTTATCTGCTTTAACCATGAATGCCCCTAATACGCCCATAAGTAATACCCCTGAAATAATATAGGCCCCTAAATAATTTGCTAAATACCAGAAGTTAGCATTGAGTTTTGAAACAACAATGGTGGATAACGGCTCACCAATTGGAGTAAGTACTGCCCCAAGTCCAATTGAAAAACATGCGATTATAACCATATTTACCTTATGTTTCCTTGTAATAGGCATGGCATTAACAATTTCCACCAAGAGCAATGCAGCTATTATCGCAGTTATGATACTTGATAATAGCCCCAATATAACAATTACCAAAAAAACAAATGCCTTAAGAGGAACTCTTTTTAAAATATTGTTGATAACACCCTTCACTCTATCTTTTAAAACTTTAAAAATTAGCCCTGCAATAAGTACCGCAAAAGTTATAAAATATATCAACTTATTCTCAAATATTGTTAAAATTAAATTAGTACTTAAGACTTCAGAGATTATTGTGGCGGAAAATCCCATTACAAATAGGAACACCTCCAAATTGTGCTCAACCTTTTTTACCACAAAGGGTAATGTAAGCACCATTAGTAGTATAATTATAAGTCCAATGAACATAATGATCCCCTCACTTTCTTTGTTGAGTATATCACATAAATATTGGTTCTTACTACTTTTAAGAAATTGGAGATAACTTTTGATTTATTGTGTAAAATATAGGGTTATTTTATAAGGAGAGTTTATGAATACATATGAAGACAATGCCTTAAAAGAATTAAGAACCTGGCAGAAAAAGATGACAAAGGAACCCTCCCCTACTGGAGATTTAACAAAGAATATTCAAATGAAAATGAATAGCTTTATCCCTGAAAAAGCTCACTTGTTCATTACAGAAACTATAAAGAATATGGTAAATCTTGTTTTTTTTGGCTCTGGGTTTATTACGGGACTACCACTGCGAAAAGCTACTTTAGAAAAAAGAGAAAGTTTAGTAAGAGATAAAATAAATTTTTATAGGAAAACTGCAACTGTAACAGGTGCTGGTACTGGTGCTGGAGGATTACTTTTAGGACTAGCAGACTTTCCTATTCTATTAAGCTTGAAGATGAAATTTTTATTTGATGTTGCAGGCTTATATAGTTTTGATGTGAAAAACTATAAAGAAAGATTGTTTATACTTTATATATTTCAATTAGCCTTCTCAAGTCAGAAAAGAAGAATCGTAATTTACAAACTGATTTCAGATTGGGATAATTATTCTAAATTATTACCTGAAAAGGAAGATTCTTTTGATTGGAGAACCTTTCAACAGGAGTATAGGGATTATTTAGATATTGCAAAGCTTCTACAATTAGTTCCGGTTATTGGAGCAGTTGTTGGCGCAGTTGCTAATTACAAATTAATGAGTAAACTTGGCGAAACAGCTATCAATGCTTATAGATTAAGAGTATTCAAATTTTAAGAGGGAGGTGGACACCTTAAATATTTTAATTGCAGAAGATGAACAGGACTTAAGGGAACTACTAGGATTGCACCTTATAAAGGAAGGCTTTTCGGTATATGCTGCAGAAAATGGGGTTGTAGCTTTGGATATATTTAATAGTAATGAAATTAATCTAGCTATTCTTGACGTAATGATGTCAGGGCTTGATGGTTTCAATTTGTTAAGAAAGATAAGGGAAACGAGTGAAATTCCAGTTATGTTTTTGACTGCAAGAGGCGAAGACACTGATAAAATATTAGGACTTGGCTTAGGTGCAGATGACTATATGGTAAAACCTTTTAGTCCAATTGAACTAATTGCAAGAGTACATGCACAGCTTAGAAGATCCTATAAGTATTCAACGGTGCTACAAACACCAGATAATTTAATCATTCAAATAGGCAATCTAACTTTTAATAAAAATAGTTATAGTGTATATAAAAATGATAAACAATTAGAATGTAATGCAAAGGAACTAAAGCTACTCCAGATTTTCATGGAAAACTTAGGAAGAGTATATACGAAAAAGCAGCTTTATGAAGCTGTATGGGAGGAAGCTTACTATGGGGATGATAATACGATTATGGTACATATTAGCCATCTAAGGGAGAAAATCGAGGATAACCCTAAGGAGCCTCAATATCTAAAAACTATAAGAGGTATCGGTTATAAAATGGAAAATAACTTAGAAATAAGGAATGAAGTATGAGAAAAAAGAAAGTTGCAAATATGCTTTTGCTAAATTATTTATTTTTATTTATTATATCAACAATAATTTTCATTATAGTATCCTTAATCATTTCAGTAAGCTTTAAGAATTTATTAAGATATGACGAAATAACAAAACTATCCGCCGCTCAAATCATGAGAGATGACTATAAAAATATAGATTTTTCTCAGGTATTAAAATATAAAGGTGGAGTTCAGGTAATTGATCAAAATTATAAGGTTATTTTTTCAAGGGGAATAAACCCAGATAAAGTAACCCAGTATACTAAGGGTGAGTTCAGTGAATTTTTAGTTAACTGTGGGAAGAACCAAGAACAATATTATTATAGTGTGCTATATAATGAAAAAAGTGATTTTTGGTTAAAAATTGTTATCCCAAATAAGACTCAATTCCTTAATGGTACTTTCTTTAATAAAGCTGGTATTCCAGTATCAATTAATAATTTTTTATTTATGGTAATTTTAGCAGTTATAATGAATTTTGCTTCTTTTATACTGGGTCTTATTATCTACTCCAGGGTAACCTCTAATAACTTTGTAAAACCTTTAAAAAAATTATTAAGTGGAGTGACAAGAATTGCAGAGGGTGATTATTCAGCAAGAGTTGAACTAAGATCTAGGAATGAATTTGGTGATCTTAAGGATGCTTTCAATATAATGGCTGAAAAAATTGAAAGCGAAAAAAATTTAAAAGAGAAGTCTCAAGATAATAGGAGAAAACTCATATTAGATATTTCTCATGATTTAAAAAATCCACTCTCAAATATAATGGGATACTCAGATCTACTTATGAATAACGTGTCTATATCTGAGGACGAAAGAGAGAAATTTCTAAAAATTATAATAAATAATAGTTCAAGGGCTAATAGTTTAATTGGGGATCTATTTGAACTTTCTAAGATGGAAAGTTCAGATTTTCAGCTTAAGCTTAAAAGTGCAGATATTTGCGAATATTTAAGAGAGCTAATAGCCTCATTGATACCTCAAATAGAAGAGGCTGGTTTCAAATATAACTTTGAGATACCCGAGGGGAAAAGGCTTATTCTTATTGATGAAAAGCAAATGGATAGAGCTCTACTTAACATTCTTAATAATGCTTTAAAATATAACAAGCCAGGTACAGAAATAAAAATATTACTAAAGAAATTTGTTAACAAAGTAGTAATAGAAATACAAGATAATGGGATTGGAATCCCAAAGGAGCTATCAGAGGAAATATTTGAACCCTTTAAAAGAGTGGATAGCGCAAGAAACTCACAAACTGGGGGGACTGGGCTCGGCTTAGCAATTACAAAGACTATTATTGAAAAACATAGTGGCCATATAACCCTTAATACAGATACAGGAAAAGGCTGCACCTTTATCATAGAATTAGAATAAACAAAAGAGCTGTCCCACTATGGAAATAATTTCTATAGTGGGACAGCTCTTTCATAATTTAAGGTAGATTTAAGATTAGTACTAGGTTGATTTAAGATTGGATGGTTATTATATATAAGTAAGCTTTAAAAGGTCAACTACCTTAATGGATTCGAAAGGAGTTATTTATGCTTTTAACATTAAAAAAGCTTTCCAAGGAATACACGATTGAAAAAAAGAAGACTTTCAGCGCTCTTAGTGGAGTAGATCTTAATTTTGAAAAGGGAGAATTTGTATCAATTCTAGGCCCCTCAGGCTGTGGAAAATCTACCCTTTTAAATATAATTGCAGGCCTCGATCAACCCACCACCGGTGATTTAATTATCGAGGGGAAATCCACTAAAAAATACAAAAAAAGGGATTGGGATTTATATCGAAAAAATAATATAGGCTTTGTCTTTCAGTCCTTTAATTTAATTGAACATTTATCCGCCTTAGAAAATGTTGAAATTGTTATGAATTTAATTGGTCTACCTAAAAAAGAACGTATTGCACGTGCAAAAAACTTATTGAAACAGGTTGGCCTGGAAAAACATATGGACCACAAACCTGGAGAATTATCTGGAGGGCAAAAGCAACGTGTAGCTATAGCTAGAGCGCTGGCAAATGATCCAGATATAATACTAGCAGATGAGCCAACAGGTGCCTTAGATAAAAATACAGGAATTCAAATTATGCATCTCATAAAAGAAATTGCACAGGATAAGTTAATTATTATGGTTACCCATAACCGTGAATTAGCCTATGAATACTCTACCCGAGTAGTAGCTATTCTAGATGGAAAAGTTCAAAAGGATGAAAGAATTAATGAATCTGAAACAAATAGTTTAAAATCAGCGCTTAAAAAGAAAGATGGTAGCATGTCCTTTAGCGATGCTATAAAACTATCTCTTAGAAATATCAAACAAAAAATAGGCCGTATAGTGGTAACAACTATTGCTGGTTCCATAGGAATAGCAGGTATTCTATTAGTTATCGGACTTAGTAATGGAGCCACTAATTATATAGACGTTCAAACAAACTCTTTTGCAACCGCCAATATAATACAAACCTCTGTGAAATTTAAAGATGAGGCATTGCAACTTACGGACTATCCAAAGGATATAAGCGCTTATGACAGCATTAAGAAAAATCCTGAGGTATTAAAGGTTAGAGAGGACTTGAATATTAAGGATATTACTTCTTATGAAGTAAATAATGTAGCCTTAAAGGATATTACCTTTAATGCTTTAGCTGGAGAAAATTATCTTTCAAATATTGACCAAGCACTGAAAGGTAGTGTACCAAAAGACAATAAAAACGAATTATTAGTAAATAAGGATATGGCTAAAAAAATCATTGAACAATATGGTATGAACCCAGATAAAGATGATTATTCCAAAGCTATTGGTAAGACAATTAAGGTAATAGTTCAGGAAAAGACTACTAATCCCATGACCGGAGAGGATATCTTAGGTAAAAAATATACCCAGGACTTTCAAGTTGTTGGTGTTGTAGATGAAATAGCTTTAAGCTCCTCCGCTGTATATTATTCTTATGACGCAGTTTATGCATGGCTTAATAATGAAGGCTATTTCGTTGGGAAAGAGAATAGAATTGTAAATGCTGAGGTAGTAGTAAAAGATGTTCATAACAATGAAAAAGTATTGAACTATATTAATGCTAAAGAGAATGGGGGTATTGGTGGAGATAAAATGACGGAAGCAAAGGGCTTCTACGCAACCTCACAAATTGTTATGGTTAAAGCTGCTATTAAAACCTTAATTAATTTTGCTCAAGCAGTTATGATTGTATTTATTTCTGTAGCCTTAGTGGTTTCAGCAATTTTAATAGGCATTGTTATTTTTTCAAGTGTACTTGAGCGTAAAAAAGAAATAGGTATTTTAAAAGCAGTGGGAGCAAGAAATAAAGATATAGCTCGTATTTTCAAAGCTGAGTCTGCTTTGATTGGCCTATTTTCAGGAGTAACTGGAGTGGTAGCCGCTTTTATAATTCAGCCAATTGCAAATAAAATAATCAATAATGTTTTAAACATTAAAGCAAATAATATTGTAAATATCCCACTAACAGGTATCCCCTTTACAGATATTAAGATTCCCTTTGTAACTATTGCAGCTCTAATTGTAATCAGTATCTTAGTTGCAGTTTTAGCAGGGCACTTTCCATCTAAAAGAGCAACTAAAATTCAAGTTATTGACGCATTGCGTGATGAATAGGAGGGGTAGCAAATGTTACAGATAAAAAATTTACGAAAAATATATAAAATTGGTAAACACCAGGTTATAGCCTTAGACGATGTTTCTTTTGATTTACCGAATGGAAAATTAGTGGCAATTGTTGGCCCTTCTGGTTGTGGAAAAACAACAATGATGAATTTAATAGGGGCTTTAGATGGAGATTTTGAAGGTGACGTAATAGTTAACGGAAAATCTTTGAAGGCAGCAAAAGGAAAAGATTTAGACACTTATAGGAAAAATACGGTAGGCTTTATTTTCCAACAATTTAACTTGCTTAATTCGCTAACATCAATTCAAAACGTTGAAATAGCCTTAGATTTATCAGGAATCTCTAAAATAAATAAAACAAAAAAAGCCCGCCTTCTACTCGAGCGAGTTGGACTTTCAGATAAAATGAAAAAGAAAGTAAACCTTTTGTCAGGAGGAGAACGTCAGCGTGTAGCTATTGCTCGTGCTCTTGCAAACGATCCAGAAATGATTTTGGCAGATGAACCAACTGGAGCCTTAGATGTTAAAACTGGAGAACAAGTTATGGAATTACTAAAAGAAATTTCAAAGGAAAAACTTGTATTAATGGTTACCCATGCACCAGAGCTAGCAGAAGCTTATGCAGATTTAATTGTAAATATGGAAGATGGCAAGGTAATTTCTATTGAAGAGAATATGGCCACGGTTTCAACTGCTGCGTCTTTAATAGAAAAAATAGAGACAAAATCAAAAATGTCCTTTTTAACAGCCTTAAAGATGTCACTTCGTAATGCATGGCTTAAAAAAGGACGAACACTGGCAACAGCCATCGGTACCTCTATAGGCATTTGTGGCATCTCCTTAGCCATATCTATTACAGCTGGCACTACCAATTCTGTTAATACTCAGATTAATGGAATATTTCCATCAAATGCAATAACTGTAGAGTTAAAAGAAAATACTGATAAACCTATAAAAGATATTAAGCCCTTGAAATTCAGTGACATAAACTCAGTTATGTCCTTAGATAAAAATCTATATGCTTATAACTTTATGATAGGAGGAAAAGATATTCCTGTTGCTACCTTTTATTCTTTAGATGGAAGTGTAATAAAAGATGAAAAACTTATGACTAAAATGTCAGATCAAGCTACAAGAGAAAAATTAATTATGATGATGACTCCTGGGGTGCTGGAGGATGTTAAAAATGATATTCAATATGGCAGCCTACCTAAGTCAGGGGCCACAGATGAAATTGTTATATCCTTATCTACCGCTAAGGATTTAGAAAAAAATGGTGGTGCTTTAAAGAATTTAATTGGCAAAGATATTTACGTTCGTTATATGAAGCAGGGCACGAGTCCACGTAATGCTCAAGGAAGTGTCCCTGAAGCACCAATAGTTAAGACTTGGAAGATAGCTGGTATTGCTAATACTACAACTCTAATGGACACCTATTATGCCACAAGTGATTGGGCGATTAATTTTTATGAGAAAGAGTTTAAAATAGATAAGACAACTTTAGAAGGTAATTCCTTAGTTTTATATTCGAAAAACACTAAAGATTTAGATGGGTCGCTTAAAAAAATAAGTAAAGCCCAAGATAAATATAACTTTGTATTAACAGCTAAAACTATAACTTCACAAGTTGATGGAGCTCTGAAACAAATCCGTTATGCACTCCTAGGATTTGCTGGAATATCCATTGTTGTTGCAGCTCTTATGATATCCATTGTTGTATATATTTCTGTACTTGAAAGAATTAACGAAATAGGTATTCTACGTGCAGTAGGTGCTAGAAAGAGAGATATATTGAATATTTTCGTTGCAGAGTCCTTCATTATTGGTGTGTTATCAGCTGGAATAGGACTAATGTTTACTTTAGGTATATCTAAAATAATTAATACAGCAGTTTATGCCTTCTTGAAAAACATTTCAGGGAACGCTCCTTATATGGAAGTGGCTAAATTACCACTTGCAGATGCTGGTTTAATTTTATTATTCTGCGTAGCCTTAAGCATGGTTTCAGGCTTTTATCCATCTTTAAAGGCTTCAAGAATGGATCCTATAGACGCACTACGTCACAGATAATATAAGAAACCCTATATTTATGTCCTACAACGGGCATAAATATAGGGTTTTAAAAAATTATATAGATAATATATTAATATCTGTATAACCCTTCACTATCTCTATCTCCCTTTTTTGGCAAGTAAACAAAATTATTTGTTTGCTTTGAGAAAGATCGTGTAGATAATCTAAGGCTGCTTTAAGTCTTTCATCGTCATATTGTACAAAGGTATCATCAAGTATTATTGGCATAATACATTCTTCCCCGTAAATTAAGTCAATAATCCCAAGCCGAAGAGCAAAATATATTTGATCCCAAGTACCGTTACTAAAATAATCTAGCTCCTTAAGCATATTAAGATTGTTGTCCTCAATTTTCACTTCATAATTATCTGATATTTTTAAATTTTGATATTTCCCAAGTGTTATCTTGCTTAGAACTTCACCAACTTTTGCATTTAATTTAGGTCCAAAGGTTTTTCTTATCTCCTCAAAAGAATCTTCTAAGATGGTCAGGGCAATATTAATTGATTTTAAAACATTTTCATAATATTCTATCTTTTCTTTGGTGTTTTCTAGTTCAACCTCAATTTGATCAACTACTCTCTTTCCAATTAGTTTCGTTTTTATTGAATTTTCAAAGCTACTAATTATCTTTGAATAGTCTCCAAGCTTAATATTTTTATCTTTAACTCTATTATCAATTTCTTCTATGGTTAAATTATCTTCGTGTTTATCCTTTGGTAGATAACCTTCCAATTGTTTTTCTATTTCCTCAATATTTCTCCCTCCCAGAAGGGAGTTGTATAAGTTATTTGTTGATTTAATAGTGTTTTCCAAATCCTTATAATTTATTAAAGTTTGAGCTAATAATTCAATACTTTCATCTACCTTTTCAATTGTTAAATGCTCTCCCTTTAAGGAACTAAGTATAGTTTTCTCTACTTCAAACAGTTTCGTCTTAACTTCCGTATTTTTTTTATTAGAGTTTTCAATACTCTCCTTAAGACTATTTATGTCAACTATTAACTTTTCATATATCTTTAGTTTAGAATTGAATTCTTCCAAACTTTTACAGTTACATAAAGTTAATGTTTCTTTAATAAAAGCACTTTTTATAAATGCATCTTCAATATTTATAGATTGTTCAATATCTAGAAATTTTCTTTTCTTTTCTTTAATTAAAGCCTTTATTACATCCAGTCCAGTTTTAGCTTCATAGTATCTCTTTAATTTTGCATCGTACTCCTTATAACTGCTTACATTGTAACCTTTATAAATGTTTTCTAGTTCTTTCTTTAATAAGATTATTTCTCTACCCGCATCTCCTACATCCTTTAATCTTACCATTTCTTGCATAGATGCTTCTAATCTTTTATTTATGCTAGACCTACTATAAATACCATAAATTAAGCAGGGTATACTTATAGACACTATTGCAAGTCCTATTGTAAAACCTAGAATTATTGCTACAAGGGTTAATAGAAGACCTATTGCTGATAAAATCGTCGCCGTTAATTTTTTATCTTTTAATATCTCTAATCTTAGTTTTATATTATCTGCTTTTGAATTGTTTTCAATATTTTGTTTTAGATTTCTAATTTTTTCTTCCTTTGAAGCAATCATCAGCTGTGTTTCTTCAGAAGTCTCTTCAAATTTTATCAAATCTCCAAGGTTATCTTTTTCCTTTGTTAAAGCACCTTCTGATTGCTCAAGTTCCCTTTTCATAACATTCAGCTCGATTTTTATATTTTCAACTGTTTTAATTTCATTCTGATATTTAAATAACTTTTGCTTAATGTCTACCTCTAAATTTTCAAACCCTTTATAGATAGCTTTTTCGTTGACTAATCTTTGGAAACTACCTGTTGTAGCTTTTACTTGATCATCTATTTCAGCATATCTTACCTTACAATTTAGATACTCTCCATATTTCTCCTTAAGCTTATAAATATATTGTTGGTCTATAACTTTCCCATCTATTTTCAATACTTGTTCTAAATTAAGAGCTTCCTTTGTTACATATTCTACAATTTCCATATGATTTCTTAGTTCAATGTATTCATTGTATAACTTGCTTTTCTGATTCATTTGTTTTATTTTATCTAAATTTTCTATTTCAGTTTTTATCATCTTTAGCTCTTTTAGATATCTGTTTAGATCAATTTGATCGTTTATTATATCATCATTTACTTTTAATACTACAGATCTTTCCTGAGTCAAATCAGATAACTTTTGTTTTTGCACATCTAGTTTTCCACTTTTCCTGTTATTAGCAATATTTTTTATGGCCAAATCCAACGCTTCTTTTGATTTATAAAATGATGTTTCTTCATCACCGCTCTGACTTATATTTGAAAGTTTTGTCATTATTTCGTCTTCATTATCCCTACTAACTTTGCTACCTAATTGTTTAATAAATAAGGTTTTCTCAAAAGCCTCAGAACCTAGACCAAAAATATCCGTCCCAGGCTCTAAACAATTAATATTTTTAGCTTGTATACCACTTATGGAGTTTAGTACAACTGCTATATCATTTTTTTTAGTTTTCCCAAAGCTTCTTTTTATTAAATATTCGATATTTTTGTCATCTTCAATAGTTATTTGACCATTAATATTATCTGTATCCCAAGGCGTATATCTTTTTCTATCATTATCCCTTATGGACTGTTTATTTGTTGTAAAGCCATAAAACATTGCCTTAATAAAGGCTTGTGTTGTGCTTTTACCTGCTTCATTTTTGCCATATATAATATTCATTCCACTTGACAGGTCTATAGATAAATCTTTTAACCCACCAAAAGCTGATAGGAAGATTTGTTTAATAATCATTCGATAATCACCTCACCCTCTTCCAAGCTTTCCATGCCAAATTTTATTGCATCCCTTATTATTTGAGCTTCACGTTCATCAGATATAGTTTTTAATTTATCTCTCATTTTCTTAACAAATATGCCTTTAAGAGAATATTCTTTTTCTAATGAACTATAGTCAATTGCATAAGTTGTGTTATCTTCTAGCTTAAGGAAGTAAAAATAATTCTTCAGCTTCTCTTTTACTAAATTAATATTAATTGTAAAGCCTTTACTAACGGATCCCTTCAAAACTAACTTATATAAATTATTCTCCTTATTTTTATCATCTATCTGTACATTAACTGCATGTACAATTTCCTCATAAGTTGTTGTATTACTTATATCAAGGTTCTTTACAAAATACTTTCTTTTACATATTTCTCTAAATTCCAGATTACAGGAGCCTTTTGTAATTTCACCTTTAACTATTCCTTTTGATCCGGTCTCATCAAACCCCCTGCCTTCAGGTGAGCCACTATAGCTCCAAAAAGTTCTTCCAGCTTTCTGTATTTTGGAATACTCATGGGTATGCCCTAGAGCAATATAATCCATCCCAGATTCTTCTAGGTTTTCAATATATATTGGATTATAATCGCTATTTTGACCCTTACTTACTACATCCCCGTGCATTAGGAGAATATTTATTTTATCTTTATCCATATATTCAAAATTCTCAAGTAAAGAATTTTTCTCTAGTTGGTTTGAAAAGCCAATACCAAATATACATGTATTAAGCTCTGTAAGCTCAATCATTCCCATCTCTTCAGTAAATATATGTACATTGCTTGGCCACTTGATAATATTATAATATGATTTTTCATTTAACGGATCATGATTGCCAGGAGATATGAATATATGTGTATTCTGAATTTCATTGAATTTAATTAACAAGTAATCAATAGTAGTCCTCATTACCCTTTCATTATCAAATAAATCGCCGGCAATTAAAAGTATTTGTATGTTTTCTTTCTTTACAATATTAATAATCTCGCCGAATGTTTCTCTCAAATCCTCTTTTCTTTCTTCTTGTTTTTCAGATGAAGTTAATCCACTAAAGGATGTATCAAAATGCAGATCAGCACAGTGAAGTATTTTTACAGAGTTCATCTCACTCCCCTCCTTATATAGAAAATCTTAAGCACCCAGATTTTTTCTTAACTTAAAATAGAAAATAGAACCGCTATTCAAGTTATCCTCGAGCCCAATGATTCCGTGGTGAGCTTCAATTATCTTTTTCGAAATATAAAGTCCTAGTCCATGGCTTTTTTCTCCTCCAGTAGGAGTTGTGGATGTTTTAGAAAAAATCTTGAATAATCTATCCCTCTGTGATTCTGGTATGCCCGCTCCACCATCTATTACTTTCGTTGTTATATAATCACCATCGTCCTCAACTTTTATAATTACTTTACCAAAAGGAGATGAGTACTTTATAGCATTCTCAAGAAAATTATTAATTACTTGACTAATCTTGATTTTATCCATACTTAGTGTACTACTCGATTCAATTTTCATTTGTGATATAACTGTAATATTTTTATTCTTGGCTAATTCTCTTTCAATGCTAATTGCTTTATTTAAAAAGGGGATATAATTTATACTTTCAAGATTAAGTGATAGTTTCCCTGTCTCTATATCAGACACGTCTAGAATATCGTTTATTAAATCTAAAAGATATTTACTTGAATCTGTTATAATTTCTAGAAATTCAAGACTTTCTGTAAAGACATCGTTCTTGACGGATTCTTTAATAGCCACTTCTTTTACATTAGAATAAATATACTTAGATAGAGTAAATATCCCGCCGACTGGACTTCTTAAGTCATGGGCTACAACACCAATTATTTTACTTTTATCATTGCTTATTATTTCCAACTGTTTATTCTTTGCTTCTAGTTCCTGTGTTCTTTCTGTGACTTTATCTTCCAAAATCACATTTGCACAATTTAGACCTTTGACCACATCTAGATTTTCTCTAATAAGAGTATTTTTTTCAAAACCTTCCTTTACCGAGCTTTTAAGGTCACCTAAATTCCACGGTTTTGTTATATATCTGAAAATGTGGCCTTCATTAATAGACATAATAGCATCATTTAATTCTGAATATCCAGTAATTAATATTCTTATTGTATCAGGATACAATTCTTTAGCTTTTCTAAAAAACTCGGTACCTTTCATTTCAGGCATTCGCTGATCACATAAGATGACTCCTATGTTATATTTCTCCATTATGCTTAAAGCAGCTTTCGGACTTTGCGTAATGTGTATTACATAATCCTTGTGAAATACACGTTTTAGAGTATTTGATACTTCAATTTCGTCGTCAATAATAAGTAAATTCCCTTTTGTAGCCATCATTTTGCTCCTTTTGGAATTGAAATAGTAAATATTGTCCCTTTTTCTGCTATAGAATCAAAACAAATGTCACCTTTATGCATTTCCTTAATTATTCTATATGATAAATTCAAACCTAGCCCAACACCTTGCCCCTGTGGTTTCGTTGTAAAAAACGGCTTAAATATTTTACTTTTATTTTCATCCAAAATTCCTATACCATTATCTTCAATTTCAACAAATATGAAATTCTCTTTTTCGTATAAATTTATAGTAATATTTCCCTTCTCACCGATAGCTTGTACTGCATTGATGATCATATTTATAAGAACTTGATTCAATTGTGCTGGATAGCACTCTATATCGGAAGTTTGTGAAAAATTTAAGTTCAGATTTATGGCCTTTCTTTTTATTTCCGGTTTTACAATCTTTAAAGAGCTCATTAAGCATTCTGATATGTTAGAAAAGCTTTTTTCTGAGGCATTAATTCTTGTGTAATCCCTTAGCTCAGATACGATATTTTTGACTCTTTCCCCACCCTCCAATGTCGATTTTTGAAGTGAAGAAAAGTCCTTAAGTATATAATCCAAATCATACCTTTCTTTAAGATCTTTTAAACTTGCAATTTTTTCTTTTTCAAGATCCGCGAAAAATTCCTTTATTGAGCAGAAATATTGCCCCATTATCTCAACATTAGATATAACATAAGCCAACGGATTATTTATCTCATGGGCGACACCTGCAACAAGTTTACCCAATGCATTCATTTTTTCGGACTGCATTAGCATAGCCTGTGTCTCTTCTAACTGATAAATAGTGTTTCTTAGCATCATTTCAATTTCCAAACTATCATATTCACATAAGAAAAACAACTCATCACTTGATTTATAAACCTGAGATATAAAAGAAGTGTTTTTCGGAACTTTTTTCAAGGTAATAGTACCATTAAATGCAAGCCCCTCCTTTGTTTGAGTAACCAAAGCTTGGAAAAGAGGATTTAACAAATAATCTTTAATATTCTTATCATCATATCCTAGTATTATCTTATATCCTTCATTACAAAATAAAACATTTCCTTCAAAGTCTAATGAAAAAGAAATTATACTTTTACTATTTAATAAAAAGCTTTTTAAAGTAAATGTTTTATCAATTTCAAATTCACTTAACAAGTGAGCTCCCTCCATCTATATATCCGAGAATTCTACATTCACACGATCTAAATAGTCCGAATAAATATTCTCTTTATTTTTCTCTTCAGATTCATCCAAAATTATACTAGGAAGTTTAATAATAAAGTTACTCCCCTGACCACAGTTGTTCTCGATAGTGATTTTGCCGCCTTGCATTTCAACAAGAGATTTAACTAGATATAATCCTATACCACTGCCTTCTCTATTTCTATGTAAAGCATCTTCAATCTGTTGATATTTTTGGAAAACTTTTTTCTTATTGTCATCTGATATTCCAATACCTGTATCTTGAACAGAAATAATTATATAATCTTCTTTATCAAACATACTAACATTGATTTTTCCACCCGGGTTAGTAAATTTTACCGCATTTGAAAGAAGATTGAATATTATAGTCTCTATTTTATTTGGATCGCAAGCAATAACTTTCTCTTCTACATCCGTATCAAATATAAGTTCAATTTGTTTACTTTCAACAAAGCTAGCAATAGATAAAGTTATATCATCTACAATTTTTACAATATTAACATTCTTACGATTTACATTCATAAATGCAGAATCAATCTTAGAAGTGTCTATCAAATTATTTATACTTCTAATTAGTCTATAACTATTCTGCTTCATAATATGGTTGTATTTATTTAATTTCTTATTTATATCCAACATATCTATATCCTCTGCAATAATATTGGACATCTGCAAAGCAGAAAGGATTACATTTATTGGAGTTTTTAGTTCATGAGAAACATTTGCTAAGAACTGTGTCTTTTGGATATTAGCAGTTTCAGCTTGTTTTAAGGCAATCCTAAGTTTGCTTTCAGTATTTTGAATTCTTAGCATTGATTTAATAATGGCAAGTAGTACATATGAATCAACTGGTTTAATCAAATAATTATCTGCTCCACTTTCTAGCCCATGAACCCAATCTTCACTCTTGGTATAATATGAAGAAATACTAAGTATCTGTATGAAATTAGTAATTGGATTTGCCTTAAGCCGTTTCCCCACCTCGTACCCTGTAATATCTGGAAGATTAACATCAAGTATAATTAGGTTCGGCTTTTCAGATTCTGCTTTTTTTAAGGCTTCTTCTCCATTAGTAGCTTCTCTAATTTCGTAACCTGCCTTATCCAAAATCTTTTTTAAAATATAGCGATTTGTAGTGTCATCATCTACAATCATAATTTTTACTTTGTTAAGAACTTCCATGAAAACACAATCCTTTCTCTTTACAGATATGGTAAAATTATTCATTTGATTTTTATGACTTCAAATTCATTTTCTGCTTACTAAATGCTTTCTATTAACAACATATAACAAAACTCATATATTTACATTATACTCTATATTTACATTATACTCTATATTTTATTAAAATATATAAAAAGATACAATCCAATCTATCTTCTTCTTTTATGCTTTGCCTTGATTTGCCACTGCATCCTTAGCTTTTTCTATTTCTGAAACATCTCCAAGATAGTAGTGTTTAACAGCAGTAAGATTATCATCGAGCTCATAAACTAGAGGCATACCGGTTGGTATATTTACATTTGTTACTTCTTCATTTGATAGGTTATCCAAATATTTCACAAGTGCTCTAATACTATTTCCATGAGCGGATATTATAATCCTTTTTTCTAGCATCAGAACTGGAAGAATATAATCCTTCCAGAAGGGAATAACACGTTTTATAGTATCATTTAAGTTTTCAGTCAAAGGGATTTCTTCTTCCTTTAGATCATAGTATCTTGGGTCAAAACCTGGATACCTTTCATCGTTTTTTTCTAGAGCGGGGGGATATTCATTCGAATCTCTTCTCCATTTAAATACTTGAGTTTCTCCATACTTTAAAGCAGTTTCTGATTTATTAAGCCCCTGTAGAGCGCCATAATGTCTTTCATTTAGTCTCCAAGATCTCTGTACAGGAATCCATAATAAGTCCATTTCTTCAAGGACACACCATAACGTTTTTATTGATCTTGACAGAACTGAGGAAAAAGCAACATCAAAAGTAAACCCTTCTGATTTTAACAGCATTCCTGCTTTCTTTGCTTCCTCTATTCCTTTAGGAGATAATTCTACATCTGTCCATCCAGTAAATCTATTTTCCATATTCCATAAACTTTCTCCGTGTCTTAATAAAACAATCTTCTTCATTATTTTATGCCCCCTTTTATATTTATATATTGTATGCCAGAAAGCTGAATCTGTTCTTTAGAATAGATGAAAAAACTGCTAAAATATGCTTTTATATATTTCAGCAGTTTCATTCTACCTAACTCATCCTTTGATTACCTCTGAATTCTATTGTCTCACTTCCAGATATTACTTTCGCAAGTTCGGACACAACTTCAGTTAAGCTTTCAGCTTGAGAGTTCAATTCTTCGGAAGCTGAAGCTACTTCGTCAGCACTAGAAGCATTATTTTGAGTAACATTCTCCATTTGTGTTATTGCCTTATTTATTTCAGTGATTCCCTGGGTTTGAGCCCTACTTGAATTTGAGATTGAGTCCATTAATAAATTTACATCATTGGAGTATCTCATAATCTCTGAAAGTGATACCCCAACCTTTTGAGATACTTCATATCCAGCTTGTGATAAAGTAATATTCCCTTCTATTATGTTTTCTGTATCTTTTGCAGCTTGAGCACTTCTTCGTGCAAGATTTCTTACTTCATCAGCAACTACAGCAAAACCCATTCCAGCATCCCCTGCTCTTGCAGCTTCAACTGCAGCATTTAATGCTAGTAAATTAATTTGAAAAGCAATCTCATCAATAACCTTGATTATTTTTGAAATCTCACCGCTAGATTTCTTTATCTCACTCATGGAATGCATCATTTCCTGCATATCTATATTTCCTTTATCAGCTGCTTCTTTTGCTTTTAAAGTGAGTAAAGATGCATTCTTTGTAGATTCCGAATTCTGTTTTACCATTGAAAGTGTCTCTTCTAGGGTTACTGAAGTTTCTTGAATAGATTCTGCAAGTTTATCATTTGCTTCAGCTAATTGTTGGCTAGAGCCAAATAACTGGCCTGAGGCTACAGCTACCTGATAAGTCCCTTCACCTATATCCTTTGAGGCATTCCTTAGAGACTTTGCTATAGAAATATATATTAATATACTAATTGTAAGAATAAACCCTAAGCCCAAAATCATTATTAGAACCATAATTATGGTGTTATTTCTAACTTTATTATTCACATCTTGCTCTAAAGTGAAATTCTGCATAGTGGACATTGTAACCACATTGTCTATTATTTTTCTATGATTCTCATATTCTGTTTTTAAGCTTCCATTAATTAGATTTTGGGCAGTCAATGCATCATCCACAATTAATATTTCTGCCATAAATCAATCCCAACCTTTTATTTCTATTCTATACAAAAATCTTTATTGAAATAGTAGTAATGTACACTAAAGTACATTACAAACAGATATTATTATACATATTATATCAATAATATACAATTTCTACAATATATATTAATAGTACATTGTCGTTTTATTTGATATACTGTAAAATATTATACTCGTTTGTTTTATTGGATGATATAATGTGATAAATTGAACTTAGCATTTCATTTTCAGTCTCAATATGTTAATAGAGAAGAAGGCTTCCAATGCAAAATTTGAATTTTAAAAAATTGGATATTGAAGTTCGTGAGACTCTACGCAAAAGGAAAGAAGATAATATTCTTTTTTCCTCTACAAACTTGAATAAATTAACTTCTGAGATTAGTCTAAATAAAAAGGTCTTTGATAATGACTCCTTCGTAGGTGAGTATTATTGCTGCGATAGCACTGAATACAGGCATACAGAATTTAGTGATATAACTTTTGGTATAGAGACTGCAGGACCTATTAATTTCAATAAAAATGAAAAAAGAGAAGTTAATTATGCTTCAGAGGCTTATAGTGCTTTCAATGAATTATTTGAAAATAATAAAAATACCTTATTTTAGTGGAGAATATTTTTATCTATATAAAAGGACTGAACATTATTCACTAGGCAAGCTTGAAAAATTCAAATCCCTTATAAGTAATATAACCTGTGGATACGGTGAAAGACCCTCAAATAGTCTATTAACTGCCATAATTCTTGTTTTATTTTTCGGCAGCATGTATATGTTATTCGGTGTATGCACAAGTGAGGGTGATGTATCATTATTTACAATGCCTTTAACACTTCAACATCTAGTTTTATGGTATCACTTCAGTTTAGTAACTTTTACAACTACCGGATATGGGAATGTTGTGCCCTCAATTGGGTGGAGTGTTATTTTTTCAAGTTTTGAAATGATATCTGGTGTAGTTATGGTAGGACTATGGGTTTCAACACTCGCAAGAAAGATGACTAGATAAATGGGTAGAAAAACTAATTGAACTTAAGAATATATTGGAGGAAAGATATGAGTAATAAATTTTTGGTTGTTGATGATACCATTCTTGTAAAAAAAGTGGTAAAACGTTCTATTGAAGGACTTGGATACGATTTGCTGGAGGCTTCCGACGGATTGGAAGGTTTGGCAGTACTCAAAAAAGATTACCCTTCAATAAAATTAATTCTGTTAGATTGGAATATGCCTAAAATGAACGGATATGATTTTTTAAAAACCGTTAAAAGCAGCAAAACTCTAAAGCATATTCCTGTCATAATGCTAACCACTGAGAGTGAAAAATCTAATATTAACAAAGCGCTTCAAGAAGGAGCAGCTGGCTATGTGTTAAAGCCCTTTAACAAAGAAGAATTAGTAGGTAATATAATGAAAGTTTTGGCAAATGAGAAATGATAGTGAACATTATATAGGATGACAAAATAAGTTAATAAAGGCCATATTGAAGTAATTTCCAATATGGCCTTTAATTTTAAATGTATTTTTTTAGATGTCTTAAAGCAATCTTTTCTAAGCGTGATACCTGTGCTTGTGAAATTCCAATTTCTTCTGAAACTTCCATTTGTGTTCTTCCATCAAAAAATCTTAAAGCTAAAATTAACTTTTCTCTAGCATTTAGCTTTTTCATGCCCTCTTTTATTGATATATTTTCCAACCAAGTATCATCAGAATTTTTTTTGTCACTTATTTGATCCATTATAAGCATTGCATCACCGTCACTACCACCATGATTAATAGGTTCAAATATAGATACTGGTTGTTGAATGGCATCAAGAGCGGAAACTATATCTTCTATTGGCATGTTTAACTCTTTAGCAATTTGTGATACCGTTGGCTCTTTATTATATTCTAGCCTTAATTTTTCTCTAGCTTGTAATGCTTTATAAGCGATATCTCTAAGTGATCTACTAACACGTATAGAATTATTATCACGTAGATACCTTCTTAATTCACCAAAGATCATGGGTACTGCATATGTAGAAAACTTAACATTTAATCCTAGATCAAAATTGTCAATGGACTTAATTAATCCCATACAACCAACTTGAAATAAATCATCTGCATTTTCTCCTCTATTATTAAATGTTCTCATTACACTTAATACTAGCCGTAGATTGCCCATGATAATTTGTTCTCTCGCTTCTGTATTACCTTCTTTCATAGATAAGAGCAATTGTCTGAGTTCATTTTCCTTTAAAACTGGAAGCTTCGAGGTGTTGACTCCACTTATTTCTACTATATTTATCATATAAAACTTCAGCCCCTTTAATGTAATTCCATTTACAGTTTCTCCTTATAAAGCAAATGTTATACTTGAGCCAACCTATGAAAATATATAAGTTTTAAATCGTTTCCATTTAATGTAATAACTGTTTTGAATTATTGAAAAATTATCGAACACCTTGTATAAATGTTAAAAAATTCTAAGTATTTTATACTATTAAAAGGAATTACTAATCTTATGTCGAATTGATTAACTACTATAATATGACTACTATAATATGGAATTCGTAAATCAAAGGGGAGTAAAAACATGGGTAGTAATAGAATTGATGTGATTATTGTGGATGACAACAGGGAGTTTTGCAATATTCTTAATGATTTCTTGTCAAATAAAGATGATATCAATGTAACTGGGATAGCAAAAGATGGAATTGAAGCTTTAAAATTAATTCAAGAGAATAAACCTGATTTAGTAATTTTAGATATTATTATGCCTCATTTAGATGGATTAGGGGTTCTTGAAGAATTAAGCCGTATGAAGATTCAGCCCATGCCAAGAGTCATTGTATTATCAGCAGTAGGTCAAGACAGGATTACGCAAAGAGCATTAACGTTAGGAGCCGATTATTATGTTATTAAGCCTTTTGATTTAGAGATTTTTATTAAAAGGATTAGGGATATGTTTAATGACATTTTATCGAGTGATACAATAAAAGGAACAGTTTCATTTGATGAGCCATCCGAACATAAGCATGCACCAAAATTTAATACGCCACATGACTTAGAGATGGACATAACTGAAATTATTCATGAAATCGGAATCCCTGCGCATATAAAGGGCTACATGTTTTTAAGAGAAGCGATTACTATGGTAGTTAATAATATTGATCTTTTATCAGCAATTACTAAGGAGCTTTATCCTAATATTGCAAAAGAATATAGCACCACTCCCAGCAGAGTAGAAAGAGCTATCAGACATGCCATTGAAGTTGCCTGGGGACGAGGTCAAGTAGAGACTATTAATAAGATTTTTGGTTATACAATTCATAATGAAAAGGGTAAGCCAACAAATAGCGAATTTATAGCGATGGTGGCAGATAAAATAAGACTTAGTTATAAAATGGCAAATTAAGTTTTTACAAAAGGTATTACATAAATATGATTGTTTGAACAATAAACTTCTTTACTTATTGAGTATGTAAATACTCGTAAGTAAAGAGGTTTTTTATAATTCAAATTTTTAAAAGGTGCTTTATCTATTTCAATATTTCCCTGGAAATTAATGGATAAGTGTTGTCTTACCTTACTAATATTTAGTAGAAGACGTTTTTTAAATAGTCAAAGCACAGGAAAAATGAAAAAAAGAAGAAAAGAACCTAAGCTAATTTAGCTCAAGCCCATATTTTATATATTTAATTATGTAGAAGTACATGCTGTGCTTTTATATGACAGGATTATGTTTAAATTAGTATTTTAAGTTTTAATTTCTATTTTTTTCCTCAATTGATTGTTTATTTCTATATTTCCTTCACTTCCCTCTGATAATTAATTTGAATTAGCGCAAGATAGTTTTATAAAATTAAAAGGAGGAATTTAAAATGGCATATACAAATAAAACAGTTGTACCAACAGCAAAACAAGGGTTGGAAAAAATGAAAATGGAAATAGCAGGTGAAATAGGAATTTCTAATTATGCTGCTATGGACAAAGGTAATTTAACTTCAAAACAAAATGGTTCTGTAGGCGGAGAAATGGTTAAACGTATGATCGAATCTTATGAAAAAGGATTATAAAATTCCCTTTTAAAATCATAAAATTAGAACGGAGGGCTTACCTCCGTTCTTTTTATATTTTATATTATAAATATACATTAATTGTTACTTTATTTTGTGTTATTAGCTGCAGCTTCAATATGGTTACGTCCACCTTCCTTTGCACAATACAGAGCTTCATCAGCCATTGCCACTACTTGCTCTGGTGATGATAACTCCGAGGTGTAAGCGGATGCGACTCCAATACTCACAGTAACATATTTTGAGATCTCGGATTCAGAATGCTTAATAGCAAGGGTTTCAACTGCTTTCCTGATTCGTTCCGCCAAAGCTTGTGCCCCACTGTCTTCAGTTTCTGGAAGTATAACAACAAATTCTTCTCCACCATAACGTGAAACAATATCAGGTGTTCTCCCAACAATTGCTTTAAGTGTAGTTCCTATCTGTCTCAAACACTCATCCCCCGCTAAATGACCATATCTATCATTAAATTTCTTGAAATAATCTATATCTAACATAATTAGTAACAAAGCAGCTCCAGAGCGTTTCAACCTGTAAAACTCTAATCCCAGAGCCTCATCGAAATATCTACGATTCGCAAGACCAGTAAGACTATCGGTATGGAATTAACCTGAGCTGTATTCCTCTCAAATTCAAGTTGTAAAAGGAGCTGCTGTATTTGCTGCTCCGCCAGCTTTCGTTCTGTAATGTCACGGACAATAAATACCATTTTCGTCGGTTGTCCGTTTGCACTACTAACAAATCCACTATTTACCTCTATATCAAAAACACTTTGATCCTTACGCACTCCACGATATTCATTAGGTCTTGGATAATCTCCTTGATACATTAATACCAATATATAGGAATATTTGTCCTGAAACCACTAATGGGTTTGCAAGCCTAGCCAAAAGCATTAGAGATTTTACTGTTACCATTGGCATAAAGATAACCCCTATAGCCATTAAAGTAGAACCTATTACCCACCATCCAATTCCATGATATGCCCTGTTAACTCTATATTGGATAAAAAGAATAACAACCTGGATTAAGAATGTCAAGCTCTGGATAAAAGCAAGGGTTAGAATGTCAAATTTCATAATTGCTTTTCCTTTCTATGCTATATATTGCTTACCTTACAATCATAATTCAAGCAGTTTATTTTTATATTTTACTACTAATATCGACACATTTCAACTTTTTTAGACTTTTGGATCGATAATAAAAGCCTCTGGATCTCTCCAAAGGCTTTTGTTAACAGTATTATTGGTCATTACTATGAAAATCAAAACATTTTCACAATCTAATGTAATAACTTATTCTAGCATGCTATCATTTTAGAAGTATTGCAACATGAAAGAAAAAATAATGCTATGATAAACAATATACTATTATCTACCAAGCCACGATTTCTTCTACCTGAAGATGACCCGGATCTTTTTTTACTTCCATTAAACTGAAGTATGATAAGAATAAGAATTACTAATGAAGAAAGACTGCCAGTGTTATTGCCTCCACCAAATGATGGAAACGATGAATAATTATTCATATGAACCCTCCCTTTCTGGGCATTGGATTTATTTATAATGCTTTATTACCTTGATGTATAATATATATTATTCACTTTTAGAGTTATTGTGATAATATCTTTATTATTTTTTAATATTAATTTCAATACAAAATTAGATACTAATAAAATTTGTAGTGAAATGAAAAAGGCATGTAGCTAAAATACTACATGCTTAAATAATGCATCAAAAGAATAATAGTAATGCAGCGGCGGCCAATAGCCCGCCAAAGGTACTATTTACATGCCCCTTGTGTTGGTATTGATTATCATATACTGCAAAATTATTACTGTAACCAACCGTTTCATTTTTCATGTTATAAAAACAGTTATTATAAAAGTAGCCAAGAGGTTTTGATTTTTTATCGAACATGGTGTTTCCACTAACACGTCCCACCATAATATTATTTTTATTGTAAATGTTACCATTGCTAAAATATCCATAAGTTTGATTATTTCTATCGTAAATTTTCTCCATAAGTTTATTCACCTTCTTAATTTAATAGTCATATATAACGACCTATAAATATTACGTTATATGTAGTTGATTACTTTATAACTATTTGCTTAAATAGCAGAGAAGGTTTTATATACATCATTATATGAATTAAAAGTAGATTTGTGAGTATGTGGCTATTTAAATTACATTTTTCCCATGACATCCGAGACAATACCAGTTCCAGTAAAGTTATTTCTTAAGAGTTCAAGATACATTCTATTTCCATACCTGCCTCCAGTCATACTATCTATTGATTTCATCATTCTTAATACTATAAGTTTCTGTGATTCTATAGGCATTTTAGCTTTTTTAGCAATTCTACTAAATTCGTTAAAAACTTCAGTTTCAACTTCATTAAAAGTATAAATATTTCCTTTCTCTTCCAATGAATAAAGAATTTTCATATAGTTATCAAAAATTAATTCATCAGTACCATTAATATCATTATAATACTTTCTAAACATAAATTGTTCAAAAGGTGCTACTAATTCTAACATTCTATCATCTTGATATATATCGTTTTCTTCCCCGTTAAAGGATTCTTTTACTAACTTATTTATATGTTTTTTATTTTCCCTAATATAACTATCAATAAAATATTTACACTCATCTGTACATTTTATTTCCAATCCTTTTTTACTTCCACAACATGATGAACATATAGTTTCATTTAAGGTTAGACATTTTCTGGGAAACTTTATCTTTTTATTGCAAAGTATACATTTTGACATATTATTAGTTACCTCCTACTTTAAAACTGCTTTAACAATTAACAAATGTATCATACCACAACCAATACTAGGTTCCAAGGATATTGCTATGTTGATTGCTTTGAATATGAACTAGGGGCTGAGAGGCTAATCCTATATAAAATACATAATAAAAACCTCTGATCTCTCCAAAGGCATTAGGCACCATATTATTGGCATATACTATTAAAATCTTAGTTTAGCAGCACGCTAAACTTTTAGAAGTATTGCAGCAGGAAAGAAAAAACAATGCGATGATAAACAGTATACCATTGTCTACCAACCCACGATTGCCTCTACCTGTACATGATACAGATCTTTTACTTCTGTTTGTACAAGCTTCAGCTCTGTCATATCATAAGTTGTGGCGCTTGGTCCTGATGTTCCAAACTTGGCATTTGAAAGAACTGTGCCTTTAAGTCCATCAGAAACAGTTTCATTTATTTGTTTTATAGTATTTAAAGCATCCTTTGAGTAAGGATCAGCCTTCAAAATAATATTCATTTTTGTGATAGTTCTATTGCTAGACATGAACATGCCTAAAACTGGTTTAAAACTATCGCTGGTCAATGCTTCCTTTGGAATAAAGAAGGTTTTATTTGTATAGAAATTATCAATTTGCGTAGCCTGAGGTTGTGTTACTGAAGATACCTGCTTAACTCCTTTAATACTCTTAATTCTTTCAGTTAAGCCATCAATTACAAGAAGAGATTCATTATTATCAAGAGCCTTACTATTTTCAATTACAGCAGTAGTAGGCATCGCTTGACCTCGACCAAAATGGTCTGCAACTATATTAATGGCTTTAGAAGAAGAATATGAATTTCCAAGTTCTTTAATGGTATCAAAGTTCAGCTTTTGCTGATTAAAATACACCATTGGTCCTATTATCAAAAGTACAGCTATAACTGATATAATAGGATGTTTTGTTGCAAAAGAGGATGTTTTACCCCACATTTTGCTTTCTTTATGACCACTTGCAGTCTTTGATGGCCAGAAAAGCTTATTGCCCAAAACCTTCATTACAAAAGGTGTCAAGGTCATAATTTCAAGTAATAGTATTGCTACACCTATTACTACAACAACACCTGATTTATAAATAGGTGACTCTGCAAAGATGAGGCTTAGGAAGGCTATAAATACAGTGAGTATACTATAGAAAATTGTTTTGCCTGCTGTTTTATAGGTGTTTACTATGGAATTATCTATAGAGTTTCCATGGGACAGTTCTTCCTTAAATCTATTAAAAAGAAGTATGTTGTAATCAGTTCCTATACCAAAGAGTATAAGTAAAAGAAGCATTTGGGTAAGGCTTGTTATTGGAAATTGTGCTTTATCAATTAACTGAGCTGCAATTCCCATAGAGCAAAGGTAGGCAAAGCCCACCGACAGTAATGATATCACAGGGGTAACTACAGATTTAAACATAAGTATGAGTACTGCTAAAATAAATATAATTGTCAGTGCACCATTCTTCGTAACTCCGGCTTCTGACGCCTTCTGATAATCATTATTTATAAAATCTTCACCGCTAATATAGTATTCCAAATGTACTTTACTGAGTTTATTATCAATTTCTTTTTTAATAGCATCTACTTCTCTTAATTTCTTATCAAGCTTAAAACTCACCATAAGAGTTGTACCATCTTTTGAAATTAAAGAGACTTTTGCAGCTGGCATACTTAAGGGATCTATCATGTCATTAATGCCCAGTTCAGTTTTGCTATTGGTTATTGCTTTAACACCATCACTGATTTGATTCATTTCATCATAAGAAATTTTATTTTTATCATAAAAAACCATAAGATCATTTGTACCTTTAGTGGTCTCCATCTTACTTAAAATAGAATCTGAAATTACTGAAGGGCTATTTTTACTTAGGGTTTGTGTTCCTCTAATTCGTAGTATTGCATTGATATCTGGCTGAAATGCTGTAAGTAATATAGTCGCAATGATCCATATTGAAAATATAACCCAGCGACCTTTAATGATTTTTTTCATCTTATTTTCCTCCTATTAATATATATTTTGCTTAATCTAATAGTTTCCCCGCTTTTTCACATGCTTCATAAATCGTGTCATAATTTCTATCAATCATCGGATTGACTTTTTCTGTGCTTTCCTTTAAGAATTTTTTGTAAAGGAAATATGGTAATCCCCAACCAATAAATGCTGGGATTGCAATAATAACGCAGAGTGGAATAATGGATGCCAGATATGCAAATACCGAACCTGCCATAAACACAGTTCCCATAATGCCCGCTCCTAGGGATGTTGCCATTGCCTTTGTTGTCTTAGTACTTTCCAACTTCTCAATAGAACTAAATGCAGCTTCACTCGTGCGCTGTAAGTCACATAATGCTACACGGTTTTTAATTTTACGGTTTCTTTGTAGTTTTAAAGTCACCGAATCAAAACCAGTACTGGTATTCATGATTGTCCAGCCTAATGCATGATAGCAGTCACTGCAAAGCTGTACCAATTTGTTTCGCTCATAATTGGTCTCCTTTAGCTTCAAATTTTATTTATTGTTTCAGCTGTTATCCTTATCTTAATCTCTTAATATTCTATAACGTTAATGTTCTGTTAAAGTTTTGTTAAAGTGAAATCTTGATCACCAAGTGTTTTATTCCAATACAAAAAATCTCTCACACGATTTAGCCATGTGAAAGATTTCCTGATTTTTTATATTATCTATTTATTCAATATTACTGTAAATTTTGATCCTTTACTATACACTCGCTTGCATTATGTTCTAATAAGTCATAATGATTCTTTAATGTTTCAGGAACATTCTCTTGAAGTAATGCTAAATTTAAATATCTATTTGCTGATGCAATATCTATATTTTTCGAGCATGGGGTACAATGTCCACTAAATGAAATTCTTGGAGCATTTGCAATAACTTCACTGTAATCTTTTTCTTTATTACTGGAAGTAGTTGCCCAATTAAAACCCTTCAATAAAGAAGTGCTGGTACTGAAGATTATAATAATAAAGCTAACCTATTAAAGGATTTAACGTTTCATTGTTATATATGGGCTGAGTCCACAGCATTGCACCATTTTCTGAAACTGCCTCCACCCTAACATATTGGTCACTTGGCTTTAAGTGGTACTCAGCTTTACGGCTTATGCATTCATAAAGTGTTTTACCACCTTTCCCGATAAACCTATAATGAATTTTATTGGAGCATGTCAGTGGAAAATTTGCTTCTAGTGAGATTCTGTAATTTTCAAAGGAAAACCCCTTGAGCCAAAGCCCTGAGGAGGCATAAAAACTGCCTCTTATGATAGCCTCCTTAAGGTCATCATATTTAGATCCATTGGAATATAGTACATTCCAGCCTCTATCAACATCAAAAAAAGTATGGGCGTCATCCCCCGCAAAGCCCCAAACAAGTTTCCCCTGTGTGAGTAATTCATCCCAAAAATCCGTGGCAAGTCCAGAGCCCCAGAATCTGTTAAATATAGCAGGAGTCAGTATTTCAATACCAGTGTACCCAATTAGCAGCTTCATCTCTTCTTTCGTCAAAGCGGGTGGTAACCCCTCCTCGCTTAGCCAATTTGGATGACAAAGGATGGTGAACCCGCCCTGTGCAGCACAGTCATCAATAGCCTGCTGAGGTGAGCCGGTGATAAAGCGATTAATGCCTACGCACAAAATTCCGTCTCGTTCCACATATTCAATGCCGTTAATAGTCATAATTCCGAACTCTTTGCCCAATAGGCTAGTATCTGAAAAGGATCCCTGGCCTGCAATCATTAATGCATCGTAACCTGCCTCTTTATAAAGGGAAACCATTCCAGCAACATCGTCTTTGTGTCCGCTGCCCAGTGGCCATGCGTGAACATGGAAATTAGCTTTCAGACATTTACTGCCTTCAATTGACGCTTTTTCATATGGGTTTATAAATATAATTAATACACCAGCTCCTTTAAAGCAAAATAAAAACTGTTACGAATATACAATGGCCTATTGTGATTTTACACTAATCGGAGTTATTTAGGCAATTAGATTAGATGAAGGTTACTTTAGCCAAAAGGGTCAAGCTTAAGAAATTTCAATTGGGATTTTTAAATTTCTATCAACTATAGGCTTTGATTTTTCTAACAGATTTTCTTCTTTGTGAGTTTGCTTTTATGAATTGTATTTGGTATCATATGATTTATAACAACTTTACAAAAAGCTATTAAAAAGGTGGAGAAAAGGATGATTCCAACGTTTTATATAACATCGATTTCAAATTTTGAGTTAATAAACGCTAAATTATTATGGTTATGCAATGGATAATGTAGAGCAAAAACATCAACGACGTGTTCGATATAAAGGCACTAACCCTAAAGCTTATAGCGAAAAATATAAGGAACTACAACCAGAGAAATATGCTGATACCGTTGCAAGAGTTATTCAAAAGGGCAGTACTCCTGCTGGTATGCATCGTTCAATCTGCGTTAAAGAAATATTGGAATTTTTACAAATTACTCCTGGGCAAACTGGATTAGATGCAACACTAGGTTATGGTGGTCATACTTTAGAGATGCTTAAATGTTTAAATTCAAAGGGACACTTGTATGCAATTGACGTTGATTCTATTGAGTTACCTCGCACCCAAGAGCGTTTAGAGAGCTTAGGTTATGGCTCAGAGATTTTAACCATCAAACAAATGAACTTCTCCAATATAGATCAAATTGCCTTAGAATCAGGGCTACTTAATTTTGTATTGGCAGATTTGGGTGTATCATCGATGCAAATAGATAATCCTGAAAGAGGATTTTCATTTAAAAGTGAAGGGCCACTCGACTTACGGCTGAATCCTAAAAAAGGTGAATCTGCCGCAGCTCGTTTAAAAACTATTTCGCTAGATGAATTAGAAGGAATGCTTATAGAAAACGCAGACGAGCCCAATGCTGCAGCAATCGCTCGAGCTATTATTTCCCAAAGGAAAAACGGAATAGAAATATCAACAACAACGCAGCTTAAGCAAATTATAAAAGATGCTCTTAAATTTATTCCAGTAAGTAATGGGAAGGATGCGATTAAAAAAACCTGTCAACGATGCTTTCAAGCCTTGCGAATTGATGTCAATAATGAATTTGAAGTACTATATGAATTTTTAGAAAAGCTTCCTACTACCCTTGCTGAGGGTGGGCGCGTTGCTATACTTTCATTTCATTCAGGAGAAGATCGCCTCGTTAAAAAATCTTTTCAACGCTTTTTTCGTGAAGGGGTCTATCAAGCCATAGCTCCGGATCCTATTCGGCCATCATCAGAAGAATGTAATACTAATGGTCGTGCTCGCTCTGCTAAATTGCGTTGGGCCATAAAAGCATAATTTCTAATAATTCTAAATGGCTTTATTAAAAGATCTTATTGCATTTAAGGTCCTTTTAACTGTGGCTCACATCCGCCTAAATACAAAATTATAATAAACTTAAATAAGTTGCAGAGTACTATTTATTCTCTTATCTTATATTTACAAAGAAGGAATAATTAATTATGAAACAATCATAATGCAAATTGCTCATGAGTTAGGAACAACCGTTTTCCGAAGTGACATATTTCATATTAATTTGGACATTGCCAAAATAATGGGACTAAAAACTATTCAGTATACCAATGTTGAGGATCTAAAAGAGCAAATTTAATTGTCTGTTGGTTGGGTATGTTTGTAACATGTGTAGGAATGAGCCAGATTGCCTCAATATTGCCACTTTATATAAGGCATCCTGGAGTTACTGATTAATGCAGTATGGGTTTATTTTAAAGTTTATAAAAAGCTGAATGTAGTATCATCATTAAAATAAAAGGTTTATGTAAATATAATAGCAAATATTTAACAAGATTGGAGAATTAAATTGAAAATTAAATGGTTTGGACAATCATGTTTTATGATAACTTCTAAAAATGGCACAAGAGTACTAACAGACCCCTTCAATAAAATGTTAGGATATAAATTGCCTGAAATTGAAGCTAATATAGTATCAACAAGTCATGATCACAGTGATCATAATAATATAAATGCAGTCAAAGGTGGTTTTACACACATAAATGAAGTGGGTAATTTTTCAAAGGATGGAATAGAAATAAAAGGTGTTGGCACATTTCATGACAAAACCTCTGGATCGAAGAGAGGGGAAAATATAGTATATACCTTTAATATTGATGGAATAAATGTTTGCCATTGCGGTGACCTTGGACATATTCTAAGTCCCAATCAAATAGAAGAAATAGGAAACGTGGACATACTACTTCTTCCTGTTGGTGGTTTAGTTACAATTAATGCATTTGATGCAGTTCAAGTAATGAAGCAGTTAAACCCAACAATTGTTATACCTATGCACTATAGGACAAAGGCATTATGGCTAATGGGATATGCCTTTGCTAAGGTTGATAAATTCATTTCGGCTTCAGGACTGAAAGTAAAAACTTATGGGGAACTTGAGTTAAACAAAATGAATATTAAAGATTGTTCAGGGATTGTTGTCCTTAAATATAATTAAAATATGCATTAGCAAGTAAAATGTTAAGGAAATTAACATTTGTTATTCCAAAAGTTGTTTCGTTGTTAACGGTCCAACAATTCCATCAGATTTTAATACTCTTGAAGTTTGAAAACTCAGCACTGCTGCTAATGTATTTACACCGAAATATGGATCAGCTCCAGTTTTACCACAGTTAAATCCTAAGGCAATAAGTCTCTGCTGTATCCACCTTACTAATTCATTGTGGGCTCCAATAGCAACAAATACCTTAGCTATGACTTCTGTTGTACGAGGTCCTATGATGCCATCCTCAACAAGGTTATTCCCGTTATTATCCTTTAATCCCACTAGATTGGTAGCATGTTGAAAAGTCTGTACAACCATATTTATTACAGGTGAGATAGAGGTAATAAATATACCAGAATTAAAATCATCTAAATCGGCAGGTCCATTTATTCCAGGTACATTCCCTGTACTTGAATATTGAAACCCTATATAATTAATTGCATCTGGCTTGGCCACTCCATAATGAGCCACCCACAAAGATATATCCTTAACTGAACTGTTTAAAATATCCGAGTAAAAACTATCATTTGTATAAATGCAAACTTCTTTACCATTAGATATTAAATTATTTGCAAATAACCTTAGATTAGAGTTTATTTCTGATACTGTAGCCCCTGATAACATCTCCACATCTATAGCATATTTACAATCCTCTAACAATCCCTTTATTGCACTTAAGAAGTGATTTGCTTCTGATAGTGGATCATTTGCTCTTAAATAATGATAAAATCCAATTTTGAGTCCTACTGCCTTTGCTCCATTATATTGTGATTCTAGCAGAGGGTTATTATAAGTGAGTCCTTCTGTAGCTTTTATATAAACTATTTCTATTCCACTATTTTTTACTTTTTGTAAATCTGTATTTTGTTGGTAGCTAGCTATATCAATTCCTTTCATAAAACTTCATCCCCTATTCAATGTTATTTTCAATAACAATATATGATTCAATCCATATTATGCTACTAATAATAAGTAAAAGCTGTCCGCCATGCTTCCAGTTTTTAGAATGTGGTCAGGTTGTCTTGTACTTCAATTAGAATTAATGCATTCCTTAAGATAAAATTCTCTAACTTTAGGACGTTCTACCTTTAGAAATAACCTGTAATAAGTCCAACTATAAAAAGTATATATGGAGAAAAGCTTAAAGAAGTAGTGCTATATGCCTCTTATGCAAAATTACAGCAACCGAGACAACAATCTAAATATCCTTAACATCTTTCCTAGTAACCCCCAGGTAGCCAACAAGGCTAAGTATTATTATCGTTAAGCCAAGACTTACCCAACCTGTTCCAATTCCAAGGCCCCCACGAATATGAGATACACCCATCCAGTCTGCGAATGACGCACCTAGTGGTCTGGTAACTATGTAAGCAAGCCAGTAGGCGAAAATAGCATTCAGTCTAAACAACCAATAGAACAAGGCTGGAATAGCAATCAATACAACAAACATTACTCCAGAGTAGAAATAACCTAAGTGCATGTTTATCGCAGTTATATCTCCTGCAGTTGTACCCAGTGCAAAGGTGGTTAATATGGTTGCCCAATAAAAAGCCTCACGGTGCATTGTGTATATACTATGTATAGATAGAGTCTTCTCATTTACATACCAAGTAACAAATATAATTGCAAGCACAACCATAAAAAAGATGGTTGTGATAATGTATGGAATGCCTAACCCAATATGCAAAACATCAGCAGCCATTGTTCCGATAATTGTTTAATCATATGCTAGCTCTTCTCCCAATTTCATTTTCTTTTATGATATGAGGTCTATTTTATATCTCTGCGGTTGAAGGAATCTAACCCTATATAGAACATTAAGCCTATAACTATAATAATGTATGTTGTAGAAAAAGTAATTGATGTGTTTACCACTGAGTTAGCTGCTGCACTTGGATCTAATGGGAAAATCTGTGAGGCAAAATCAAAGTTAGCAAAGGGTAGAAATTTGAGCCACTCCCCTGTTAAGAGAGATGTTAACACTGTATAGGCTATTGTACCCCCAAACAATACCCCAATTGAAATTCCTACTGAAGCTGCTGTGTTTCTTGTTAGTGTTGATAACATTAGGGCCAACACCATATAAAATGCAACTGGTATAAGTCCAATAAATAGCTTTACAAAGGTAAACAAATAAAAATTCATCAGTATAGCATTACTAGAAGATGTATAAATATAGGGAGACACATTACTTAGGCCAAAAAACACTCCATAAACTATTATTCCAAGAACATAGCAAATACCTGCTGCAATTACGCCAACCGTAATAAGTGACATTAGCTTTGCAACATATATTTTCCATCTCTTTGTAGGGGAAATTATAAGAGATTTAATAGAACCCGTTGAAATCTCTTGTGAAATCGCACCACCTGCAAGTATCAAAAGTAATATCTCAATCATATATGTACCAACACTTAAAATGTTTTTCATTAATGAAAAATTATTAGTTCCGATTGTACCCAAATCTAGCTGCTTTAAATCTACAGTTATATTATCCTTAATCTGTACTCGACGCTGATTTGTAAGAGGTGCTGCTATGTTTTGTTGCGTAGAAAAGTCAAGATTATAAGCAAGAGAACGTCTTGCTGTGCCAATGTTTGTAATAACATCATCTGATGTTGTAGCACTATCCCTATTTCTTTGTGTATTGTTCTTGTCAAGATTAGTGACATTATATTTAAGCCTTAAATTATTCTGCTCCAATTGTATATCCTTATCCGTTTGAGAAATATCTACATTTCCTTTTTCCTTGTCGTTGATAATTGAAGTATATTCACCAAAATCTTTGCTTGTTATCACTTTTTCCATTCTGGGAATTAGGGACTCAATTAAGGCTTTTTCATCCTTTTGTACTTGAGTAAGTGTTTCAATTGGCAAGGCTTGCAAATTGTTATATTCTATTTTATAATCAGAAAGTGCTTGTATAGCTTGAGCAATATAGTAATTCGTATATAGATAAACGTTCATACTTATAGCAGTATTTATACTATCTATCTGATACCCCAGGTTTACTGTATTTAATTCCAATTGTTTCTTTTGCAAAGTTGTAGCTGTGGCAATTTGATCATTATTTTGTGATAGCTGTGTTTGTAGATTAGTCAATCTACTTTCCATATCATTTTTCATAAATTGGGCTAGATTAGGATTTATATTGTTACTTTCACTTCTAGTTTGCGCGTATTTCAAAAGGCCACCGGTTACAAACATGCCCATGAGCATTATTACTAAAATAACATAAACACTTATCTTTTTAGATATTTTCAAAAGTTCATTAATATAAAGAGCAATTATCTTAACCAATTGAATTACCTCCTCCAGTAATATTCATAAATGCATCCTCAAGAGAAGTTTCTATTTTTGCCACTCCAAGAATACCAATTCCATTTGAGGCAAAGAGTGCATTTATTTTTATTACATCCTCTACTTCAACTGCTATATCTATATGATTGTTAGTGTGGGATTTAATTCTTTCAGAGTAAGATATACCAGCCAGATCAAGGGCCTTTTCTATTGGCCTGACGATAAATCGATAGACAGTTATCCCTCCATTAGCTAGTGATTGCATTTCTCCAATAGTTTTTACTCCTAGAAGCTTACCATTATTAATTATTCCAACTCTGTCACACATGAGCTCCATTTCAGATAAAAGATGGCTTGAGACTAAAACAGCCACATTTTCATTATGAGCTAAATCTTTCAATATATCTCGAAGTTCCTTAATACCTGCAGGGTCAAGTCCATTTGTTGGCTCGTCAAGAATAAGTATCTTAGGCTTGTGCAAAATTGCTTGAGCTAGACCAATCCTTTGCTTCATTCCCAAAGAATACTTTTTCACCTTTTCATTTACTCTGTTTTCCATTCCAACTAATTTTACAACTTCATTTATGCGTTCAATAGAAACATTATTTTGAAGTCTAGCATACATTTTAAGGTTTGTAAGTCCACTTAATTCCTTATACATTTCTGGATTTTCAACAATTCCACCAATGTTTGCCATGGCTTTTTCAAAATTTTTTCTTGAATTAATACCGTTTAATAATATTTCTCCGCTATCAACACTAAGAAAACCCATAATCATCTTAATTGTTGTTGTTTTTCCAGCACCATTTGGTCCTAAAAATCCAAAGACCTCCCCTGAATAAACCTCCAATGAAAGATTATCAATTATCTTTTTCTTATCAAACCATTTGGTCAAATTATTTATTTTTAAAACTGCTTCCATAACTTTTCCACCTCTATCCTATTCTACTTCTAATTTTAATTCCACCACCTAAGCTGTTAGTTTGGGAGGGTCTGTTTATATTTGAATAAACAACCTTCCACTCTCCAGCTACTTTTTTTAGAACAATTGTATCTGTAGTAACTGCATTAAGCTTAAGTCTACCGGTGCTTGAATCATTTTTGTCAGGTCCATCATAGTTCGAATTTGTTTCAACTGTAACAGTTACTGTGGATTTATCAAAATTAAATGCTGTGTATTTTGAAATAGTTTTTTTATAGCTATAAACAACAGTTGTTTCTGTTTTTTGAATTTCTAAATCACTTTTAAGTGTATTTACCATAAATTTAT
>Ga0209125_1000732_pt1 | contig 38058 bp, 68 predicted proteins | sample BarGraIncub1131A_FD_184503 | JGI IMG/M metagenome (GOLD analysis project Ga0209125, IMG submission 184503) | Arctic peat soil microbial communities from Barrow, Alaska - Barrow Graham LP Incubations 11-31A (SPAdes) (version 2) | ecosystem: Environmental > Terrestrial > Soil > Wetlands > Peat... | reverse complement strand
TGGCACGAAGATGATTTAGCAGGTAGACTATTAGATGCGAAGAACGGTTTCAAACATAAGTGCTTAGAGATAAACATACCACTCGAAGCAGAGAAAGACGATATACTAGGCCGTAATATAGGCGATGCTTTGTTCCCTCAAATAGGTAAGGATAACGTATGGCTCAAAGACTTCAAGAGTTCATATGCAAGTACAGAGGGCAGTAGGTCGTGGAACGCTTTAATGCAAGGTAGACCAACAGCAGAGCAAGGTAACATGATTAAACGGTCATGGTTTAAATACTACACATTGAAACCTGAAAGATTTGACCAAGAGATACAATCATGGGATTGCACTTTTAAAGATAGCGATGGTTCAGACTTTGTTGTTGGCACAGTATGGGGCAGAGTAGGTGCAGATAAGTACCTATTAGACATTGTAAGGGAACGAATGGACTTACCTACTACTATTAGGTCGATAGAACAAATATCAGCTAAATACCCTAATTCATGGCTTAAGCTAGTAGAAGATAAGGCAAACGGTTCAGCCGTTATACAAATGCTACAACACAAGATACCAGGCATGGTTGGTATTAACCCAATGGGTTCAAAGATAGCTAGAGTTCAAGCCATATTACCACATATAGAAGCTGGTAATGTATACCTTCCATCAGATGCTAACTGGGTTAATGACTTTGTAGATGAATGCTCGTCCTTCCCTAACGGTAAACATGACGATCAAGTAGACAGTATGTCACAAGCATTAGTAAGACTTATAAGTGACTATAGCACTCTTATAACACCACTTAAAAAGAAAACTAACTGGATGTTTGAAACACCAGAAGAAAAAGGAGACTTAGACATATGGTAGGTCAAGAATATATTAAAGTGTTGGTAATGAATGGGCCTGGTGAACTAGAGCCTTACACTGAAAGACTTATGACCAAAGAAGAGTTTCTTAAAAGAGAAAAGGAGATGTTAAGTATATGGTAGACAAATATAAAAAAATGGTTGTCTTGTCGGCTTTGTTAAAAGATGCTATTGATTACGGCAATATGCCACTAGTAAAACAATGGTTAGCAGAATTAACGGTATTGGCGGATGCAAAAGGGGGAACGTTTTGAACACAATCATAATCACATTAAGTCTATTAGCTGCTTTCATAAGCGGCTTTTTTTGTGCCGTAAAAGCAATCCATTTAGGACTTAGGTGGAATATACAAGTAACTAACAAACAGGAGCCTGAACTTAAAAGTCCCATCTCACAGGTAGTTGAATCAGCACAACAAAGCAAAGTAGATAAAGCTAATAAATACAGCAAAGAACAGCTAGAAGAATATTCCCCTTTTTATGAGGAGGTTTAAATGGCAATTAAAACAGACCCAGCAAGCGTTTGGAAAGAGTTTGACGATGATAAAGCATACAAGGTAAGCAAAGGCTTTTATAAGACATGGAAAGAGTGCGTAGACTTCAAAGAGGGTAGACACTGGAAAGCACCAACGGCTAAAACTAAGTGTATGCCTAGAATCGTTATCAATCAATGTGGCTTCACTATTAGAAATAAGAAAAGCAATATACTATCCCAAACCTTAAAGCTTGTGTATTCTCCTGCAGAAGTTCCAGATGGTGGTGATTCATCAGAGTTAATAATAGCATCGGAAGATTATACAGATGCAGCAGCAAGCGTATGGGAGGACTTAGACCAAGACTCGTTAAACGAGTGTGCTGTTGATAGTACCTTAACAAAAGGAACTGGTATATTCCATTACTATTGGGATAACTCATATAAAGGTGGTCAATTCACTAATTACATAGGTAGAATCAAGGGACAGACAATAAAGCCTACTGATATATGTTTTGGTAATCCTACCTTGAAACCTTATCAGACACAAGACCAGCCTTTTATTATTATTCGTAATTCCGATAGAGATGTTGATGAACTAAAAGAACGGTCAAAAAAGAACGGTGAAAATTGGCAAATGATAGTTCCAGACGAACAGAAAACAGGAACAGACATTGATAACGAAACGGCTAAAAATGCCAATACTACCACTAGCTACACAAAGTATTACAGAAAAGATGGACAAATTTACTGGACAGAAATTACAGCAACGTCAGTAGTCCAAAAGCCGAGAACACTATCTCCTACACAAGAGACGGCAGAAACAGTTAAACCCTTTACGATATATCCCGTTGAGGTTTTAGTATTTGATGAAATTGACGATTGCGTTTATGGTCGTTCTGCTATTCAAGACATAATTACTATAAATAAAGCTATCAATTGGATTTATGGAATGATTATGTTGGGGGTGCAGGGCAACGCATGGCCCAAGATATTAGCTAAGATGGGCGCATTGCTTCAAGCTGTAACTAATGAACCTGGTGAAATAATCACAGACCATTATCAACCTGGTGGCGTTGACGGAATTAAGTATATGCAGCCGCCAAACTTTTCAAATGCTCCACCTGCACTAGCTGAAAAGCTGTATGACTTAAGCAGACAAACCACAGGCACAACAGAGGTTAACACAGGTGAAGTTATCGGGGCTAACATGGCGGCATCAGCAATTATAGCCTTGCAAAATCAAGCACAAAAGCCTAATCAAGCCGATCAAAATAGATTATTTCGTTCTGATAAAAATATAGGGCGTATATTAGAAGAGTTCTTCAAGATTTATTACAATACGCCTAGACCTATTGCAAGCAAAGATGCAGAAGATAAAGATATTACCAAGAAGTTTCTAGGTACAGCACATAAAGACAAATCCTTTAACTTAAAAATAGACGTAAGCCCAACCACAACTATGACAGAACCGTTGACGATGGCTATTTTGAAGGAAATGGCTGATAGAACGTGGATAGATAAGTACCAGTTTACTAAATATTCACCATCTAACGCAATGCCTAGCGGGATGAAGCATGACTTTGAAGTTGAACAAGAGAAGATGATGAAACAGCAAGCAGCACAGGCGGCAGCTATTGATTCAGCCAAAGCAAGTTTAACACCAGTGGAGCAAGCCGAACTCGGTGCTAATCCGCAATTAATGGAACAAGCAATGGCTAGTACAGGTATGGGAGGTGGTCAAAATCCAATGTCCTTATAACCGTAAGCAAGAAAACTGTGTAAAACAGTATAAAAATGATTTGATTAATGAAGAAACTGGGATAATCAAAGGTTACACAGAGGGCTATGTTGTTGAGTTTAAACTTATGGATTGCCCAAAAGAAGAATGCGGCGCATGGCACAATGGAAAATGTAACTACAATCAGGGGGTGAATATGTAAATGCCTAAATATTCAAATGAACGCTTAAGTAAAATGTTTGAAGAAGATGTTTCAGAAGCTATAAATTCCTTATATATAAAGCTTATTTCTCTATTTAAATATGAAACTGGACTATCAGCAGAAGAATATGAGGAATTTGCTACATATTGGAATGCAAAGGTAGAGAGAGAAAACGTAGAACTGGAGGTGAAGGTGTAATGAACTGTTCAAAATGTTCAAACCCCTTAAAGCAGATTGCAGGTGGTATAAACCTAGAACGTGGCGTAAATGTCATGGTTTTAGGGTGCCTTAATAGAGATTGCGAGTTTAAAATGGTCGAAATAAGCAGAGAAGAAACACCTATAAATTCATTTGAGGGATAGGATGGTGGTCTAATTCTAGTTAAATATATTAAGCTCACAAAGGCGATTTTGGGCACTAATTATGATTGAAACCGTTGATATATAAGGGTTTAATACTAAGCTCATAACAATTACCAAGACACTTTTAACGAGTGTCTTTTTTGATGCAATAAGGTTGCTAGACCTACTTAACTAAGCGGGGTTTGCCAGTACCCTTGAAAGGTGAAAACCACTGGTAAAACGAGCTGCAAATAAGTGGAATGTCGCTCACCACTAAGAATAGGAGAAACAACCATGATAGATAACATTTTGGCTGCTAATTCGGATAATTCCGAGGAAATCGCCACTCCAATGAAAATAAACCTTCAATTATTTGCGGAAGGTGACCCTACTCCAAGTGCTGACCCTATAGAGGGCGACCCACTACCCAACGTAGACCCAGCACCGAGTAGCGACCCGATACCAAACACTGACCCTGTACCAGATGTAAGCACTACAAAGGCTTTCAGTGACAGGTTGAAGGAATCTACAACTAAAGCAGAAGATGCGGTTTATTCAAAGCTTTTTGGAACTGAACATGGAATCCATACGAAAGCCGCTTATGATGCAGCAATAGCAAAACAGCAAGAAGAAGCAGATAACGCTAAATTCCAAGAAACAAATGGTTTTGACCCTAATAGTGTTAAACCCTTATTTGAGGAATGGAAGAAATCAGACCCTGACTTTCAAGAATTGAGCACGATACGGCAAGAAAAGAACATTGCTACTGCTTTGTCAGAACTAAACAACGAATTGAAAGATTGTGGAATTGACCTTAACATTAAAGATTTTTCAGATACCGAGGTTGCAAAACTTCCCAATGTTGACAAGGTTGTTAAATACGTTCAAAGCGGAAAAACCTTTGCAGAAGCCGTATTTCTTGCTAATAAAAAGGAATTTATTGCAAAGCAAGCAGAGATGGCACAGCAAGACACGATTAAAAAAATAGCGGCTAATGGACTTAGTTCTCCTGGTTCATTAAGTGGTGGTGGCGATAGTGATTCTAAAACTATCTATTCCATGTCCAAGGCTGATTTTGCAGAAATGCAGACACAAGTCTTGAGAGGAGAGAGGAAAAAATTATAATAAAGGATATGGTGAAAATATATGCCAGCTAAACTACAAACCTATACAACTCCAAGTGATGGCACTAATAACAGATTGACAGCAGAAAACGCAGAGTTTTATCAGAGAACGCTACTTGAAAGACTGCAAGATTCTTTGTTCTTCATGAAGTATGGTAAGAAAACACCTATACCAAAGCACGCAGGAGCAACAACTTCATGGAGAAGGTTGCAAATGCCAGCAGTAACAACTACAGCTATTGTCGAAGGTGTAACACCGAACGGAATTGATTTAACTATTGACAAAGTGTCTGCAACAGTCCAGCAGTTCGGCACATACACTAAGTTGACAGATTTTATCGACCTTGTTGGGCTTGATCCTTTGCTTACAGAAGTCTCACAGCTTTTTGGCGAGCACGCTGGAATGACAATGGATATTATTGTAAGAGATATTATCGTAGCAGGAACTAACGGACAGTTTGCAGGAGCAAAAGCTTCGAGAGCGTTACTTGTAGCAGGAGATAAAATATCAGCAGCAGAAATTCAAAAAGCCAGAGCAACAATGGTTAAAAACAACGTTAAAAAAATCAAACTTCCTAATGGCAGTATGGGATATTTAGCATTTGTTCATCCTGATACAGTAACACAGATATTCAACCTTCAAGAATGGAAAGACCAGAACACTTATGTCGATGTAAAGAACAGGGAAGAAGGAATTGTAGGTCAGATGTATGGTATTTACTTCATGGAAGCAACAACCGCACCAGTATTCGTTAACGGTGGCGTAGGTGGAAACCTTGCAGGAAAATCCATAATCATAATTGGTGATTCGGCTTTTGGAATCCCAGATGTTGCAGGTTCAAGCAAACCTGAAATACTCGTTTATACCGAGGGCAATACAGAGAATCCATTAGCTTTATATTCAACAGTTGCTTGGAAAAGCACCTTTACGGCAGCTATTTTACAACCTCTCGCTATAATTAGGCTCGAAGTTTTAGACGTGTAAAATGGTAACAAATATTAAAGGGAGGGCAAACGCCTTCCCTTATTTTAAGGAGGAATTACAATGGACGTAACAAAACAAACAAAAAAATGGGGAAAACTAACAGTAGAAGCAAACAATTTAACATTCGTAGGTGAAGAAATGGTTCCCTTGATGATACCACTAGATAAGCAAAATCCCGCAAAAGAAAAATTCCTATGCATAAATGGAAATCAGATTATATTAGGTGTAGGTAAACAACTTAGCGTGCCTCAATCCGTAGCTGATAACTGGAATAATTCGTATATCGGGACAATTGAAGCAGAAGAGAAAATGTCACAAGAAATTGAAATTAAATCGTAACCTTCACGTGGAGGTGAAATATGAAAACTAAAGGATATTGTCTTGCAATCTTCCTTCGCTTGCTCGATGAAGCAACCAGAAAAGGAATAAGTATACCTGAAAGTAAGAATGCAGACTACAAAGATAAATTTAATTACTTCCTAAATGAAGCTTCAACCTATGTGGCACAACTTGTTAAAATACCAGCCGTATTCACAGTAACACAGAACTCAATTAAAAGCCAATTAGGGCTATTCAGCGGGTTTGATGTACAACAGTATTTACCTGGGGATAACAAAATTTATACCCAAACTGGTACAAAATCCCTTTACTTTGAAATGGATAACATAGGCGCGGTTACAATAGCCATCAATGGTATAGTAACCAAAACCATAAACAATACCATTAAGCGTGTTTTTACACCCTACAAATTCAACACAGGGGCAACAAGTACAGATATAGTAACGGTTACCTTCACGGGATTATATCCTTATAATATCCGCAATGTAGCTTTATACGCTTATGCATTTCCGACCGATGAAGATGTTCAAGTTTATTCGCCGTTTGTTGCTTATGATATGCCATCGGACTTTTTGGAGTTTGACACGGTGATTATTAAATCAGACCCAAGAATTTACGAAGCCTATATTTCTTTTAAATGGGAAAACAACAAAAAAGTAATTCTAAACCATTATGATGTTGGTAGTTTTGATATTCATTACTACAGATACCCAAAAGTTATATTGCCAACAGATGTGGATACAACGCTTTTAGACCTTGAAGATAAAGCAATCGACCTAGTAGTATTGCAAGCCGGAATAATGGCTACAACGGCAGACAATCAAGCTTTATCGGCATGGTTGAGGTCTTTGTTTGGTGAGAAAGTACAGAACATAACGAATTCAAATTCAGTAACAGAAACCAGTATACAAACCGTGTTCAGCATGGGATAGGAGGTTAAGAATTGGCATACAAAACAACTAAATTTAATATTCAAGCCCAACCACAGCCAAAATTCTGGCCATCTTCGCCTTCTTTGCTAAATGGCGGTGTCAACTATACTGAAAAAGAGTATAAATTGGCTGAAAATCAATCTCCAAATATTTTAAACATGACCTTCATAAACGGAGAATTAGGGATTCGCGCTGGGCAGGAACACCTAAACGCCGCCGAGGTAGTAGAACCAATATGTTACGGCTCATACAAATATAAATTCATGGGCAATTTTGTTAAACATTGTGGAACTCAACTATATAAACAAGATGCAATCACGGGCGTTTCGACCTCTATTTTTAGTGGTTTAAATGCAAGTGAATCAAAAATCTTTAAATTTAACGGCAAGCTGTATTTAAAGCAGACAGGTAAATATATTGTATGGGATGGAACAACAGCAACCGCAGTAATTCCATATATTCCAACCGTAATAATTAACCGAACTCCTACAGGCGGCGGCGATACGAACGAGAATTACAACCGACTAGGCGCAGGGCTTACAAATAAGTTTCATGGCAACAATGTAGCAACCGTCTTCACTTTAACAGATGTTAACCTCGATGCAACCGTAATAATCTGTACAATTGGCGGTGTGGTTAAAACAGAGGGAACACATTTCAGCGTTAACAGAACAACTGGGCTTGTGACATTCTCTACAGCACCTGCAATCGGAATAAATAATGTTATTTTAACGCTTTTCAAAACCGTTCAAACAGATATTGATGCAATTCTAAATTGCCTTGCCGCCATTGCTTTTGGTGGGCAGAATGACAACAGATTATTTGTAGGGAATAACGGGTCCGGATATTTCTACTGGACTGGGATAACAACGGCTGGAATTGACCCAACATATTTTGCTTACAACAATTATAATATCATCGGATTAACTGATGAAAATATAACAGGATTCGGAAAACATTATGATACTTTATGTATTTTAAAGGAACGTGAGATATATGGTGAGACTTATTCCTTTGACGGAACAAAAGGTGTGTTTAATACTTTTGCAATCAGTTCTGAAATAGGCTGTGACTGTCCTAATACAATTCAGAGTATAAACAACAACCTTACGTTCTTGAACTCTCGTAATGGCGCATATGTCCTAGTAGGAACAGCAGTAAATAGTCAAAGGAATGTATTCCCAATTAGTAGAAATATTAACCCTAGGTTATTAGCAGAAACAAATCTAAAGTCTGCTAGTAGTATTGATTTCAACGGAAAATATTGGCTGTGCGTTAATGATAAGGTTTATTTGTGGGATTATTTTCTATCACCTTATTCAGACACAGGCAATCCCGAGGAATCAGCAAAACGGCTTTCGTGGTGGTACTTTGATTCCATTAATGCCGCTAGTTGGCTAGTCGACGATACTTTGATGTATTGCGATAGAGCAACAGGCTTGACGGTTCAGTTTCACAATGACTTCCATGATTTTGGTGGTTTGATAAGTGCCTTATATAGATATCCGCTAAGATTAATTGGCGGCGGCATATATGAGTTCGACCTTTTAACAGGCTATGTTATGGTGCGTGGAGACACGAGGTCAACGTTCAAAGTTGTTTATTTTACATCAGATGATATTTTTGGTGATTCAGCTACAGAGAGGATTGAAGTCGGTTCATTTTCGTGGTCTGATTTTTCGTGGTCAAGTTTTACTTACGGAGTTATGGGCCCATTATTCAACTGGGAACTTTCACCTTACGAAAAAGGAATCCGTTATTTTGGTTGTGAGTTTACGAATGAGGTTATTGGAACAGATATGAATATTAGCGGTGTTCAATGGAGATATAAGATTGGAAAGTTGATACGGTAAAGGAGGAACACATGGCAACTAGACTAAAAAAACTAACAGATGCAGTATATAGCCCGACTTTTGCAACGAGCGAGGCGGCAATCAGAACACAATTAGACGGTGCAATTCAAGAAATACATGATTTTAGCGAAGTAGCAGATACAGCACAAGACCTTGTAATTGCAGGAATAAATATAGCCACAGGTGGTGCAGTTGAAATGGCTAACGATGCTATAACAGAAGCTAATGCCGCAGTAACAACCGCTAATGTAGCAGACAGTAAAGCTACAAGTGCAGTAAGCACGGCTTCAACAGCTTCAACTAATGCCACTAATGCGGTTAGTACAGCCGATAACGCACTAGATATAGCCGTTACAGCTGGTGGTATAGCAGTAGACGTGCAGACAGATTATAACCTAATTAAACCACAGCTAGAACAAGCAGTGGCAGACGTAGCAGGAAAAGCAAGCGTTGCTTATGTGGATGGTATAGCGGTAGACTTTACAATGGGTGCAGTTCCAAATAATTCAATAGCGGTTGAAAAGCTTAATTTTGATGTGGCAACACAAGTTGAATTAGACGTAGCTAGTGAAGATTTTGAAGCGCATTTGTTAGAAAATGCGTCGCAACTTGGTGATTTAACAACTCTTAGTACAACCTCAAAAGTTGTAACAGGGGCAATAAATGAACTTTTTACAAATGCCAGTAGTGGAAAGGTATTAATTAAAACCGCTATTACTGGCAAGGGTGGAACGGTTAATGATGCAAATAGTGACGGAATTTACACATACCAAGAATTAGCGGACGGAATTAATGCTATCTCAACTTCTGCACCACATAGTTCGCAAACTTATGCTACTCCTGGAACTTATAATTTTACAGTTCCAGATGGTGTAACACAAATCACTACTTTTATTACTGGTGGCGGTGGCGGTGGCGGTGGCGGTGGTACAGTTGGTGGTGGCGGTGGCGGTGGCGGTGGTAGTTATATAATTAGTTTCTCCGTAACTACTGGTCAAGTAATTTCAGCCGTCGTTGGTACTGGTGGTTCTGGTGGAGTTGGTGGAGTTGGTGGTGCTGGGAATACTTCATCTTTTTCTAGTTATAGTGGTTCTGGTGGCAGTGGTGGTGGTTATGGTGGTTCTGGTGGAGTTGGTGGAGTTGGTGGTGCTGGTGGTGGCTATGGTGGTACTGGTGGCCATGGTGGTACTGGTATAGGTGGTGGTACTGGTATAGGCGGTGGTACTAGCGGAGCAGGTAAGGGTGGTAATGGCGGCCCAAATGCTGGTAATGCTGGTATAGCTGGTACTGCTGGTAGAGTTGTTATTGTATGGTAAATATAAGGAGGTTCTAAAATGATTATAGTAGGTACAACAATTTCAGAAACAAAAATAAAGATTGATGGGTGTTTTGTTGATGGTTCTCAATCGGTAAATATTACAGCAACAACACCGCCTAACCCTATACCAAGTCAAGTTGGTAAAAATAATGTGCTGTTCTTGAATCCAGTGACAGGCGAATTATTTTGGGGTTATGAAGATAGACCACTAACAGAAACAGAAATATTGCAAGCAGACCAAACATTACAATTAACAAGGCTTAGCCAAATAGAAACAGATAATTTAGATTTTCAAAATTATGTATTAGAAACTTTAGGAGGTATGTAATTATGATAGGATTTTATCAGTGGAGAGTGGGCGGGTTTACAAGAACAATATACCTAGATGGCACTAAGACCTTTGAAATAGCAATAGCAGAGAGCCCATTATATGAACAGGCTATAATGGTATATGCTTCGACAGGATTTACTTATGGACAAATAGATAATGCATTGGCAAAAGATTATATAAGTCAAGAGCATTATGATGTAACTATTGAGCTCAAATTGCTAATAGAACCTAGACCGTTAATGGCAGAAGAGCCGACAGTCTAGGTCACATAAGGATAAAAGTACGTCACAGAGGGCTATTAATTTAGTTCTCTTTTTATTTTAACAAAAAAGGGGATGATTTAATGGCTCAAGTATGGGAAAGTGCGGAAGTTAAAAAACAAGGTGACTTGTGGAATGCCGCAAAGTTAAAAGGTGATAAAGCCGCAATGTCTCTAGCGAACACTACAGCCAATCAGTTAAGGAACGCAATAGGTTATCAGTCAAACACAAGCGGATTAAATCAAACGGCTAAAACAGGCTACGCAGCCGATAGTACGAACACAAAGTTTACACCTACACCAGTAATTGCACCACCTAAAATAGATAACAGCGGTTTAATTGAATCGCAATACGGTAGCTTAATATCCGCTTTAAAGTCTCAAATAGCACAAAACGTTAATAACAAAAATACCGAGATAAGCGGTTTAGGTGCTAAATATCAACCACAGAAAAATACTAGTGAAGTCGGCAGAGGGAATGAACTTAGAACAGCACTAGAAATATCTGCTAATAATGGTGACCGTGGTGGAATTGGTAGGCAGCAAGCACTTGAAACTACCAGTAACGCAGATAAAAGAATAAACGATATTGGTTTACAGCAGACAAGTGATGAAACAAACTTAAGAAATGATATTTCAAATCTCTTGTTAGAAGGAAATGTTCAAGAAGCACAATTTACAGCGGCTAAATTAAAAGACTTGATAGCAAATAATCAGTATGTCGATACTACCAATTACAACCGTGGTCAAGACACATTTAACAACGGTATAGCAACTAGCACACTAGCGAATAATACAGCTTCAACTAATGCAAGCGTGAAGAATTCAGAAGCCAATACGGCAGGACAGCTATTGCAGAATAAAGAAATGTCAGACCCTAATAGCGTAACAAATCAGATGGCTAAATTGGGATTGAATACGGCTAGATTTAACTATTCGCAGTTATCGGTTGAAGCTAAACAAAAGGCTGATATGGTGCTTAATGATTTAGCAAACGGTAGAATGTCAAGAGCAAGCGCACAATCAAGTATAGACCACGCAGGAGATTCTTATGCCGCTAATATGGCACAGTTAGCGTGGCAAAAGAGCAGCGAGAATCCCGATAATGCACCAAAGATTGAAAAACCAGTAGCTTACAACTACAAAACTGATGCTGGGTTTGCGGATGATATGCAAACAGCTACAAATGGCGGTACAACGTCTGTTAGTCAATTAAAAGCTAATGCATCGGTGTTTATACAGAAATATACTATTGACGGCTACAATGCACTATTAAAAGCGGCACAGGGGGAATAACTTATGGCTGGATTATTTGAACAACTAAATTCAAAAGATAATAAAAAACCAGCTAAAAGTGGTGGGCTATTTGCGCAGTTAAACAAGGCTGAAAGTTCAAATAAGTTAACAACCTTTAAAGAAAAGCAACTAGAACAAAGAACACCAACTATTACTGCTAAATTGCCAGTACAAAAATCTCCAATAATGAACTTTATGGAGAAACCTTTACCAAAACCACAGCCTTCCGAAAAGATTTTATCCAACAATCGGTATTATGCTGATAATGGTGTAGATAAAGCGGCTCTTGCTAAAAACAAAGCCGCCGTTGCTAAAATACCTATAGTTGGAAAGCTTATAAATGGTGCAGTAGATTTGCAAGGCAAGTTCTTTGATTCTTCCGTTGGCAGATTTATTGACAGAACAAGTGCATCTATAAAAGAAGGATTAACGGGCAATAAACTGGATAAACCAGCAACTGGAAACAATGTAGTCGATACCATAGCCGATGTTGGAGGTAACATATTTAGTTATTTTGCCCCTATCGGTGGTGGTTCAGGAGCAGAAAGAAATATGATATCTGCGACTGATAAGGCTATTGCAATGGCTGGAAAGTCTAAGACAGCACAAAGCTTATTAAAGTTTGCAGAGGGTAAGTTAGGTAAGGCGGCTACTAATATTGGTTCGAAAACGTTGAAAGGTGCAGCGGAAGGACTTGGAGCAACAACGCAAGAAGTCTGGACAAAACCCATGAGTTATGAGGATAAAAAGAATAGTCTCTTGATGAATGTTGGTGGTGGTGCTGGACTTGGCTTGTTAGGCGCCGGTATAGGCAAAATAGCATCTAAACTTAAATCAAATAAGATATTAGGTGAGATTAAACCAACTATTAAGCCTTTAAATGACCTTCCAACCGTCAAACCACAACCTAATGTAATTACACCAACTATAGGTAAAGAAGTATCCTTAATGGCTAATATTAAGCCACAGCAACAAATCAAATATACTACTTTGCGTGCACCTAATAAAGCGGTTCCGATTGAGAATGTTGTTAATAAAGTTAGCACGTTAAGAGACAAAAAACCTGATATTTATTATCACGGTACTAACCAAACATTTGACGGTTTTGATTCAAGTAAAATTGGAAGTTACACAGGGAATGACGGTCTATATGGTAGGGGAACGTACTTAACTAAAAATCCAGTTGTGGCTAAATCTTTCGGTAAAAACTTAATTAGTGCGAATGTCGAATTAAAAAATCCATACAAGCTGAACAGTAAAACTTCTCTTGATGAGATAGCAAACCTTGCAGAAAGTAAAGTTATTAAAACTGGTGACCAAGATAGAGATTTAGCAAACATTATTTCGCAAAACCCAGCTAAGTTCACCGAGAATTTAGAAAAAATGGGCTACGATGGCGTAGAGTTGAATGGTGGTGTTGAAACAGTTGTTTTCGATACAACAAAAATCAAGAAATTAGATACGAAAAGCAACTTATCTCTTGATGATGTTTTTAAACTTCCTGATTCGAGGTTTAAGAAGAATGAATTTACCCCATCCACTACATTACAAAAAGGCTTAATCCCTCAAAAAGGCTCAAAACAAATCGGTGAAGCACAAACAAAGCTTATTACTTCGAAGTTAAAACCCATCGAAAAGCCTGTTATTAAAAGCACGTTAAAAAATGGACAGCTTAAAAGTCAGTTTGTGCAAACCGTTGCAGCTTCAAAAAACACAGTACCACAAGTAGCAGAAGGATTAAAAAACCTTGACTTAGGCTATGATGTTGCTACCAATGCTAAGTCATTAGAACAGGCTAACGCTAGAATAGCAACTGATACGGAATCAGCCGTTAGGTTTGTATTAGATAATAAAGCACCATCAGCAGAGCACACAACAACCGCAATCCAACTTATAAACAAGTTCCAAAAGGAAGGTAATTACGAAAGGGCAGTTGATATTGCTAGTGATATTTCTAGTAAACTTACTAAAAACGGTCAAGCTATTCAAGCAGCTTCGATTTATGACAGATTAAGCCCTGAAGGTATATTGCTTTATGCACAGCGAAAAGTTAACAAGCTAAATGATGAACGGTGGTTTAAAGGATTAACAAAAGAACAGAAAATAGACCCTAATCTAGCCAAACAATTACAAGAGCTATCCCAAAATATGAAGGGATTAACAGGCGATGCAAAGATTGAAGCTAGTCAAGAATTGCAACAAGCTTTACAGGCATTAGGTAAATCTACTTTAGGTCGCAAGGTTGAATCAGCACAGACCATTAGTCAGCTTTTAAATCCTAAGACATTAATTAGAAATACAATCGGAAATGAATTATTCTATAGACTTGAAAGGCTCAACAAGTACGTTGCTACACCTATTGATGTTGCTAGGTCGGTAATCACTGGTACAGAAAGAACGGTTACCTTTAAAAAAGCTGGACAAGGTGGATATTGGAATGGATTCTTCAAAGGCGCTAAGGCTGGATGGAAAGGTGTTAATCCTGGAGGACTTCAAACTCAATTTGATTTAACGGCACCAGCTTTTAGGGGTAAATGGAATCCATTAACTTACATGGAAAAAACTCTAGGCGCCACGCTGAAAGGGTTTGATTATGCCGCTTATACTAGGGCTGTGAATCAGACCATCGGTGAAATGGCGGAACTTAAAGCTATTAACTTAGGGCTGAAAGGTAATAAATTAGCCGTTGCAGAATTTGTTAAGAACACCGAGAAAAATATACTAGATATTGCAGACCAATATGGCAAATACGTTACGTTCCAAGATGATAACGTATTATCCAAAGGATTATCCGCTGTAAAACGTGGCTTGAATGTTGGTAAGGATTTCGGCGCAGGCTCATTGATTATCAAATATCCTAAGACCCCCGGCGCATTGATAATGCGTGGTTTAGATTATTCCCCAGCTGGATTCCTTAAATCGGCTTATGAAGTAGCCAAACCATTATTTAAAGGCGGTAAAATCGACACGCAAGCGGCTACAATGGCATTGTCTAGGGCAATCACTGGAACACTGGGATTTACAGGGCTGGGCTACTATCTGGCAGACAATGGAGTAATAACAGGGCGTACCGATAAAGATAGTGATGTTAGAGAACTACAAAAGCAAACAGGCGCAGGAAGTTATAAGGTTAATCTAAGCGCATTGCAAAGATGGGCATTAGGCGGATTCCATGCTACAGATTTACAGCTTAAAGATGATGATTTACTGTACAGCTATGACTGGATGGCTCCGATTGCAATGGCTGTAAGTTTTGGTGCGAACATTAACACAAACTTAAAGGAAAGCGAGGGCGCATTTGATAATTTAGGCGCTACGGTTGCATCTAGCTTAGAGGGAGCGTTGGGAACAATAGCCGAGCAACCAGTGTTACAAGGGTTAACAAGACAGTTCCAAGGTTATGACTTAGGACAAAATATTACTCAAACTTTAAAGGGTATACCTTCAAGCTTTACACCAACCGTATTAAATCAAATTAGACAGCTTAAATACAACACCGGGCGGTCAACTTACAATCCCGATCCTTTAAAGGAATCTTTAAACATGGCACAAGTAAAAATCCCTGGAAAGTCTAGCCAGCTACCAACTAATTATGATACTTTGGGTAAACAGAAAGAAAACTATCAAAATAACAGTAACAATATATTTAATGTTTTCCTTAATCCTGGCTTTGTTTCAAGAAACAACCCTTCACCTGTTCAAAAGGAAATATTAAGGCTATACGAAAAAACAGGATATAAAACACATTTTCCTAGAGTTATTAGCAGCAAATTGACATACAGTATTAAAGGTGAATCGAATTCATATACATTTACACAAGAAGAAAAACCACAATATCAGAAAGCAGTTGGCGAATTAGTGCAGAGTGGAATAACAAAATTAATGTTTAACCCAAATTATAAATTATATACTGATTCCGAAAAGGTAAAAAAGGTATATAATGTATTAAACGATGCATCAGAGAAAGCTAAAAATGATTTTCTTAAAAGAAAGGGGTTAAAGTAATGTGGAGTAAAATAAATTCATACTTCAAACTACCAATTATATCTTTAATAACCGTTATGTTATTTTTTGTTTTCATGTTGGAATGGCGAAATTTGGCTTATATTGTTGGTGTATGGGTAGCCTTGTGGGTATATGGGATAGTTGTGCTACAAGCTATGGGGCTAGACTTAGATAAGATAGAATAACTTAATTTAATCAAAAGAGCCATCCAAGAGTTCAAACCTCCGGATGGCTTTTTACATTCCCCGATTATTGGTGCAATCGAGGAATTTGTATATTATACCGCACCCAATACAAACTTGTAAATGGGAGATAAATGGAAAACGATATGTGGACAATTGAAACGTATGCCATACATGAGGGGGCAATGCGGGAAGCCGAGGCCAAACTTCAAGATGTGAAAATTCAGCATCTTGGAGAGATAATTGCGTTAAATGATAGGCGGTACACAGAGGGCAACGAGTTGCGTGCTATGGCTTTAAAAATCAAAGAAACAGCGGATGCTAATGCTTTGGAACTTGCCAGCGAATCACAAACGTATAAAGAAGCACGAAACGATGCCACGAGGGAACAGAACCTCAAAGAAACTGGTGTTTATGCGACTCGTGACGATTTGGCAGAAGTGGTTAAAGGTATGGAAAAAGCATTGAAGCCATTAGTTGATTTTGTAAGTTCACAACAAGGGGTAACAAGAGGTGGACAGTTAACAATGAAAAACCTATATGCGGCTATAGGCGCAACAGGCGCAATCATTGGTATTATAGTTGTTTTATTTAATGTTCTAGCAAAATAATAACAAGAATTGGAGCAGTGGTATGTATAAAATTTACTTATCACCAAGCACACAAGATAAAAATATTGGTGCGAATAATTACGGTACGGAAGAAAATCGTATGAATCAGATTACGGATATTCTTCAAGCTATTCTGATAAAACGTGGTTATGAAGTATTTAGAAATAAGCCTACTATGACATTGAAAGAAGCCGTTACAGACAGTAATATAAGTAAAGTAGACTTACACTTAGCAATACATAGCAATGCTATGGGTGGTGGTTCAAACGGGAAAGCACGAGGCTGTATGGTGTTTTGTCATAGACTTCAAGGCGTTGGATACGAGTTTGCAAAAAGGTTATACATTGAACTCTCAAAAATAACGCCATCAAGTGATCGAGGTATTGTAAAAGGCGAAGATTACTACGGGGAAGGCAAACATCTTTATGAAACAGCTTATACTACAGCACCAGCGGCATTGGTAGAAATCGCATTTCACGATAACAAGGACGATGCAGCATGGATTATCGGCAACACGACTTTAATTGCTGAATCATTGGCAAAAGCGATATATTCAGTATTACCGATTCCGGAAATAGTATCAGAGTTAGAACAAGCATTAAAGATTATTACAGGGAAAATTGACACGCCATATGAATATTGGCTAAAGCAGAGCATTCCTGCAAATTTACAGGCATTATTAATTAAAATTTCTAAATATATAAAGGAGGTCTCGAAATGACACAATCAAGATGGAAGAGCCCTGTATTTTGGGGAGCAGTAGTGGCACAGATAATCTCGATAGGACAGTTTACAGGGATATGGAACAAATACGGTATAGACACAGGCATGGTTGGTGACGTTGGGGCAGGAGTTTTACAGTTAGCCGTATTAGTTGGTTTGCTGAATAATCCAACTAACCCAAACGGTCTATAGGACAATAATAAAATGGTTTAGAATGTTACTTGACAAATTTGAGTGTTTTTCTCCATTTGTTTAACATTATACTTTCGTGCATGAAAAAGCCCTTCACTTTAAACAGTGGAGGGCTTTTGTTTATTCTTTTTCGCTTTCCTTAGCCACATGGTTAATATTTTCTTCTAGTATTTTGCCAAACACTTCTTTTGTTAAGACACCACCATCGCCAAAGTAACCGATAAGGTTATAAACAGTACACCGGCAAACGTCTTTGCTTGTGTTGACTTCTAATTTGTCTAACTTATTTCTAACAATTTTCATCCTTCACCCACCTTTTTCGGGCATTTCTCTATTTCTACACATCGTTTGCCTTGATACGGTTCGTACGTACAGCCCACAAAAGACCAAACGCAAGGACCGGAACTTATTCTCTTCGCAAATTTACAATTGTTACACCCTTTATTCATTCACAGCCCTCCTATAACAATCTCCTCAAACCCATCGTACCACTTCTCATAAAGCTTTTTATAAGCTTCATCACCTGTTTTCTCATACGCTATCCACAAAGCTTGCTGTATAATTGCCTTGTCTAGTTCTTTTCCAGTTGCTAATGATTCAGTTAATTTACTCATTTATTCCCTTCCTTGCTCTAAATAATGTTTACACGGCTTGTCACGATCAGTAATAATTTTATCATGCAATGAACAATAATTACGTTCACAATCTTTGCCGTATTTTTCATACTCGTTGTATTCACAGTTTGCACAGCCTTTTGTATCATCCATCATTTATTCTCCTTTCTAGCCTTCTCAACGGCTTTTTTAACCAGTTCTGATAAATCTAAGTGATATAGCATCCTCGTATATTCTGTTAGCGTTAAACCTATGCTTTTAGCTTGTGCAGTTGCCATTGTTTTATCTTCGGGTTCTAGTCTTATATTGGTTGGTTTTGTTTCCATTTAAGTTCCTTTCTGTTAGGGATATTATCACTATTTACAAACATTGTATTCCATAATGGCACATTTGTCAACACATTCTTTGCAAGAAAAAAGCTATCCGTTGTGGATAACTTCGAAAATAAACGGATATCTTGTGTTTTTCGTATTGAGTTTTCCACAAAACTAGATTATAATGTAATGAAAGGGGAGTGAAACGAATGGATGTAATGACTGCATATGAGGTAGCGGAAGCCTTGAAGGTCAACTATGAAACTGTTTTAAAGATGATTAAAATAGGCAGATTAAAAGCTATTAAAGTCGGTAGTACATACAGAATAACTAGAAATAATTACATCAGCTTCCTTGAAGGTAAAAAATAAAAGAAGCCTGTTTTAAGCTTCTTTTATAGTGATTGTAAATTTAATTAAATATTGCCTTGTCTGATAGTGGTCAAAACACTGTTCAGAAAGTTAGTTTTTGAAATCATTGCCCTTGTCTAATATCTTACTTTTAAAAAGTATTCTTGTCAAGGCTTAGTTCCCTATTTCCAAAAATTAGCGTGTGATTGAAAGCACATTAAATTCGTACCCGGTTAACCGCCGGCTGTTATCTCGTTATATGAGAGTTCTTTGTTGTACATGGAAACGGTACAAACCCAGATGATAACAAACTGTCCTGTGCGAAAGCGGAATAGTGTTCGATAACGTTGTAATAGCAGACCTGGTGGCGACTAGAGTTAGGCATTGCCAAATAATAACTCTTAAGAGAACATTACGCAAAATATACTGAATATGCGTGTCTATTGGAAACTCTCACGAAAAAGTGGAATAAGGTAGATCCTTCTTTACTTGTTAAGGAAGGGTCTACCGTTTGCTCTTCTTCCCTATGGAATATATTAAAACCTATACTACTATTCATCTTCCATTTCATCAAGAGCCTTGTCTAATAACTCCTGTGCGAACTCATTAATATTCATTCTACGGTTAAAAGCTTCTTCTTGAATCCTCTCTATTGTAGTATCGTTAATTCTCCAACCAACTTGAGAGCGAAGTGGCTTATAAGACTTCTTAGCAATTTTAATACCTTTGTTACTGTTACCACTACCAGTAACGTTACCACTATTGTTAACAGATGTGTTACCACCTAAGTTATTATTATTTGTATCACTTTCATAAACAGCATCTAAACCAGTAGGCTTTCTATTTACTGCATTACTACTTAAATCAACTTTTCTCATAGTCCTATTATCTCCTTCATTTCTTTATATACCTTCTGATATTCTAACACAGGCATTTCATAATACAGTGCTGATGCAGGTTCTTTTAACGCTACAGAATCCTTGAATACAGTACAATTATTTATTTGAGCATCTAATATCTTGATTCCATATTCATTGCTATAAATGTCTTGTAGAGCCTTTAAACCTTGCTTATGATGTGTTATTACCCTGTTAACCATTACGGGCAAAATTCCTATGTATTTCAATGAGGTATTCAGCTTTATTTTAACTTTTCGGCATACCTCCAATAAATCATCTAATTGTTCCAAACAAGCTTCTTCTGGAACACACGGAATCAGAATCCAATCAGACACGCACAGAGCGTTTAGGGCTGTCATTCCTAAAGATGGCAATGTATCTATTAGGATTAAATCAAAACTATCTCTAATAGGTTCTAAAACTCTTCTAAGCACATTAACTAATTCACTCGCACCTTTTTTCTTGACAATATCAATATATTTGATTGCCAGGTCAACATCTAGCATTGATAAATCTTTTGAAGCTGGGAGCAGGTACAGATTTTTAAACTTAGTTTGGATAATTACATCTTGCGGATCCAGTGCCTCCATAAAAACGTCATAGATACTTTTACCTTTTACTTGATCCTTTGTTAATCCAAATGATTTTGATAAGGAAAATTGCGGGTCCATATCAATCATTAACACCTTTCTATCGTCTAATGCTGCTAAATATCCTAATTCTCTAACTGTGGTGGTTTTAGCCGTACCACCTTTTTGTTGGTTAATGCATACAATCATTAAAATCACTCCTTTATGTTTATTTTTAAATACATTATTAATTATTTTCCAGTTTTATGAACTTGCAAACACTTATTTTGTACAACTTCCATAATTTTGCTTAATATTATCTTCTATATTTCGCCAAATTACCTAGTTCTATTAACACTTTTCTCCTATTTACAACTACGAACATCCGTTCTATAATAAGGACATTAAATATTACAGCAACGGGGGTATTGAGTCGTGGAAAATATCACAAATGTAGTACATACAAATTTCCCAGTAAAATACAACTCCATATGTGAAATTAAGTTGGGTGGCACTCTGTACATAAATGACGGTTGTATCAATACCGGAAAAGTACTTGTCATTCCTTACCCTTTATCTTAGAAATTGTACTTATCAAAGAGTCAAGTTCCTTTGCAGAAATGTTAAGGGATTCGGCTTTTTTAATTACCTTGATATAATCTATGTTTTTATCGATTATTAACTCCCTTCTACCAATTAACATATCAACTGATACATTAAAATAGTTAGCTATCTTATCCATCATGTTGTAATCAGGCTTTCTTTTGTTCGTCTCATACATGGCTATAGTTGAGTAATTGGACTCTAGGCTCAATGCCAGTTCCTCAATTGTCATGTTATATTTCTTTCTTAATAATCTAATGTTATCTCCTACCATATTTGTAAACCTCTTTCTATTTGTTTATTTTGCACATGTAGTATTATATCGCACAATGTCGTAATTATACTATCACGTTGGGAAATAATATTTTGTCACATTCTGTGATAATTCGAGCATTTTCGAGAAATAGGACTATAGTTTCACTAGAATGTCACATATTGTGATATTTAGCTGTTTTAAATTGTCATGTACCGTGATATTATTGTCACATCGAAAGCAGATGAAACGTGGAAGGAGGGAAACAAGCTATGACAGCTAAAATAAAGGATTTGAAAAAGTTGGAAGATGATATTGCATTAAAAGGATTTTCAGAATGTCAGTTTTCAAAAAAGATAAAAAGATGTAGGCAGTTTATGCATGGAGTTTTAAAAAATGGGACTACAAGCCCATGCGCCGCTAAAGCAATTTCAGATGCATTAGGAGTAGCAACAACTGAATATTTTGAATTTGTGTAGAATGGTGTCGAAAAAAAATAGGCAAAAGAGAGGGGAAATAATTTGAATGAATTAGTGTTTTTAGATCCAGACAAAATTGATTCAGAACCATTTACCACATCAAAGCTTGTTGCTGAACATGGAAAAGTTGACCATCATGCATTGCAAGTAATGATTTCAAAGTATGAGGAAGATTTAAAAGAATTTGGAGTTCTCTCATTTGAAATGAGTAAACCTATTCAACAAGGTATCGATTTAAAATCGAATCCTGAGAATACTTCGATTTCAAATCGAAGAAATCAAGGAGGCAGACCAGAAAAGATTTATCACCTCAACGAGCAGCAAGCAACATTGCTAATAACTTACATGAAAAACACTCTCCCGGTAAGAAAGTTTAAAAAGGCTCTAGTAAAACAATTTTACATAATGCAAAAAGAATTAAACAAAAGAGCTATTACAAGAGAAAAAGCAAAGGAAGCACGAGAAGCTTTAACAAATGCAATTCAAAAATTACCAGAAAGCCCACATAAGGCAATGAAATACAAACACTTTACGGACTTGGTTTATAAGATTGTTTTCAATATGAATTGTAAACAGCTTAAAGAACAGTATGGAATTGTAGGCAAGGAATCAGTTAGAGATTATTTTAAGGCTGATGAACTCAAGAGAGTTGAGGAAATTGAAAAACAAGTAAGTGTTTTGATTGACTTGGATTATGACTATCAAACGATCAAGGCATTGCTTAATAAGAAGTATCTATTAACAGCTTAGAAATAAGAATGGACAAGCAATTAAATCAAATTTAAGAAAAGAGGACAAAAAATGGATAGGGCACAGCTTATTGAAGCTTTTGCAATGAAGATTGACGGTAATACATACCAAACAATAGCTGATAAATTCGGAACTACAAGACAAAATGTTCAGCAGTCAATAATTAGAAACTTAGCAGATAGAGCACATAAAGGGTTAACGGAATGCGTTTATCCAGCATTGAAAAAATGGATGACAGAAAATAATGTTTCATCTTATGCATTGTATGGAATGATTGGATTTCCGAAACATGGTGGTGCTACAGCGGCAATGAAAAGAAGATTAGTAGGTAAACAACCCTTTAAAGTTGATGAAGCTTACAAGCTAGTTAAGATAACGGGAGTTCCATTTGTAGAACTATTTAAGAGAGGGGCGTAACATGGAAGATTTTAAGGTCAAGTGTGTTGATTTGCAAGGCATTAACGAAGATTATTATACACTAAATAAAGTTTACGAGGTCAAAGGCGGGCAGATATTGGCAAACGTTGGGCTTTCTCTTGGCGAAAATCTTGAGAACATTGAAGATGTTAACCGCTTTTCGGCATCAAGATTCGAACTCGTAGTGGACAAGCCAAGTTTTAAAGTTAGATGTGTAAAATCCGTGTCGAAATGGTTTGTTACTGGTAAAGAATATGAGGTAGTAGGTGGATTTTTGAAAGACGAAACAGGCACTAATTACAATTGTTATGGTGGCTGTGATTCATTGGAAACATTGAATAGATGTTCATTTAATCAATTTGAACTCGTGGAGGAAAAGATGTTTAGCAAAAGTGATTTGAAAACTGGAATGAGAGTGGAAACAAGGGGCGGATATGAATGTATGGTTCTTATTGGCACTCCAACAGGCGACACCATTACAGGTGAGGATATGTGGTTTGGTATGCAAGAATTAACGGAAGATTTGAAATATAAGTCATACGGTAAAAATAGCGACTGTGACATTATGAAAGTTTACAACCCTAACTGCAACCGTGAATATCACCATTTTACACCAACAGAGCATAATTTAGTTTGGGAACGCACTTTACCACTAACAATGACCATAAGTGAGGCACAGTCTGAGTTAAGCAAGTTGAAAGGTAAGGAAGTACAGATTACAAAGGAGTGATGAAAAATGCCTAATTGTCCATATTACACAAGCCACGCGGCAATGCGGATTAATTGCTTGCGTGGTGAAATTCCAACAAGCTACCAAGATTCAAATGTTACTGGTCAAATGAAAAGATTTTGCAACGGCACATATCGCAAATGCTGGTGTTATAAATATTTGGAGGGAGCATGGGGCTATGAACAAAAGCCAGTTTGTAAAACAAGCCACTAAAGATTTAGCTACATTGAAGCGCAAGGTAGAAATTGAAGTTGACATGTATGGAAGGTGGAAAAGAAGAAGCAATCGTAAGGTTTACGGTGCTGGGGATAAACAGAGAGGTGACACGTTATGACTTATTTAGAAAAAGCAAGAGAGTTGAACCCAAAATTAACGCAAGAAGATTTAACTGATTGGTGTCCAGAACATTTTAAACTTGAAGTCGTTAATTGTTGCGACATAAAACTAATCCCAAATAGCTGTGCTGGGTGTTGGAATCGTGAAATGCCAGTGGAGGTTAAAAAATGAATAGATTAGAATTTGCAATCCATTACATAGAATTTGTTGCATTTGTTTTGATTGTTGGCAATTGGCTAATCGGTAAATATGAGAAGTTTGAAGCAAAGAAAGCAAAAATAAGCCGTATACAACCTAGAATTGAAGTATACGGCAGGAACTACAAGAAAGTAGCAACTCCTGGAAGAGTGCTTAATAAAAAATGTTAATTAATTATACCTTAGAAAGGGTGAAAATGTAAAGATGAAAAGCTTAAAAGTTCGGCTAGAAGAAGCTAAAAAGGACTTTGATTGGCAAGATTTGCTTGATTTGTTGGATGAGTTTAGAAGGGCTAGCGATGAGGATAAAAAGACCATTATGGAACTAGAGGAAGGTAATCAAGGGATGGTTGCATTGTTGAATATTTCTAGGCGGCAAGTTAGAGACTTAAAAGCTGAAATTATTAGGTTAAAGGGGTAGAGGCATGAAGCTATATGAAATTAGATCTCAGTATCTTGATTGCCTAAACAGAATTGAAAATGGCGAGATAGACGAGGAATTTATAAAAGATACTCTCGAAAGTTTAGATGGTGATTTTGATGAAAAGGTTAATGGAATAGCTTGCTTTATAAAGGGCTTAGAGGGAGATATAACAGCATTAAAATCAGAGGTTGACAATTTAAGGCAGAGAGCAGATAACAAGGCTAAAAAGGCTGATAGGCTTAGGCAATATATATTTGAAAGCATGAAAGCAGTTAGCCGTGTAAAGGTTGAAACGGCACAGAATGTTATTAGTGTTAAAAAGAATCCGCCGAGAGTTGACATAGGCGATGGATTTATACAATGGGCTAAAGACAATAGTTTTGATGATATTTTATGTAAGCACGTAGAAGAATATAGACCAGACAAAGCAGCTATTAAAGAAGAATTAAAGAAAGGTAATGAAATACCATATTGTAGACTAATTCAAGGTGAAAGTTTAAGTATTAAATAGGGGGCAATTATGAACAAAAGTGAAAGTATTAAGAACTTTGCTGATGCAATGTGTAAGTTCCAAGGCGAGGTTAAAAACCCTCCAAAGTCCGCCAGTAACGAACTTATTGTTGGGTTTGACCACAAAAACATTAAATTTACTATCAGTGGGAATGGCTGTTATGTGTGTACGAGTCATTATAAAGATAAAGACGGTTATCCTAAAATTACTTTTAATAAAAAACAAAGAATAATGAGCAGATATATTTACGAAAGATTTGTTGGAGAAATACCAAAAAATAAAGTTATAAGACATAAATGTGACTGTGCTAGTTGCATTAACCCTAATCATTTAGAGATTGGTACCCAAGATGAAAATATTAATGACAAAGTTAAAAGAAACAGACAAGCTAGCGGTGGGAAAATAGGAGTATCAAAACTTGATAAGGAGAAGGTAATTCAAATAAGAAACTTAACTGGTTCTATATCAAGCATAGCAAGAATGTTTGGAGTTAACCATTCTACAATTAGTAGAGTAAAAAAATATGAAACATGGAGGAATTGTTGTGAATAAATCTGATTCTATATTAAAACTAACTACCGCATTATCCAAGTTTCAATGTGAAGTTAAAAATCCACCAAATAACGCTTCAAACCCATTTTTTAAAAGTAAATATGCGCCACTAGATGTTGTTATAAATACCGCCAAAGCGTTATTAGGTAAATATGGATTATCTTACATACAAATGCCTGGGGGAAATGGCGATAGTGTTACCTGTGTTACTACGCTTATGTGTGAGGGCGAATGGATAGAGAGCGATCTATTAACCCTTAAAGCTGATAAGGTTACAGCGCAGGGGGCAGGAAGTGCAATAACATACGCTAGGAGATATCAGTTAACAGCAATATTGGGACTTGCTGGCGAGGAGGACGATGATGGCAACGCAGCAGAGGGGAATAAAAAGCCCAACAAGACATTGGAACCATCATCCAATATAAACACACCACCGCCAATAAATAAACCCCTTATTGGTAACACAGACCTTATAACAGAAGGACAAGCTAAAAGGCTATTTGCAATCTCTAAAGGCAATGCAGAAGGTGTTAAAACCGTAATCGGTAAACACGGCTATACAAGCACTAAAGACATTAAAAAATCGGACTATGAAAAGATTGTAGCGGAGGTTGAACAATGCTAAATGTAACTGGCACTTGCCAAGTTTATAGAGTTGAAAATAAAGGGAATTTTGTAATTGCTTCATTAAGAACAAGCAAAAAGAACAAGAAAACGGATGAATGGGAATCAGAGTTCTTCAATGCTAAATTTGTTGGTAGCTGTAAAGAACAAGCGGCTAATTTAATAGACAAGGACAAAATTACTATTACAAGTTCGTTGTTAGAAAACCGTAAATATTTAGAGAAATCTTATTTATCCGTTGTGGTTTTTGAGTTTAAAAGTGAAGAAAAAGCAGATAGTTTTGAAGGAATAACACCACCCCAAACTACTACACAAGATGGGTTCTATCCTACAGACGAGGATGATGAGTTACCGTTCTAAACCATTACCAAACACCATTAATACGGGGGTTAACAGCCCCTAAGGAGGACTTATGAGAGAAATTAAATTCAGAGGTAAGAGGGCAGATAATAGCGAGTGGGTTTATGGTAGCTATGTCAAAGTTTTAAGCGATGACAACAAATTTGAACACAAGATTATAACGATATTTGGAGAAGTTTTCTTTGTTATACCTGAAACAATAGGACAATTCACAGGCTTTAGAGATAAAAACGATGTTGAAATATTTGAGGGCGATATTCTTCATAGTTGGGGTGGCGAGTATTGTCAAGGTTTTTGGGAACATGATTTACGTACGTCAATTATAAATATAGCTACTGATTGTTTTATGTTAGACGAGTTTGAATATATAGAAATTATAGGCAACATTCACGAGGTAGTAATATGAAAACAATAATAATTCTAGCAATCTTAGCCGTTATATTTTTTATTGGCTTTGCAGTTTGGGCTTGTTGTGTGGCAGCTAGCAAGGCAGACGATTTAAATGAATGGGATGAATGGAGGAATTGAAAATGTTAAGTAAAAAGGAATTAGAAGCTATCAGCCATTGTAAAGCTACTTTTTGTAGTGAATGTTGTGCTCACAACTCTAATAATGATTGCGATAATGACAACGTAGCAGACACCGCCCTACAACTCCTAGAACGTGTTGAGACAGCGGAACGGATATTCAAGGACATATTAGCCACTGGAAATGTTGGGGCTTGTAAGGGCGAGATTTTGGAATGGTTGGGGGGTTGAGAAATGATAGCACAATTGCAAAAGAGATTAGATAGATACATTAAGCAATCTGATAAAAATGACAAAGAATACCGAGATAGTCAAAAATCTTATGAGCAATATTTTGAGAGTAGATTCGAGATAGACAAGAACATAAACGGCATATTTCAACTACAAAAAAAAGAAGGTCAGAGAGAAAGAATTTACAGATGCACAGTTGGATATTTGGTTTGGCGAGAAAGATGAGGTTGAGTAATGAACATTAAAATCAGATGCGGTGAAGGTGTAACAGAATTAGTTGAAAATCTAGGCAAGTGGAAAATTAAACGCAATGGCGCAAACATTGAGGATGAAAAGATAAAAGCGGTTATTAAAGCTATGGGTGTTAAAAAGGCGGTGGTTTAAAATTGCTGGATATATAAAAGTGTACCGAGATTTGCAAAAAAGAAAGCCCACTATTTAGTAGGCTTCTGGAAACTAAGATATTCAGTTAATGAGACTTCAATAATTTTACTAATAGGTATCATGGTTTTTTCTGAATATTCTTTAAGTTGCTTCACTAATTCAATGGGTAAACTTGTTCCTAGTCTTTCCCTGTTTTTTAACATGTTTATCACCTCGTAAACAGTATAGCACATATCATAAAGTGTTTGCAAGTAACATAACTTTATGATATAATATAGATAGAAAGAGAGGTAAAATAAATGTCATTTAAAAGAACGTATAAATCATGGATATACACCAATGTAGTATTTGAATGTGATAACTGCAAGATAGAAATAGATGAATCATTTCCGAGAGTTGATATTGATGGTAAGGACTACTGCCCTGAATGTGGTTTTAAGTTAGGCTACATAGATGAAGTTGAATACGTAAGGATTTGTGGAGGTGTTAAGCCTGATATGTTTGCCGCCGGGATTAACCCATTGACAGGTGAAATAGAGCTCACGTTAGGTTCGGCACTACACAAATTAGTAAAAGGACATTATGTTTATATTCGAACCCAAAGGAGTAAGTTTAGTTGGGAAAAATCTTCTAGAAATAGAGGGTGCTTGAGATATACCAACTGGAGAATTTCAGTATTTGAAAGAGATAATTATAAATGTTTGCATTGTGGACAAGTTGGTGGAACTTTAAATGCTCATCACATCAAGGGATATGCGAAGTTTCAAAGGTTAAGATATGAAATCAATAATGGTATTACTTTGTGTGAGAGTTGCCATAAGCTGGTGCATAAAAAGAAGGTGGAAAATTGACAGGTGGAGCGTTTCAAACATCAAGAGAGATATTTGACAATGAAATATGGCAGAACGTAGTTGAATTTAGATTATTCTTTCTAATATACGGGATGGCAATTTTTGCTGATGGCGTTAAAAAAGGAGGGGTAGAAGTTAAAAGAGGTCAATGGTTAAGGTCAATAAGAAATTTGCAATCAGACCTTGAATATAAAGAAAACCGTTCTATTAAAAAATATTCAACTTCAACAATTGATAGAGCAATTAAGAATTTAATTAAGAGTGAACGAATAAAAGTTGAGACTACCGAACTTGGAACACTATTTGAAGTCGTGAACTATGCTAAGTATCAGGAGTTTGACAATTACAAAAGTTGCATTGAGAACGCAGAGAGAACAATAGGAGAACAGCAACAGAACAGTAGCGAAACAGTAGCGAAACAAATAGAGAACAATAATAAGAATGTAGAAGAATGTAAAGAAGTTATATATATACCTTACTCAAAAATTATTGATTACTTAAACTTAAAAACTGGTACAAGTTACAAGCATACTTCCGCTAAAACCCAAACACTAATTAAAGCTAGATGGAATGAGAAATTTACTGAGAAAGACTTTTTTACTGTTATTAACAACAAGGCAAACAGCTGGCTAAATGATACCGCTATGAATAAGTTTCTAAGACCAGAAACGTTATTCGGAACTAAATTTGAAAGTTACCTTAATGAAACCGCAAAGCCAATTGTTAAACCTCCAACAGACCACTACAGAAAGGTGGACTAAATGAATCTACGAATGCCACCGCAAAGCTTAGAAGCTGAACAATCTCTACTAGGTGCTGCAATGATAGATAAAAAGGCAGCAATTGAAATTATTCAGCATATTAGCATAGATGATTTTTACAACTTAGAAAACCAGTCCATATTTGATGCTGTAAGCCGTTTGAGCAACGAAAACAAAGCAATAGACATTATTACAGTGTCGGATAAATTACAAAGCCTAAACAGGCTAGATGAAGTCGGAGGGCTAGAGCATCTAAGCAACTTAGCAACAAATGTCATTACAACGGCTAATATTAAAAGCTGCATTGGGATTGTGAAAGGTAAGTCTATCCGTAGGCAATTTATCCACGCAGGTATGAATATTATAGATGGCGCTTACGATGGGAATTACGAGACGATAGCAGACTTTAAAGCGGATAGCTTGAAGCAGCTAGACATTAGGACGGAGGAAAAAACAAACCTAACAATATCGGACATAACAAATAACGTAATGGTGAACATAGAAGAACGTTTTAATACAAACAAAATTAAATTGCCTTATGGAATATCTTGGATAGATAAGCATACAGGCGGTGCACATGATACAAACCTAACTATAATAGCCGCTAGACCGTCAGTAGGAAAGTCAAGTATCGTAATGCAATTCGGATTAAATTTTGCAAAGAAAGGGAAACACGTTGGAATATTTAGTTTAGAAATGAGTTCGGATCAGTTAATTGAGAGGGCAATCGCAAATACTGGACTAATACATATGGACAAGCTAAAAACCCCTTCACTTATGGATAATGATGATCACATTAAACTAGGGCAGACAATTAACACTATTAACAACCTTAGATTAAATATATTTGATGATATTTTCAAGATTGAATTAATAAGGGCAAGATGCATGGAACTAAAACTAAAAAACGAACTAGATGTAATTATTATTGACTACTTACAGTTGTGTGAGACTACACAAAAAACGCATAGCGTAAATGAAAGGATTTCTTATATAACTAGGCAGTTAAAGATGTTGGCAAAGGAAATGAAAGCCCCTGTATTACTGTTAAGCCAATTAAATAGGGCTAACGAAAAAGATGATAGACCACCAAAATTAATGGATTTGAGAGACAGTGGTGCAATTGAACAAGATGCAGACGATGTATTCTTCCTACATGATCCCGAAAATGGAAAGCCAACAGCAGAAGAAAGAACAGTATGCGACACAGAATTTATAATAGCTAAACAAAGAAACGGGACAAGAGATATTAAAACAGATCTTAAATTTTATAAGGGTACGCAAAGATGGGAGGGAAACAACTATGTTTAAAGTTTTAACAGCCAAAAAGCTTGAAAAGCTATCAAATACTAAGAAATGCGAGTACATGAGGTTGATTATTTTGGGAAAATGTGAATGGAGGGGTTGAAATGAGCAAGCGTAAAGATGAATGTTTATTTTGTAAAAGCAGAAAATGTTATACAAGAGTGGTAAGCACAACTGATAATGGAAAAATCTATGACGAGTTAGCGTGTAGCAAACATATATGCGATGTTGAAAAGGATTCTGATAAAAAAGCTCCTAAGGTAATGAAACTTTTCATGTCTGGTACTGGAAGAATGAAACGTGGTGAAGATATAACAAACCATTTAAAAGAGTTTGAAAAGTATAATGATAAGCCAAACAAGGAGGTTACAAAATGAGTGAGATTTCTTGTAATAAATGCATTTTTCATATTAGTTTAAGTGCACCGTGTAGATGTTGCATAGACCACGGAAATTTTAGAGAGAAAGAAGAAAACGGAAAGCAAATATGCGGTTATTGTCTAACTTTAAAATATTTTTTAACCAAAGCAAGCCCACGCAGACAGTACAAATTTTGTCCGATGTGTGGCAAGGAGATCATAAAATGAGTGATACAGAAATTTGGAAAGACGTACCGAGATACGAAGGAATGTATAAAGTAAGTAATTTTGGAAGGGTTAAAAGTTATGCAAAAGGATATGAAAAACTTTTAAAACCGCAAAGAGATGGTCATGTCGGAGAAATTTATCTAAAAGTAGTTTTATACAAAAACAAAACTAAAATAAATAAAAAAATGCATAGGTTAGTGGCTGAGTGTTTTCTGGAAAATCCAAATAATTTGCCGCAGGTTAATCACAAAGATGAAGTAAAAACTAATAATCACTATAAAAATCTTGAATGGTGTACTTGTTCGTACAATAACGGATATGGGTCTAAACCAAGTAAAACTACTGAAAGATTAGGAATTAAAATTAACCAATATGATCTGAAACATAATTTTATTGCAAAATGGGGTAGTGCGCTGATGGCCGAAAAATATTTAGGGATAAGAAATTCAAATATAGGTGCTTGTTGCAAAAATATAAGGAAAACAGCAGGAGGCTATATATGGGAACATGCAAATTAGATACGGTGGCTTTACTAGTTGGGATGGTGATATTTTGATTAAGTATTTATATTACATAATGCACACTTTCACAGAGTGCCGTGATTTAGACTATTCGAAGCGAGGACTAGCAGTTTGTAACAAGTGTGGTAGAAAATATTTCGTATTTGTAAAGTGAGGGGGTGATATTTTGAGTGTAACCAGTGGCAAAAAGTTTGAGAATAATTGGCGAGACAGTATCCCCGAAACCGTGTTTTATTACAGATTTCGAGACGGCACAAGTTCCTGGGGTGGAGGGCAAGAAAATACACGCTTTCAAATGCAGAATATGTGTGATTGTATGATGTTTGACGGTGCAAAGCTGTATCTCCTGGAATTAAAGTCTCACAAAGGCAAAAGTATTCCTTTTTCTGCAATTCGCCAAAACCAGCTAGACGAACTTAGCAAGGCAAGTACACACAAAAACATAATAGCAGGATTCGTTATTCATTTCGCCGATATTGGCACTACATATTTTTGCAAGGCAGATGATGTTTTGTATTTTATAGCGCATGAAGAAAGAAAGAGTATTCCAATAAGCTGGTGCCAAAGATGGGGCATTGAAATCATTGGGAAACTTAAAAAAGTTAACTATTCATGGGATATAAAAAGTTTTGTAGAGCACAAGCCCATTACAATACCACCAGTTATCCCAAAATGGGAGTCTAAACAGGCAGAATGGTGAAAGAGATACGATTGTAGGGTATAAACAAATACAAGCCTTAAAAGGGCATATGGAGGTCACGACATGATACTAAAACTAAACGATACATACCAAATCAGCACAGACAATAAAAACGTAGCACTAGAAGAACTAAAAGTAATCAAAGACGGCGAACGTAAAGGTGAGAAATACTGGTCAAACATCGGCTATTATCCAAACTTTAAATGGGCAATTGAAGGGTGCTTGAAGCATGGGCTAATGAACAGCGATATTGAGGGCTTGCAAGAGATTCAGAACTATTTGTATCAGCTGAGAGCAGACATAATTGATAAATGCGAATTGCTGGAATTTGAGGTGGCGGAATGAACCGTACACAACGCAGACTATTAGCAAACAATCCAACGGCTATGAAATCCTATACAAGCACCGTACAGCATCAAGCAGTATCTAGTGCAACGGCTGAAAGTTTAAAGCTTGTAGCCTATACTATAGCCCTTGAATTGCATGATCATTATGGCTTTGGCAAGAAACGGTTAAATGAATTGCTAGACAAAACAAGCCATCAGATAAATTGTATTGCAGAGGGATTTGTAAGTTTGGAAGATATTATTGCAGAGGTAAAAAGTTTGGGGGTGGTGATTGAATGAAATATTTAGGCAAATGCAAAGTGTGTGGGCTACCAATTACAGATAGACATTGTGTTACATATTGCAGCAGAGTGTGTTACAACCAAGAAAAGAACGCAAAAACCATTATTGTACAATGCGAATTTTGCAATGCAGACATAAAGCAAGTAGGGTCAGATGTTAGGCGGTTTTGTAGTGTAAAGTGTTCATCGGATAGCCGTGTAGACAAAAATATTAACGGTGCAAGAAATAAGAAAGCTACAGGCATAAATAGACCGTATACATCAGATACAAGGCATTTAATACGGCTATGGTATAAACAAGGAGATAAAAAAACAGATATAGCATTGATATTAGGTCGCAGCTTAGCAAGCGTTGAATTAGCTTTTGTATAGGGGGATAAAATGACAAGTGAATACATAAAAGACCAGGTTGACAGGCTCGTAATATGTGAGCTGGAAGAAGCAAATAAGAAATTTCCGTTATTTAATAGCACTCACGAGGGTTACGCAATATTAAAAGAGGAAATAGAAGAAGCTGGTGACGATCTAAAAAGAATTGAATTAAATTTAAGTCAAGTATGGGATTGTATTAAGAAAAATTCAGTGATTACTTATTTCCAAATAGACCAAATTGAAGCATACGCTAAACATTTAGCTTGTGAAGCCTTACAAGTTGCGGCAATGGCAAGAAAATACAGAGATAGTGCCGGGAGGAATACATATGAGTGATATTGACGAGATTGAGAAAGCGATTAAAGTATTAAAAGGTGCTAAATCATTTCAGACGAAACAAGCCAAAAGGGTTGAACTGTATGATATGAGTGGATATTTAAATGCAGTAGAGTGTATAGATGCCTTAACGGTGGCAATTAAAGCCCTAGAAGAAAAACAAGCCCGTGACAAGCAAGATGCATTTTTAAGCCGTGTAGGTGCCATGTGTACGCATTGTGGTGAATGTAAAGGTGGTACAAACGAATCTAGCAAAAGCAAACAGCACAGATTACGTTGTACTATAAACCAAGGAATAGACAATTGGGATTGCTACAATGATTGCACATTTTGGAATGGTTTGAAATGCAACCAATACGAAAGTGGGGTTATTAATGGACTATAAAATATATTTCAAGCAATATAAAACCAATCTATCTCTGCTAAAACTAAAACAAATAGAGGAGCAAGAGATATTGCAAGCTATCACACAGGTCGGTGAAGTCTCTATAGCCGCACAAATCATTACGGATATGCCACTGGTACACAGCGGTGAAAGCAAGGTTGAAACGGCTGTTATACGCATGGAGGATAAAAGGCTAGAGTTAAATATTATATTAATAAATTGCCAAAATGAAACGCAAGCCATCCGCAACGATATTATCCGTGTTGAAGCGTGTTTGGACGTGTTACGAGACAAAGAAAGGTTTGTGATTAAGCAATATTATGTGGACAGAGTAACAGGGTGGGTACAGGTCGCAGAAGAATATCAATGCCATTACCGAGAGTGGCGAAGCATAAAACAGCTGCAAAGCTATAGAGATAGTGCTTTGGATAAAATAGATAATTTGTTAAAATTAGCATAAGAAAAAAGCCCTACGATTTGTGGGGCTTTTAGGCTTTAGACTATTTTACCGTTTCTGAAACCAAATCTTTTGTTTATATGTTTTATTTTAAAATCTGCTTCTTCCTTCGATATACAATTTTGTGTTACTGTTTCCCATTCATCACTATCATTTATCCATTCAAAACTTATTCTACACATCTTATTTTTCCTCCTTTAATTTTTTAATGATTTCAGTAGCCGTGTCTAGTTTTACAATCAGTTTAATATAGCCCGTGCGGTCTGCGCCAAGGGTTTCGGCTTGTTGTTTTAACTGTGCTTCAAACTCTTGTTTAGCTTCAATGCTAGAATGGCTTACTCTTATTTCAGTGTAAAGACGGGGCATTATATCACCGCCCCAACTATCTCAAAATGTATTCCTTCTGTTATTAACACTGTTCCGCCGCCGTGTTGCAAACATCCTTCAAAAACCATTTTTTTACCCTCGGCGTTTACTGTTTTGTAATCGTTGGGTATTTTAGCCCATTCTTTTTTAGTTATTTTAATCATGTTTTATATTCCCCTTCGCTATTTGATATTTACATTGTACCGTACATTGTACCACTTGTCAACACGTTTCTATAAATATATTTTAATCCAATAAAAACTACGTTAAAACTGCGTAGATATTGCGTTTACAGGGTGTTTATTAGGTGATATAATGGTCTTAATAAAATATAAAATTGAAGATTTTAATTAAGTTTCGAAAAGGCTTGCCGTATTGGTTAGCCTTTTTGTTATGTTTATATAGTAGAGGTAAAATATGAAAGATGTTATAAAGTGGGTAACAACACCTAAAGGCTGCAAGCTGTGTAAGTTTAGGAGCGAGACAGGGTTTAGTTGTAAGTTAGTTGAGTGCTGTTATAAGTGTAAGAGATAAATTTAATAAAGAGGTTGGTTAGCTGCCGTAAAAGACACTTGTGCCGTGAACATAAGTGTCTTTCCTTTATATATAACTTTTCACGGAGGTAGATATGAAACATGGTAATAGTAATTTTATGGAACTATCACGGCTATTGTTTACAGAGCCGTACAATAAACTATCGCAGAACGCTAAATGGTTATTTGTTACATTAAATGAATTAGAACAAAGGTATACTGGAACAAAGGAAGAAGATTATTTCTTTAGGTCTAATGAGGATTTAAGCAAAGATAGTGGATTAAGTTTGCCAACATTAAAAAGAGCAAAGAAAGAGTTATTGCAAAGCGATCTAGTATATTCCTGGCAGATGCATTTTAATGAGGTAGACACAAACAAGAAATCTAAGCTAAAAGTAACAGCTTATCGCATATTAAAGTAGTCGGAGGTAAAGAATTGACCCTTTGTATCAAAGGTAAAGAATTGACCCTATATCAAAGGGTCAGATATTGCCCACTATATTAAGAAGTTATAAGCACACAATAAACAGGCATAAAGATTTTAAGAAGATTTAAGAGTTAGTAAATAACATAGTATTTATTTTTTCAATAAAAAAAGAGGTAGCCGTTATGAGTGATTATAAGATATTGCATCTCACAAAAGAAGAAGATTTAAAACAAAATATAGCATTATTAAAAGAAAGATGTATTCTATATAAATATGAAATAGAAAGATTTGAAAATAGAATAATAAAACTAACGGATAAGTTAAACAATATAAAGGACGGTGATTAATAATGACTTTAGGCAGACCGACATTATACAAAGAAGAGTACATTGAAAAGGTTTATAAATTGTGCTTATTAGGTGCTAAAGATACTGAAATTGCTGACTTTTTTGGTGTATCTGAATCAACTCTCAATTTATGGAAATTAGAATATCAAGATTTTTCGGAGTCCATAAAAAGAGGTAAAATAAATGCTGATGCAAATGTAGCTAGTAAATTGTACAACAGAGCTATTGGATATGAACACCCAGAGACAATCACGGCAAGCTTTCAAGGACAAATTACTGATACCATGGAAGTTACTAAGCATTATGCACCAGACCCAACAGCAGCTATATTTTGGCTAAAGAATAGACAGCCTAAACAGTGGAGAGATAAACAGGAAATTGAATCTGTTAATGTAAATACAAACATCACAACGGATCTAAACTTTCAATCTTTTATGAAAAAAGCAACCGAAGAAGAAATTGCTAAAGGCGGGCAAATGTCAACCGAAGAAATACAAAGTATTATTGATAGGGAATAATTGTTACAGAAATATTACAGTAAGTAACCGAAACATTTATTTCGTTGAGTTATGTTTGTATTAATCACTTTCAAACCTTACAACCACAACGGCTATAGGGTTTGTTTTGGTTAATGCGAAAATAATTTAATTACTTAAAATGTATAAACGTCTTAAAAATGATGTAATTTGTGTATATTATGCAGAAATGAGGGTTTAAAATGAGCTTATTGTGCAAATTATTTGGGCATAGCAAGAAAATAATAAAATCCCATGATAAGGATATGTTTGGGCTTGAATATGTATGGCAACGCAAATATTGTGCAAGATGCAGAAAACGAGTTAAGTAGGTGATACAATGGCACTAACAGCACAGTCGATGGCTCTGCAACAGCGTATAGCGGAGTATAGCAAGAAGATATTAGTTAAAAACAACTATGCAGAGTATTGCTTATATGTACATCGTGGCAGATGGTTTCTGGGCGATCACTTGAAACTAGTATGTGATAATATACAATCAATGATAGCTCACGAGACTAAGCAAAATATACTTATAATATCAATGCCACCACAACACGGTAAGAGCCAATGCGTGACAGAGACGCTACCATCATGGTACTTAGGCAAGTTCCCATCTAAACGAGTTATAGAGGTATCATACGGCGATGATTTAGCACAGAGGTTTGGCAGACGGAATAAAGAGAAGGTATTAGAGTTTGGCAAACAGATATTTGACATTGAGTTATCAAAGCAATCAGATACAGACTTTGAGATTAAAGGTCACAAAGGTAGTATGATTAGTAAGGGCATAATGGCAGGCTTAACAGGTAATCCAGGAGACTTGATTATAATAGATGATCCGATTAAAAATCGTCAAGAAGCAGAGAGCCAAACATATAGAGACCGTATATGGGAAGAGTTCTTAAACTCAATAAATACTAGACTATCAGCAGATGGCATTATCATCTTAATAATGACTAGATGGCACGAAGATGATTTAGCAGGTAGACTATTAGATGCGAAGAACGGTTTCAAACATAAGTGCTTAGAGATAAACATACCACTCGAAGCAGAGAAAGACGATATACTAGGCCGTAATATAGGCGATG